>Ga0209345_10006258_pt1 | contig 10845 bp, 14 predicted proteins | sample Cruoilmetagenom7_FD_187294 | JGI IMG/M metagenome (GOLD analysis project Ga0209345, IMG submission 187294) | Oil polluted marine microbial communities from Coal Oil Point, Santa Barbara, California, USA - Sample 7 (SPAdes) (version 2) | ecosystem: Environmental > Aquatic > Marine > Oil seeps ...
CTTATCTGCAGACCTTTTTGAGCTTGAGTGTTTCGATTTCATCTTCGTTCCTTCGTCACTACGATGAAACCGAAACACTCCTTAAATCACAACTGCTTTCTGGTGACATAGGCGCTGACGGGGAACAAAGACGAGCAACCGCATTTTTGGCGATTATCCAGGCTTGGCGTTGAGGCAGAACGACGTGGAAGGGGCATCGATTTCGCGTTCCATGTGGCAGCCCTGTTGTGGGGAAGGACGGAGGATTGGCACGAAGGTGACCATTTGGCCCTGGCCGCCGCAAAAGCCGGTCTGGACCTGGCTGAAATGGAAACTGCTCTCGAGCAATATGACGCCAAAGCCGAGATTGCGAAAAACCATGAGCTTTTGGAACAAGCGGGACATTGGGGCGTGCCGACGATGGTTTTCAATGGAGAACCATTTTTCGGTCAGGACCGGATTGATACGTTGCGCTGGCGTCTCGACGAAGCAGGATTGCGGCATAGCTCAGCCGAATGAGCCGCAACATTATTTGATTGAACCAATACGAGGAGAATTGAGATGGATTTACAGATAGAAGGCAAGAAAGCGATCATGGCTGGCGGTAGCGCCGGTATGGGCCGGGCGACGGCGGAGCGTTTGGCAGAGGCTGGCGTCGAGCTGTACATTACCGCGAGGCGCGAGGAACGGCTGGTTCAGGCCGCCAAGGAAATCTCTGACAAACATGGCACCAAGGTCACTCCGGTGGTTGCCGATTCCTCGAAAGAGGAAGGCCGCGCAGCATTGTTTGCAGCCTGCCCGGATCCTGACATCCTTGCCATTACCATCAAGCCGCCCCCGCCCAATGGTGATTTCTTGAAAGTCACTCCTGAAATGTGGCGAGAATCCATCGAAACAGCATTAATCGGTCCGATGGAGATTATGCGGCACTACATTCCCGTTATGAAAGACAAAGGTTGGGGCCGGATTGTGAACATCGCCACTTTCTCAGCCAAGAACCCGATGATCTGGCGTCTCATGTCCGGGCCCGCACGCTCCGCACTGCTCAACTATACCGCCAGTGTTTCCCGGGAAGTTGCCCCGCACGGTGTTATTATGAACAATCTGCTCCCCGGCATGTTCCAGACCGAAGGCGCTTCCGAAATCATGGGGCAATATGCCGATGCGTTCGGGATTGAGCCGGAACCAGAAATCGTCCGGGATCATTTCTTCAAACACAACAAAATTCCGGCCGGCTTTTCTGGACAAGCGGATGACCTAGCGCCGATGGCAGCATTCCTGTGCAGCCCGCTGGCTCGCTTCATCGTTGGGCAGAATATCGTTATTGATGGTGGTCAGCATAACTCGATCTTTTGACGAAGCTGAGCAAAATCGATCCTAGCTTTTGAACAGCCGTGATTTGCTAGTTCTGCTGCGGGTCTGGCGCTGGTAAGGGATGCATTCGGTCAAGCCAGCGGTTCATGCCGGCGATGGCGTCGTGTGTGAGCGTGACCCATTCGCGATTCTGATCAGTCATCTCGTCCTCACGCTTCACCAAATGGCGAGACTCCAGTATTTGGAGCCAACGCATCCCCGAAGTTTCGGGCACGGCAGCTGCCTGACACGCGCTCCATATGCTGACTTCGCGGTTTTCGGATTGGGCGACATAGAGATCAAGCAAGATATCCCATGCAGGATCAGAAAAGAGCCCTTTGGGGAATTGCCACTCACGATCCCGGCGCGCTCTCAGATATGTCTTGATGAAGGCAGCGCCCTGATCGCACACATGATTTGGATTACGAAGCACGGTCTTTCGGAGCGTTGGTTCGCTTATGGGTGTTGATGGTTCGATCTCGTCAATCTCTTCATGCTGATCATGGCTATGCCCCGCCGATAACGCAGGTGCGCTTTCGGTTCTTCTGGGGGTGATGTCTTCAGGCGGTGTCATGATCCGTCAAACCAGCTTGTCGATCGAGCGTTACGCCCACGAGAATGACGAGCAACAACGGGATGGTCCAAAAGGTTGTGAGTCCGAAATAGATTCGCACCGGAAATGTTGGAGCCAGAAGCGCCGCCAAATGGGCCGTCATCGTAATCAAATGGAATCCCGTCACCCAGAGGGGCCAAAAGCGATCGGTACGCATCGAAATCCAGTATATCCCGATCAAAAATAGCAGATCGATCACTATTACCGGCCAAATGGCGCCGCCCCAGGATTGCTGAAAAACCTGCGCCGGGATGGTGAGCAGGACGCCGCCCATAAAGAGCGCTGTCACCCACCGACCATCTCGGCCACCAAAATAGGCGCCATAGCCGCAGCATAGGATTGTTAGTGCCCAAAAGAGGGTGACCATTGCCATTTTACAGATCGACCACGCATGCCATCATCAGTCAACACGCTCCGTTACGGTATGTGCCGCTACGCCGTTTCAAGGGATTTGCGCTTCATCGGAATAGAAGGGGTTTCAGCCATGGGAGGGACTGGACATCCAAGCATTTCGGGAGCTTCTGGATTTTGACGGGCAATGCTGTGCATCATCCGGATGGATTTCCGAAGCTGCTCCCGCCCTTCGAGCAATTTTACCGACCCTTCGACCATATTACCGTAGAGGTCCTGCGTGACGCTGATCGGCAAATCTGCTGTTTTGGCAGTCTGCAATATCGTCGTCAGAAGGACGGCATTGGTTAGAAGGGCATCATCAGCCGCAGCGATCGCCGCTTTTGAATCTTCCTGAAGAACGGGGATTGATGCTGTGTTGAATTGGTACATGATTCCTCCTGCCCGGCCGCGAGACCGCGTCTAAAACTGACTAATTTTTCGATATATTCTGGTCTATTCAAAGACCCAGAGAATGCCCACTGTGGCGAGTATGATTGCCAATATAACACTGAAGCCAAACGCGGCGACTTTGATAATGGCGTAATGTCTTTCGACCCATGCTAGGTCATTTACCTCTCCTCCGATCTTCGGAAGACCGAACATACCGCTGAGCGCAATGTCCGAACTCCGATGCGAAAAACCAGAGTTGAGAATGGCCGAATCGGATTGAAAAACAACCGACTCCGATGGGGGTCCTATTTTTTGGGACTGCTCCGAATTGATGACAATGCGTGCTGCATCACGGCGATTCCTCGCTCCGATCACAGGCAGGGCGCGTTTGATATATGTATCGACGGTGTAGTGCGAGAGGCCCGTTGCACGTGCAATTTCCTTGGATGACATTCCTCGGGCGACCAGCCGCAAGCAAGATTTCTGCCCTTCAGAAAGTTCAGATAGCTGTTGTGCAATCATGGGTTCACGTAAGGCCTTTTCCCCGTTTGAAATTATTGGTTGCGCCGTCAGGCGTACCACACATTGGCAACATAGTAACGTACGGTGCGCAAAATGCGATAAATTGATAGTATTAATTCTTTCACAGCGTGTCAGCCTATCGTAAAATATCCAGCCGCGATCCGATGGGCATATATTGTTATCGTACATCGTCCGACTCCACCCCCTTTTGGCTGAGCATCTGGGCGGTCGATGCGGAAAGAGCACTCAGAATTCGAAAACTAGCCAACCCAAATCTCGAGTTTCCCAGGATTTGTTATATTGGGATGCCCAAAAGCGGGATGACCCCAGCTAGCGCCGATGCTAGCAGGCGAGCTTAAGGGGACGGCGATGCGGATCATGCTGTTAGGCGCAGGCGGGTTTATCGGACGACATGTGTTGGCCGAACTGCTTGCAAACGAGCATGAAATCGTTGCGGTTGTGCGCGAAATTTCCGGGCTCGACACTGCCTTCCCGGGTATAAGCATTGTCGAAATGGATCTGGCCAGAGCCTTGGACGAACCGGACTGGGCTCCGCATTTGCAAGGCATCGACCTGATCGTCAATGCGGCCGGATTGTTGCGCGGTCCGGATATGACCGCCGTTCATGAGACGATGCCGACAGCCCTTTATGCCGCCGCGGCCCGGGCGGGTGTCAGGCGCGCGATCCTCCTTTCCGCAATCAGTGCACGCCCGGATGTGCTGACTGACTATGCGCAATCCAAGCTGAATGGGGAGGCGGCTTTGCGGTCATCGGAGCTGGGCTGGACAATCATGCGGCCATCGCTCGTCTATGGTGATGGCAGTTATGGCGGGACATCCCTGATGCGCGGCATGGCCGGCCTGCCGGGGTTTGTGACGATTCCGGGCAAAGGCAATTTCGCTTTTACACCGATCCATGTTCGTGACCTAGCCAAGGCGCTGCGGATTGCGTGCGAAGATGATGGCTTTGTCGGGCAAATGCTCGAACCCGTCGGGCCGAAAACCAACAGCTTGCGCGATTTGCTGGAACAGTATCGCGCATGGCTCGGTTTTGGGCGCGCGCGTTTCATCACGATTCCGATGCCGATGATGCGTCTCCTAGGGCGCACGGGCGATCTGCTGGGCGATGGTCCTATGGCGACCAACAGCCTTGTCCAGATGATCGCGGGCAATGCGGGGGACAGCAAGGCGTTTGAAGGTGCTATCGGCTTTGCACCGCGCAGCATTGAAACGGCGCTGCGGGATCGTCCGGCTCAGGTGCAGGATCGTTGGCATGCGCGGCTGTTCTTCCTCGCGCCAGCCTTAAAGGCCGTGCTCGTTCTGATGTGGGTAGCGTCCGCGCTACTCGGTTTTTTCTATGGTGCCGCTCAGGCGGATGAGTTGGTGCGCGCGCTTGGTTGGTCGCCAGCTCTGGCCGATCCGCTTCGCATTGGCGGGAGCGTGCTTGATCTCGGGATTGCGGCATTGCTCATTCTGGACCGGCGTGCGCGCTGGTCTACGCTTGCGCAGCTCGTAATGGTTGTTGGGTATACGCTCGTGATCGGTATTGCCCTGCCGCAGCTCTGGCTTGATCCGCTGGGGCCATTGCTCAAGAACATACCCATTATCCTCACCATCCTTGTTCATGGCGCGATAGGAGATAAGCGCTGATGGATCCTTATCTGCTCGTCAAATGGGTACATATTCTCAGCTCGACGATCCTGTTCGGGTTCGGGGCAGGGACGGCCTGGTATCTTTTGAATGCCCATCTGACCCGCGATCCCGCGACGATTGCCAGTGTCGGGCGGATGGTTGTGCGTGCCGACTGGATATTCACTGGCACAAGCGGTGTGGTCCAACCGGCCAGCGGTATCCTGCTGGTCTATCTCGCGGGCTATTCGCTGACCGAGAGCTGGCTGCTTGTCACCTATGCGCTTTATGTGCTGGCCTTCGCGTGCTGGGCGCCTGTTGTGAGCTTGCAGATCAAAGCGCAGCGGCTGGCGCAAGTGGCGGCCGATACGGGTAGTCCGTTGGGAGCCGACTATTACCGCGCGATGCGGCTGTGGTTTATACTGGGCTGGCCGGCCTTTATCGCGCTGCTGGGTGTCTTCTGGCTGATGGTCGCCAAGCCGGCTCTCTGGACTGGCTAGTTGCGTTCGAGTTTCCTTGCGAAACGCTGAAGTTGAGGCCTGATGCGCAGGTGTAGCCGATAGAGCTGCTCGAACAGCGCGAGTATGAACCGGTTACGCGCGGCGAGCCCCAAGGGACGCAGTAATGGGAGTTCGCGCCAAATCGCGGCAAAGGCGGCCGCGCCGGACACTAACTTGCCGTCTTCCTCAATATGAAAACGAGCGAGTAGTTCAGCGCGATCAATAGGGCAGGCGTTATCGCCATTCGAGATATCGATGAAGATAAGGCGATGGTTTTTGTCGCGCCGTCTCATCCACGCTATCTCGCGCGTGCACAGCGGGCAGCCTCCATCATACCAGACGGTAAGGGGTGCGCGTGTTGCCATGATGCCGAGTATAGGGTCTCGGCATCGGATCGAACAGCTTATCGGCCGAACAATTGCCGCCCGGCAAGATCAAGCATGATTTCCTCAGACCCACCGCCAATCGCGTTGACGCGAACCTCGCGGTAGATGCGCTCGACCTTCGATCCCTGAAGATAGGATGCGCCGCCAAGAACTTGCGCGGCATCGCGCGCAACCCGCTCCAGCATCTCGGTCGCCTGGACCTTGAGCATCGCGAAATCGGCGGGTTGGCCTTTGCCTTCGCGCTCAGCCCAGGCGCACTGATCGACCCAGGCTTGGGTCGCGCCAATCCGCCGCGCCATATCGGCGAGCTTGACGCGGATCACTTGATGCCCGGCCAGCGGTTTGCCGAATGTCTTGCGTTCGCGCGCCCAGTCAGCCGCTTCCTTCAGGCACACACGGGCAAAAGCGCAGCAGCTCATGGCCATGCCAAGCCGCTCCCGATTGAAGTTGCGCATGATGCCGATAAAGCCGCCATTCTCCGGCCCGATCAAATTGGTGCTGGGCACGCGGACATCGTCGAAATAGATTGCTGCGGTATCCGAGCAATGCCAGCCCATTTTTTCCAGCGGGGTTCGGCTGACTCCCGCACTGTTCATCTCGATCAGCAGCAGTGAAATGCCGCTAGCGCCGTCGCCGCCAGTGCGCACGGCGGTCGTCATATAGTCGCACCGTATACCCGATGTGATAAACGTCTTCTGGCCGTTGACGACATAGTCGGCTCCATCGAGAACGGCGCGCGTCTGAAGATTGGCAACGTCAGACCCTCCGGACGGCTCCGTAATGCCCAGTGAGATGATCTTGTCGCCTGCAAGCACCGGTGGGGCGATCCGCTGTTTCAACTCGTCGGAGCCAACAGCGAGGATTGGCGGCAGGCCGATGCCGTGCGTCATCAGTGATGCACCAAGGCCGCCAGCGCCAACGCGGGCCAGCTCGTTGCTCACCACCATGCCGTGGAAAATGTCGAAACCTTCTGAATGCCCGCCATATTTTTCGGGATAGTTGAGGCCCAATATGCCCGCCTCGGCGGCCTTTTTGTGCAGGTCTCGCGGAATTTGGCGATCCGCTTCCCACTGATCGATATGCGGCTCTACCTCGCGCGTAACGAAACGCCGGACACTCTCGGCTAGGGCATCATGCGTTTCGTCATAATAAGGCGAGCGGGCGCGCCACGCGTCGAAATCATAGGTCATGCCTGCGGGTCTTTTGCACCGCGCGGTATGCGGATCGAATCCACCAACCGGCGAATTTCGAGTGGCGGCGATTTGGTGAAAGAGGCAACCCCAATCGCGGCGGCGAAGTTGAGCAACATGCCGATCACGCCGATCCCTTCGGGGGAAATCCCGAACCACCAGTTTGCCGCGACATTGGCCTCCGGCGCCCATAGCTTGAAATAGGCGATGTAGACGAAGGTGAAGGAAAGGCCGGTCAGCATACCCGCAATCGCGCCCTGCTTGTTCATGCGTTTCGAGAAGATTCCCATGAAGATGGCGGGGAAGAGCGAGGCTGCAGCAAGCCCAAAGGCGAACGCGACAACCTGCGCCACAAAGCCCGGTGGATAGATGCCGAGATAGCCCGCGACGAGGATGGCGGCGGTGGCGGCGATGCGTGCCGCCATCAACTCACCCTTTTCGGTGATCTGCGGTCGGAAGGTTTGCTTGAGCAGGTCATGACTGATCGAGGATGAAATCACGAGCAGCAGCCCCGCCGCGGTTGAGAGCGCAGCGGCCAGTCCGCCCGCCGCAACGAGCGCGATTACCCAGCCGGGCAGATTCGCAATCTCCGGATTGGCGAGCACCATGATGTCGCGATCGACATAAACCTCGTTTTCGCCGTCCACTGCCTCGTTGGATACGAGCCGTTCACCCGATGCCCCGCGTTCTTCGGTAAAGGCGGGCGCGCCTGCAAAGGCATCGCCCGAGCGATATTGCATTACGCCATCGCCATTGCGGTCGTTAAAGGCGATCAGGTCATTCGTCTCCCAATTGGTGAACCATTCGGGGGCGTCGGCATAGGATTGCTCATTCACCGTCTCGACAAAATTGATCCGGGCGAAGGCACCCACCGCCGGAGCCGTCGTGTAAAGTAGCGCAATAAAGACAAGTGCCCAGCCTGCCGATTTGCGGGCATCGCGGGCGCTTGGCACGGTGAAGAAGCGGACGATGACATGCGGCAGGCCCGCCGTCCCGATCATCAAAGCGGCGGTGATGCAGAAGATATCGATCATCGACTTGCTGCCATCGGTATAGGCGGTGAAACCAAGATCGGTCAGCGTGCTGTCCAAATTCTGGAGCACATACATGCCCGATCCGTCCGCGACTTCGCTGCCTAGGCCGACCTGCGGCACCGGTTGGCCGGTCACCAGGAAACTGATGAAGAAGGCGGGGACCATATAGGCGAAGATCAGCACGCAATATTGCGCGACCTGCGTATAGGTGATGCCCTTCATCCCACCGAGCACTGCGTAGATAAACACGATGCCCATGCCGATGATTACACCAAGATCGACCGGCACCTCAAGAAAGCGCGAAAAGACGATCCCAACACCGCGCATCTGCCCGGCGATATAGGTGAAGCTGATAAAGATGAGGCATACCACCGCGACCACGCGTGCGGCCTTGGAATAGTAACGCGCACCGATGAAATCAGGAACGGTATATTGGCCGAATTGGCGCAGATAGGGCGCTAGCAGCAGAGCCAGCATCACATAGCCGCCGGTCCAACCCATCAGATAGACCGATGCGTCATAGCCTGAAAATGCGATCAGCCCGGCCATTGAGATAAAGCTTGCCGCGCTCATCCAGTCAGCCGCGGTCGCCATGCCGTTGACCACCGGATTCACATGCCCGTCCGCCACATAGAATTCAGATGTGGACGCTGCGCGGGACCAGATGGCGATACCGATATAGAGCGCGAAGGACGCACCGACGAAGATATAGATCAGGGTCTGGGTGGTCATTCGCCGTCCAGCCCGAACCGCTTCTCAATTTTTCGCATCTGGCGGACATAGATCACGATCAGTGCGATAAAGACGTAGATCGCGCCTTGTTGGGCGAACCAGAAACCGAGCGGATAACCGCCAAGGCTCCATTGATCGAGGAAATCGCGGAACAGGATGCCAGCGCCAAAGGACACGAGGAACCAGATGCTCATCAGCGTTACGAGCAGGCGGATATTGGCGCGCCAATAGCCCCGCTCATTTTCGCGTGTGACATAGTCTTCGTCGTCTGCGTCTTCGGCCATCATCCATCCCTTATCCGTGGCCACTCTTCAGAGCGGTCCTTTGTTGGGAGGGAAGCTAGCCGATCAGGCGTGAAATGCCAGCCCGGATGATCGGCTATGTTGACGGTTCGTTGGCCGGGCGCCGGAAAATATATGCGTGAACGGCATCGGCCGCCTCGGGCGATGCAAGTGCGGCGAAGTCTCGCGGGTTCTCGCTCCAGTCATGCCGGGCAAGAATTGTCGCTTCGGTCTCATAGTCGATCTTCTGCTCGACGCGGACCGTTTTGGCGTCGCGGTCGGCACAAAGAAGATAGCGTGCCATGCTTGTCGGTGGGCACAGGGTTGGAGGAAAATCGGCGTCGACCCAAAAGCGAACCGGGCCGGATTTATCGCCAGCAAAAGGCCATTCCTCAGCGCGCATAAAGAAATGCGTGCCATCGGCATCATCATGGATTGGGTGACGGATGGACTGCCGGCTCATCGCTGTGTCTGGCAGTCCATCATGTCAGGCATATTTGGCAGGGGATTAACCCGCCCGGTGCATTGCGCAGAGCTTGTTGCCATCGGGATCGCGGACATAGGACAAATTCATATTGCCCATGCTCGATTCGCGCAGGCCGGGCGGGTCTTCGATCGAGGTCCCACCGGCTTCGACGCCAGCATCATGAAAGGCCTTTACCTGTTCGAACGATTCGCAGGCGAAACCGATCGTCGCGCCATTGGCCGATGTCGCCTGTTCGCCATCAATCGGTTCGCTGACACCGAAAACTCCGCCATTGTGGATCCAGAAAAGTCGTGTGACGCCGCTATCGCTGACATTGACCATCGGTTCGCCAGCACCGAGCGTCCCAAGTAGGGCGGTGTAAAAGGTCTTTGCTTTCTCTACGTCGTTGGTTCCGACCATAATGTGTGAAAACATGCTTCCATCTCCTTCGTTTGAGGGGGGGGTAACTCAGTAAACAACAACGCTTCTAATGCTTTCTCCCGCATGCATGAGGTCAAAGCCTTTGTTGATTTCTTCAAGGCTTAGCGTGTGGGTGATCATCGGATCAATCTCGATCTTGCCGTTCATATACCAGTCGACGATCTTGGGCACATCAGTGCGGCCCTTGGCGCCGCCGAAAGCCGTGCCGCGCCAGTTGCGCCCGGTTACAAGCTGAAACGGGCGGGTGCTGATTTCCTTCCCCGCCTCGGCCACCCCGATGATGATGCTGGTGCCCCAGCCGCGGTGACAGGCCTCAAGCGCGGTGCGCATCACGTCGGTATTGCCCGTGCAGTCGAAAGTGTAATCCGCCCCGCCATCGGTCAACTCGACGAGATGCTGGACAATATCGCCATCCACTTTCGCCGGGTTGACGAAATGGGTCATGCCAAATTTGCGGCCCCATTCTTCTCGGTCGTCATTGATGTCGACGCCGATGATCTTGTCTGCACCGACCATGCGCGCGCCCTGAAGCACGTTGAGGCCGATGCCGCCCAGTCCAAAAATGATCACATTCGCGCCCGGCTCCACCTTGGCCGTATTCGTCACCGCGCCGACACCCGTCGTCACGCCGCAGCCGACATAGCAGCTGCTCTCAAACGGCGCGTCTTCGCGGATTTTGGCGACCGCAATTTCGGGGAGCACGGTAAAGTTCGAAAAGGTCGAGCAGCCCATATAATGGTGGATCGTCTCACCCTTATAGCTGAACCGGCTGGTGCCGTCGGGCATCAAACCCTGGCCCTGTGTCGCGCGGATCGCAGTACAAAGGTTGGTTTTGCCGGAGAGGCAGCTTTTACACTGGCGGCATTCGGGCGTGTAGAGCGGGATGACGTGATCGCCCGGTGCAACGGACGTCACGCCGGGCCCGACCTCGCGGAC
>Ga0209345_10006259_pt1 | contig 10845 bp, 8 predicted proteins | sample Cruoilmetagenom7_FD_187294 | JGI IMG/M metagenome (GOLD analysis project Ga0209345, IMG submission 187294) | Oil polluted marine microbial communities from Coal Oil Point, Santa Barbara, California, USA - Sample 7 (SPAdes) (version 2) | ecosystem: Environmental > Aquatic > Marine > Oil seeps ...
CCTCCGCATAATTGCTCCGGCCTCCAAATTCCAATCAACCTCCTGGTTCACATAAACCACGTCTCCTGTCTCTTCAAGCTTGTCAATATATTCTCTGAGATCATAGAACGGCATACGTTACCTCCCTCTAAGTGTGTGGTGGTTCTTGATAATTGCCCCTAAGGTCAATGGCGCTAATTGCGAAAGGGGGACATAAATGATATAGACATTTCAACCTTCACATATCGCGTAGCAAGGTCGCCGATGCCCAAATAATTATGCTCGTCTCAAGTATTTTGACGTCAAGCTGCCGGAGGCAGTTTGAATTTGAAGGGGTCAGATGCAATACACCCGAAATTGGCTTACAGCTTTAATGGTATGTAAATCCAAACGAAAACAAATCGAATTATCAAATCATGCTAACAATAATTTTATGCATTGCATAGCTGTAAGTCGGTTCGTAACGGTCTTTTCCGTGCAAGATTCAAGAAATAACTTATTCTGGATTTAATGTATTGGATACCATTGAAAGCTATTGGAGGCAATCCCAAAAAATTACCCAATATAATCCCTAATAAATATAAGGGTTCGCACAAAAAAGCAATACCTTATTCCAATAAAGTAAATAAGGTCGTCACTGTATTTTTAGCTACGTCCGGCGCTCAGATTTATTCTCGGAAGGAAAATAGGTGGGACCTGAGATTTGCATTTTTTTTATCAATGCCCAGTTTTTTTCTAATGTTTTCTCTATGAACGCCAACTGTTTTTGGGGATACAAACAATATTTCCGCTATGTCTTTTGAGGTTTTTCCCAGCCTCACAAGATTTGCTATTTTAATTTCGCTGGGAGTAAGGTTTACATATCCGGATGATAATCTAAAGGTAAATGGCGAGATGATCTCTTTTAAATTAGACATGAGAATATTAAAATAAATCTGTTGGTCGGAATTCAATCCGCTTTTCTTCAATTTTTCAAGGTAGGGTTCTATTAATTGCTTAACGTTGTTCAGTACTTTTTCTTCAAGCTCCACTTTATCTTCTTCCCTGTGTCTTAATAAAATCTTCAATGCAGTGTTGAGTTCCTGAAGCTCCAGAGCTTTAGCTCGTAACTCTTTCTCGCTTTTTTTTAGGTGATTTTCCGCTTCCTTTCGCTTTGTGTTATCTCGGAGAACTCCTCTAGTTCCAACAAAGTTACCATGGCTATCGTAAACAGCGAGGATCTTTTCTTCACCGTAAATCTCTTTTCCACATTTTGATACCCAAGTAGATTCGATATCAACTTTTCCTGTTTCCATTAAATGCCTGACGGTCTTTTTGAATGTATCTCCCAGTCTATTCGCACCCAAAATATCAGTAACATTCATACCAATCATTTCTTTTTTAGAATAACCTAACGTTTTTAACGATGCCTTATTAACGTATGTAAAATTATGATATTTATCTGTCATACACATTAAATCACTCGCCGTTTCAACAAATACCCGAAATAATTCAGTCGATATATTTAAATTAAATTCCTTTTGCCCCTTCTTTAAATCACCGTCCACGATACTGGCCTGGTCTTTTCTTGTAAGTTTTCTCTGTGAATCCTTTTCAACTTTTTCATATTGTGCAGGAATTTTGTGAGATAAGTGATCTCCTTCCATACATCCGTTGCGCTTCATAAATGCTCTGCCTGATATCATCTCATACTGATAATTGCCTCCCAATTTCTCCACGGCTTTTTTGACATGTTTTCCGTACGGCATTCGACTAATATAGCCTAATCTGCCAACTCTTTCTAAAGAGCGTTCCTTCATATAATTGATGCAGGGATATTCTGTTCTATTTTTGTTTTGCATCGGCATTATCTCCTTACAAAAAAGAAAAAACGGTTTCTAATGACAGACCTCGGTAATTTAAGCATGAAATATTGTTCGTGTTGGTTTTCTTGGTCGTGATGGAGAATAAGAGTTTTCTTTTAATGCAATGCTATTTTTCGACTTGACATGCTAATCAGCAGAAAAATCAACCTGTGAAAGGGGTCAAGTCTACTCTTGACCCTTGATTCCTTCTTCTGCAGCGAAATGCGTGTTGCTTTTGATAGCTAATCAATTGTAAGAATTCGTAAAAAGTCGGAAATCGCCTTTTTACTCAGAGTTAAGTTTTAGGAGTTATATTTTAAGTGGCTAATTTAATAGGAAATAAATGCCCTAAACCTAATGAATTTGACTTTTTACAAACTTGGCTGAGATGTCTTGAATGGTCACTAGGTAGGGACGGTATCAAAAGAATCAGAAAAAAGCAAGGTCTCAAGGTTTTACCACGGAGAAACACGGATGGGCACGGAAGATAAAGAAAATGGTAAGGCGGGAACTGCCAGACGACAGTGATCAGATGACGGACGGCGGGAGTTTTTTATTAAATTACGTGGAAATAAAATACAGGGTATCATTCTCGCCAAGGTCCTGGAGCATTCCAGTTCTCGCGAAACGGACGATCTTTGGTTAGCGATAGTGTAAGCGGTTCGAGAAACGACTTGATAGCCGTAACAACAACTTCGAAATCTTTGGGAGCGCTGGTGAGCTTGGCCTTTTTGATGAATCCCTGCCATTGAATACTTTTGTCTCCATCATTTGCAAAAGTTTGCTCAAAGACAACAGGGTCAGAGACAATCGGTGTTTTTCTATTTCTGAATGTTGTTTGGACCGCCTTGGCCAGCGTCTCACCATTAAAGTTGAACCTGCGGGACAATATCCAGATGTCGTAAAAATCTTTCATCCGGCTGTTTAGGACTCCGCGCTTTACCATGGCCTGAAATTTTTCTGCAATGGAACTCTCCATCGTGTAACCGTTCAATTCAGGGGAAGGAAAATCCAATAGTACAGGATAGGTGATTTTCCTCGCGCCGGGAACAATACTATCCCCAAATCCAATATCCACCTGTAATGATATTCGCGCGTTTCCGAGATTCCCCTGGATGCGTGCTCGCACACCTTCGTACTCGGCGTCTTCAGTAATCCTGGTAGCGCTTACACTATCCGCGTCAAAATGCATCCCATCTGCTTCGACCCCGACATCGCAAGCGTTCTTTAACGACGCAATAATTGTTTCAGGGTTGTTTTCAATTTTTCCAAGAAGATCAATGTCCATGGTTGGACGAGATCCAGGTCCGCTCCAAGCGAGAACATCAATGCCCCCTTGAGGATGAATCGATCTGCATAGGAACTCTTGGAAAGCCGGTACATAAACCGCTCGATGGCAAAATGCTGAAGGAGCTCATTAAAGGGTCTGGAAGAATCTTTTGCTATGTTGAGAAGGCGTTGGTGTGTTGATGCAGAGATGTTCTTAGTCTTTTTTGTCATTACAGAATCGCTTCGAGATAGGGGCGAATAATTTTATCGACCCGGCAGATCGCTGCGCATTGCATTAGGTCGTCAACCTTCACGTTTTTCCGTTCACGGTAAAAGCGGACCGCCTCCAGCACAGTATCGAGCCCGATCTTGTTGCGAAACTTGAAACAGTCGGCAAGTGTTTTTTCCGGGCTGTAGATAGGCACGCTTACATTGTCGAGTTTGTGGTTTTCCACGCCCGTTGTAAATGACTTCCCGGTAAAACGGTAGGTCCTGATCGGTGGGTGGTCCAGCCTGGGTTCTTCTGCGCCGCGTGGAAGTGCCACATGCACTTCGTGGGGGATCTGGGTGGTTAGCTCATGGAATGCAAGGGCTGAAATCAGGCAGATGACCCCTCCGGAGATTCGGGTTGCGACGGTTACCAGGTCGGGATTTCCCAGCGGTGAGCTGTCTGCAAGCCGATAAACCCCACGGCTCACCATTTCAAGCATGCTTGAGTCCCGCATGGCATAAAGTGTGCTTGGATGTATTCCTTCGCGCAGGGCCTGGGCTGTGCGTAGAAGTCCTCCATGTGTTTTGAATACATCGACTGCCCTATCGAATCGGGAGCCTTGGTTTTTCTTGTTTCGTGATGCCACGATAAACTTCCATACACTTATTGATAAGTGTTGGTGATTTTATCAAGACTAACCATTCTGTCAAGGAAAAAGACAGAGGGCAGACATCAGACTACGGTAACTACCAGAAGGCAGAGGAACTACTGAATCGGGGAACCGGCGAAGCGGTGAATCGGAGAGGCGGAGACTAAGGACCAGATGACAGAGATCAGATGACGGAAGGCAGACGAAGGCCCAAAAGACAGTGATCGGTAATCGGTGATCAGATGAAGGACAGAAACGGAGAACCGGTGAGCCGGGGAATGAAAAGATGAGCATCGGTTCGAAGGTCGGGAACTACCAGTTAATGGGCATCATTTCTTGTTGACACACAGGACCAATCGTAGATACATTCCCTTCCAAAAAACATGTTCGCATCACCTTAAGGGTTCACGCAAAAATAAATTCACATATTTGGCGCTCAGATTTAGGTTAGGGTTGGTAGATTTTAAAGAGCAAAAGGCGCAGTAATAGTGGACTATTTCAAGGTTTTTGCTCTTTAAAATCTGCCAGAGATGACCTGAAGATGAGATGCCAAAATGTGAAGTTATTTTTTCGCGAGCCCTAAATATGAAATATTCTCCCAGGCCATACCAGAAAAAAGCAGTTGATGCAGTCCTTTCCCGTTTTAAAACCGATTCTACAAAACTGCTTCTTCATCTTCCAACAGGCGCCGGCAAAACAATCATCGCCATATTGATCATTGAAAGATTATTGGCTCTTTCCGATACGGATAAAATATTGTTTATTGCGCACCGGGAAGAAATCCTGGATCAAACTCGAAAAACCATAAAAAGGCATCTTCCCACAATTGACGTTCAAATCGAACAGGGTGCAAGGCACTCTTCTCAGGAGGCTCAGATTACCATTGCTTCCGTTCAATCTTTGATCAAACGGAAGGAGCAATATAATCCCCAGGATTTTTCCATGATTATCTGTGATGAATGTCATCACGCCCTGGCGCCCACCTGGACAGAGGTGCTTTCTTACTTTTATGAAAACAAAAGACACGATACGCTTTTACTTGGCATGACTGCAACGCCAAAACGGTCGGATGGTCGGTCCGCACTTTCAGTTTTTAATGAAACGGCTTTTGAAATATCTCGCGTGGAGTTACAGGATCTGGGCTATCTTGTTCCGATGCAGTATTATATGGTACGGACTGATCTGAACCTTGACAACGTAAAAATAGCCGGCGGTGATTATCAGGTGGGTGCGCTTTCAAAAGTGATGAATGCTCCGGAAAATAGAGCCCTGGCTTTAAACGCCTGGATGGAAAGAGGGCTGGGGAAAAAAACCATTGCCTTTTGTGCCGGAGTGCAACATGCCCGACAGATGGCTGCTAATTTTGAACAACTTGGCATAAAGGCTCAAGTTATTGATGCCAAGACGTCCAATCGGGCTAAGATATTAAAAAAATTTAAAACAAAAGAGGTAGAGGTCCTTACCAATTACGGCGTCCTTACCGAGGGTTTTGATGATCCTGAAATTGAATGTATTTTGATGGCAAGGCCAACAACATCACCGCTGGTTTACACGCAATGTATTGGGAGAGGGTTAAGACCCAATAAAGGAAAAAAAGCGTGCACCATAATCGATATCATTGACCGATCCACCCACCAGTTGCAGTACGGTGCGGCGGAGATGTGTGGATTGCCCCGAAACTGGCGATCAAAAGGGCGCGATCCTCATCGGGAATATAATGCCATGTCAAAAATAAAAATCAGCGACGCCGATTCGTTCCTTAAGATATGGCAGGCGCAAACCCTTGAGGAAGTTCAGACGATTCTTATGACCATCCCCCCTGAGTTTGTCTCCGCCGGGCTGAATGGGGAACCGGTATTATTTTACGAACCCGTTGAGGAAAAACTGAATTTCTCACAGGCGCGAAACGAGGCCAAAAAGCTTTTTGACCAGACAACGGCTCCCGTTAAAAGGATTTATCAGGATAAGGACGGATTAAAAATTTCCTTTGCATCCCCGGAAATAAACAATGAAAAATATTTATACATAAAATGGCATTTGGAAAGATTCACCGGTTGGCCTGTAGAATATCTGAAAGGCAAAAAAAGAAGCAATCCCAAGGCATTTCTAAATTCCATGCTGAATGGCAATCAGAAAATCCGGCAGTTTTCTTTTCTTGAAGAGAAGAGAACCGTAATTGCCATGATAGATAATTTATCCGGTGAAGATGTCTCCGAGATAACAGAAAAGTTCAGGGAACAAACCGGCTTTGACCTTGAAGTAAAAGGACAGATATCCCTTTTTTAGAACAAATCCAATGGAGAATCTGAAAAGGCTGGAACATGGCGTAGATGAGCTGATGAACGGCCGGAGATAAATAAACATGGTTGAATTTGGAAAAATAAACACCCTTAAGGTTATAAAGGTAATGAAATCCGGCATAACCCTGGACGGTGGGACACTCGGGGAGATATTCCTTCCCGAAAAAGAAGCCCCTGTCCATTGCAGGGTAAACGATAATGTCGAAGTTTTCATATACATCGATTCAAAGGCCCGGATGATCGCCACCACCAGAAATCCCTATGCCGTTGCTGGCCAGTTCGCTTTACTCAAGGTGGTATCATCCAACTCCTATGGGGCGTTTCTGGACTGGGGCCTAAAGCAGGACCTGCAGGTCCCGGTGCGGGAGCAGAATAAGCAAATGAAACAGGGCCAGTCCTATGTCGTGTTTGTTCACAATGATAAAAACAGCCATATAACCGCTTCATCCAAACTGGATAAGTTTTTGGGGAAACAACCGGTCAATTTCATGGAGGGTCAGCCGGTGCATCTTGTGATCGGAGAGATGACACCCATGGGCCATAAAGCGATTATCAACAATACCCATGTGGGTGTTCTGTATAAGAATGAAGTGTTTCAGATCCTGAAGCAGGGGCAGGAAGTCAAGGGCTTTATCAAAAGGATCAGAGAAGACGGCAAGATTGATCTTTCTCTTCAAAAGTCCGGTGCCAAAGCTGCAGATGAGTTGTCAAACAAAATTCTAAGCACCCTGAAAGAGCATGGTGGTAGCCTGGGAGTATCGGATAAAAGTTCACCGGAAGCGATCTACAGACTGTTTGGTGTCAGCAAAAAACGATATAAAAATGCCATTGGCGCATTGTATAAGAAGCGGATGATTACTGTTGAGGAACACAGCATAAGGTTGATCCGGAAGCCGGGAGAAAAGCCCCTGAAAAACCTGAAGCGAGGTTCAGGTCGGGCTATCCGACGCAAGAAAATGGATAAGTGAAACGGCTTATTTTGATGATAAAATGATAGTTCTAAAGAAGTTTTGATAAGCGACAAACTCTTAAAACATTTTACCACTAAAAAGCGAACATTAAGGCCGAAAAACTGCTTGTTTTTAACACTTATTAATAGAATTCTAAATAATTAGCTTGGTCCCCATCAATAAAAGAGGAGTGCTACGTGATACAGGGGGCGGTATTTGAGGTATACCGTGAGATGGGTACCTCTCTTATCAGCTTCGGCCACCATCCCGAAGCAACCGTAGAAAAAATTGTCCCATAACTCCCAATCACCCTAACCCTTAAATTTTTCGTGTATTTCGTGGTTAGAAAAGAGCATATCCCTTTTTCGTTCTTTAACAAGATATGAAAAATTTTGCCTTGACATACTACATCTTGTAGGCGAATATATAAGTATGCAACATATTGGTTTAAATAATGTTTTAGGAAAGACTTTTTAAGGATTGTCCAAGGAAATAGCCAATGCCCGTACCCTTTCAATTAGCCTTAGATTTCCACGCAAGACAACCCTCAACAGACATCACATCTGGCATACCCATCGACAAATCTTTCCCTGAAGATTCCGCAAATGAACTGGCGGCCCTCGAGTCCTATAATAAGCATCTGTACCGGCCTAATACTTACTTGCATAAGTGGTGGGCTCGTCGCTCAGGCACTACCTTTCGGCATATCCTTAAACAACTGATCGAGAATCCGGCAAAGCGGGATTTTTACGAGGGTGGAGGGTTAGAAAACAAAGTCATTTTCGATCCTATGATTGGAGGCGGGACCACTATTCATGAGGCCATTCGCATGGGGGCAAATGTCATTGGCGTGGATATTGACCCCATACCAATCCTGCAAGCCAAGGCCAGTTTAAATCAATCCTCTCTTAATCATAAAAGAGATGTTTTTAATCGATTCCTGGAAACATTGAAAAAAAAATTGGCTCGTTTTTATAAAACCGCCTGTCCAATCTGCAAGGAGGAAAGTGAAACCCAATTTTTGCTGTATGGACTTCGCAGGGCATGCTCATGCAGCGAAGTCATCTTTATTGACAGTTTGTTATTGCGAAAAGGCAATGACCATGACATCCGCATCTGTTCTAATTGTCATGGTGTTTATACAGCTAAGAGGCATAATTGTCGGATAAAAGCGAAAACTCCGTTAATGGAAAAAGGCACCAAACGTTGCGAAAAGTGTGATACCTTATTTGCCGATATCTTGTCGGAGCCGTTTCCAAAGCGCTACATTCCGCTTGTAAATGTTGGCCTTTGTCCGGAGCATGGGGCTTTTTTCAAATCAATCAGGGCGGATGATCTTGCGTTGAACCATCAAGCCCTCCTGAATGCCCAAAAGGTTGAATTTGGAAATCCTCAAGCGTTTGCTGTGCCGAATGGGCCGAAGTCAAAAGACCTCTTACGGCGTGGCATCAAGAACTTTCAGGAATTATTCACCCCCAGGCACTTGATTTATCTTGATACGGCATCTGAATTTCTATCAGAACTCCATCATGAAGATCGCATATGGCTGGCCTTGCTGATTTCAACTTCTTTGGAGTTTAATTCTCTTCTCTGTGGCTACAAGGGAGGTGACATCCGTCGACCCGGTGCAATACGACATGTCTTTTCCCACCATGCTTATTCTTTTCCTTACACGGCCCTGGAAAACAATCCTATATTTTCGGGAAACACTTCCGGTACACTAAACCGCCTTTTCAATGATCGCATCATTAGGGCCGGCCAATGGGCAGTTTCACCGCTTGAAACCCAAATATGGGACGGGAACAGAGTTAAAATACGCATCAAAGGAGAGATGGACGCAGGGGAGCCAACAAATGATTGGGAAGACTTGAAAAAAGGAGAACGAAGATTCGCTATCTTTCAAGGAGACGCTGCATCCATTGACATTCCGCAGGAAATTGCCGACTTCGTGGTCACAGACCCGCCCTATTACGACAGTGTGCAATATAGCGACCTGTCTAATTTCTTTAGGGTGTGGCTAAACCGGTTTTTGCCTCTTGATTCGGATTGGCATTACAACCCTGTTGAATCAGCAGTTTCTGAAGGCAACGGCTCAGATGGACACAGATACTGCACGGCTTTGAGCGGGATTTGGAAAAATTGCTTTCGAGCTCTAAATAAGGAACATGGTCGGCTTATCTTTACTTTTCACCACTGGCGGCCGGATGCATGGGCTGAATTGACTCTATCATTAAAAAACGCAGGCTTTGTTTTGGTTAACCGTTATGTAGTATTTTCAGAAAATCCAATTTCGGTTCATATCAAGGGTCTTAACTCACTGAAACATGATACGATCCTGGTTTTAAAGCCCCAGAGTGCCGATGAGGGTTTTCGGGAATGGCCCAGGCCGTCAAATATTGATGTGCGGGACAGTTACAATTTTTGCCGTGACTGTGGAGATGCTTTAGGTTGGTTTCTGAGTTCAACTATCTCAGAGGACGATGTCTATATAGGGTGGAAGCAATTGATCGCGGGAAATGGAAATGGCAAAACATCCGGCTGAAGTTTTTGGTCATTCAATTCATTCAGAATCGCCACGAGTGAAGAAAGGTCACAAGAAATACTGGTGTCCATTTGCAGATGATAAATGTAATAAACAAAGTCGTCTGGTCAAATATCCCATGGGCGTGTGTTCTGTTCAATACGGGAAAGATATAATAGCCCTGTGCCCGAGAAGATTTTTGCAGAAGAACACAGTCTTTATGGATATCGCAGATCATCACTTCAAGACGAGAAACGATCTGGTTGTATTCAGCGAAATCGGCCTTTCTCAAACCGGTACTTTTGACTTTGTAATGGTCAAACACAAGCCATTGAGCAGTGAAATTGAAGACTTTGCCGTGATCGAATTTCAAACAGGGCAAACCACAGGCACCGGACAGTTAGTCCAAGGGCTCAAGGATTTCATTAAAGGCGAGAATCTTCAAGACAGGAGTTATGGGTTTGGGCTGAATCTGGCCGATATCTGGAAGCGGACTTTTACCCAAATCCTCAACAAAGGTATTGTGTTAGAAAATTGGGGGCACAAGATATATTGGGTAATCCAGGAACCGGTCTATCAGGATTTCCTAAATCGGTACAACCTCAACGGCATGGCCTATGATGAAAATCATGCGACTGTCTTTATGATTTATGACTTGAAACAACAGGCTGGGAAATATGATCTTTTTCAGACCAGAATAGAATCTTCTTCCATAGACGATTTGTTTAATGCCTTCCGCAACAATCCCGACATTCCGTCTAAACAGGATTTTATAAAGAAACTCAACACAAAACTGAAGGCCAAGTTGGAATTGAAGCTGGAATTATAACTTTTCCCTATTCCCTCTTTTTTCAACCACGAAATACACGAAAAAATTTAAGGGTTGTGTCATTTGAGTTTAGAAGGCATTTCTTTCGACCGTTGCCTTGGGGGTTGATTAACCATCAAAACCCAGATCATGCAATGAAGGCCGTTTGAGAATGGTGCTGAGAACCATGAAACTTGAATTCTCCACTTCGACAAAACCCAGTTGTTGATAATACCTTTTTAGCTTTTCAACAGCAGTAGCCTCTTCTTGTTCAAAAGACCCCAGCTCCATATCGCTAAACCATTTTTTGAACA
>Ga0209345_10006260_pt1 | contig 10843 bp, 9 predicted proteins | sample Cruoilmetagenom7_FD_187294 | JGI IMG/M metagenome (GOLD analysis project Ga0209345, IMG submission 187294) | Oil polluted marine microbial communities from Coal Oil Point, Santa Barbara, California, USA - Sample 7 (SPAdes) (version 2) | ecosystem: Environmental > Aquatic > Marine > Oil seeps ...
GACCCGGCGCGCAAGAAGCTCAAACGAGGCATCCGCGCTCTCATAAGCATATCCCGCCGCCTCGCGCTCTTTTACTTCCTCCAAAAGCCGCCCGACCCGCTGATCGCTCTTTGATATCCGAATATCGATGCGTTCAAGCTCGGATAAGATGTTGGACCGGCCCGCCTGATCCGACACTAAAACCCGCCGCTGATTGCCCACTGTCTCAGGTGGAACATGCTCGTAGGTCTCTGGCTCTTTGAGGATCGCGGATGCATGAATGCCAGCCTTTGTCGCAAAAGCGCTTTCACCGACATAAGGCGCATGACGATCCGGTGAAATGTTCAAGATCTCGTCCAGCACCCGGCTTGCATGGGTCAGACGCACCAATCGTTCTGGCGTTACGTTGATCTCATACTTATCGGCAAACTCGCTCTTCAAAAGGAGCGTTGGAATAATCGATGTCAGATTAGCGTTGCCGCAACGCTCACCAATGCCATTCAACGTCCCCTGCACCTGCCGACATCCAGCCCGGACTCCGGCTAACACATTGGCCACTGCGTTCTCTGTGTCGTTGTGAGGGTGAATGCTAAGATGTGTTCCCGGCACATGGGCCGTAACATCTGTAACAATCTGTTCAATTTCGTGCGGCAGCGTTCCGCCATTGGTATCGCACAACACAACCCATCGCGCACCAGATTCATACGCCGACCGTGCAACCTCCAGCGCATAATCCCGATTGCCCTTATAGCCATCGAAGAAGTGCTCGCAATCGATCAGCGCTTCTTTTTCAAGCGCACAAATCGCCTCGACCGACTGACGGACACCAAGTATGTTTTCTTCATTGGTGGTCCCCAGCGCCACCCGCACATGATAGTCCCACGCTTTTGCAACCAAACATACGGCATCAGATGATGCCTGCAGAACTCCCTGCAATCCTGGATCATTCGAAACCGAACGCCCGGCCCGCTTTGTCATTCCAAAGGCTGTAAAAATCGCACTTTCAAACGATGGCCTATCGCTGAAAAACTCGGTGTCCGTCTGGTTGGCACCAGGATATCCGCCCTCGACATAATCGACGCCGATTTCATCAAGAACTGCCGCAATTCGTCGTTTGTCAGCTACCGAAAAATCAACCCCTGTCGACTGCGCACCGTCGCGCAACGTTGTGTCGAACAGATAAAGTCGTTCTTTATTAGTTTGTGCAGCCATGATGATTACAGATAACCCATAAAATGAAAAACAAGCCAGAGAACAAAAGCTAGTACAGCAACCTTGACGAATAGGTAGTAATTTCGATGTTTTTTGAACGGTGGCTCAACGTCGGAATTTCTCATAACTTGATCTCCCACGTCGTATGGATCTCACCGCTTTCACGGTCTTTAGAATCCTTCAGTGCCACACCCTTCTCGGCCAGTTCATCGCGGATGCTATCAGAGCGTGCCCAATCCTTGGCTTCCCGGGCGGCCCGGCGCTGGCTAATCAACTCTTCAACATATGCCTCATCAATGCCGGAATTCGCCGGCCGCCAGCCAATCCACGCATCAACTGAGAGTTGTAAGAGCCCCAGAAGATTGGCCGACCCTTTCAATAATCCTCGCGCCTCATCATCACCTTGGGCAGCCCGATGCCGCAACTCATGCATCACCGCAATGGCCTTGGGTGTGTTGAGATCATCTGAAAGCGCTGCAAGGACACCCTCATCAATTTTAATATTCGAGTCAGCTACATCCGCCGTCAACTGGTACCAATGATCGAGCGTACGTTTGGATTCAGCCAATCCCTTCACCGACCAATTGATCGGCTGGCGATAGTGTGTTCCCAGCATATTGAAGCGCAGCACTTCTCCCGGCCAAACTTGCAACAAGCTATCGATCGTCGCCACATTGCCGAGTGATTTCGACATCTTCTCTGCTTCCATGTTCAAGAACGCGTTGTGCAACCAAACATTGGCCATCACTTTTGTGCCGTGCGCACAGCGCGACTGCGCGATCTCGTTTTCATGGTGTGGGAAGATGAGATCGACACCGCCACCGTGGATATCAAACACCTTCCCCAAATGCTTGGCCGACATTGCAGAGCACTCTATGTGCCAACCAGGCCGACCATCCTCCTCGATACCACATGGTGATGGCCACCCCGGCTCGCCTATTTTTGAGGGTTTCCACAGAACGAAATCCATCGGATCCCGCTTGTAGGACGCGACTTCAATCCGCGCCCCCGCCTGCATCTCTTCGAGGTCTCGATTGGAAAGTTTGCCATAGTCCGGCATTGAGGAAACAGAAAACAATACATGCCCCTCCGCCACGTAGGCATTACCCTTGGCAAGCAGTGTCTCGCAAATCTCCTTCATCTCATCAATGTGCTCTGTAGCTCGTGGCTCGATATTTGGAGGCAAGCAACCAAGTGCTGCCACGTCTTGATGATATTGCGCAGTCGTCCCCTCGGTCAGTTCACGAATAGAAATTCCCTGCTTAGCAGCCCGTGCATTGATCTTATCGTCGACGTCAGTGATGTTGCGAACATAGGTAACGTGATCCGCACCGTAGACGTGCCGCAACAATCGGTAGAGCACATCAAATACAATGACCGGGCGGGCGTTCCCAATGTGGGCGTAATCGTAAACCGTCGGCCCGCAGACATACATCCGCACATTTTTCGGATCGATCGGCACAAAGGGTTGCTTCGCACGCACCAGCGAGTTGTGGAGAACTATTGGCTGATAAGTTCTTGAAATCACGCCCTAACCTCTTCTACCAAACGGTCGACCAAACGGCTGAATCATGTGCCTCATCAACTGAAAATCAGAATCGGGTCACGCACCGGCTTATTTCAACTGGCGTGCAATCGTTATGTCGCAACTCTTACGCTGCAAGTTATATTACGATTTCTACGCGCCCCGTCGATCGTTAGGAAGTTATGCGTATGCCAAGAGCCCGCGTCAAGCATGCCCATTGGAACCACCCATGCCGCAATTGCGCTACATTGGCCGCCTAATTCAGTAGTTATAGTCCAAATTTATGGCCAGTAGGGCGCTGCATCACCGAAGCGGACCGTCCAGCCGCCAATCCGGGCGATTTTCTGTTGGAGCGCTGGTTGCTTTGCTAGTCACCAAGATCCACAATCTGATAGGTTGCCTGCTATCAAGAGAGGGATTTGGCCACTGGTGGAGTGGCTGATGAGATCTCGGGCTAGTGTGACAGCAACAAAACAGATTGCATTCGCACACGTGGCACTTGCCCGGAACCTCTTACTTCTTGAGTACTTCTTGAGCCCTCACACATCGAGCCTGGGACAACATAAAACATGAAAAGGAAAATATGCAGTCTGACGATATGGTGGACTCTCATACTCGCAATCATCGCAATACCGGTCAGCACCACTTTCTTAACCTACCCGGCATCGGCTCAGCGCTGGCAATGGCCATGGGATCAGGATGATCAACCACGCCGACTCGAACGGCGCAGGCCAGTGCCTAGACAAAGATCAGACAACGATTGGCGGACGAATGAGCGCCGCGGGCCATCTCAGCGAGCACCTGGTCAACGAGCACCCGGTCAACGAGCACCTGGCCAAAATCGCACCCAAGCCTATCGTCCGCCTACAGTCGGCGGGCAGCGCCCCAACATTTGTCTGTCACTGGAGCAACAACTGGCTTTGCACGCCAACCAAACCCAAAATCAAGCTCAAACCCTAATCGCAATAGACGCTCAAGTCCGGCAGGAACGACGCAAGCTCCGACGCTCCCAAATCCGGCTCGACCGAGCCAACTGCTACGAAACATTTCTGTTCTCGCGGACGTTGCGACGCACGCGCTCATGCGTCAAGCTTGATCGCTCGGTTGAACGTGCTCAGCGCCAACTACAAGCCCTTGAAACCCAGCGCCAGCAACTTTCCGCAGGCTCCCAGCGCTCGCATCAGGATGATATTATCCGCGAGCTAGCTCGCAACAACTGCGGTGCAACCTATGTTCGCGAAGCCCGACGCCGCAATCCTTTCCGCAATTTTTGGCAAGATAAGGACACCAACGAGCAAGTCCGCGGGAACACATTTGCAGGCCTCCCTTTTGCCACCTACCGGACACTGTGCGTGAGATTGTGTGACGGCTACTATTTCCCTGTCAGCTTCTCTACCCTGCCGACACACTTCACTCGGGATGCGGACGCATGCCAGTCCCGTTGCGCTGCCCCCACTGAACTGTATTTCCACCAAAACCCTGGTAGTTCAGTGGATCAAATGATTTCTCAAAAAACGCAACTACCCTACAGTCAGTTACAGGCTGCCTTCCGCTATCGTAAAGAGTTCGTCCCGGGCTGTTCATGCAAACAAGCTGAATTTGTCCCCCAGGGCGAAGGCGGACAATCTCGCCTGCCAGAAAATCCGACGCCACCCGGCACAATCGCCGGGCCCAAGACTGGGCCCAAGAAAAGAGATGCGATGTCACCGGCCCGATAATTAAGCGCCAGAGTGTTGCCGATTTAGATTGAAATTATTAGCTATCCTGTTCGTGCAGCTTGTAAATGACAGGGGTGTAGAACTTGCCGTAACCCTTATCGATTGCTTCGAGAAAGCGCTGCTCGACAACCTTTGCGCCTGCAGCATCAACGCCAACGGTTTCAGCCAGCGACAGTGCATAGCGCAGATCTTTGAGAGAATAGACCGTCGAGAACTGATTGTCCGGATAAGTGTCGGCGGTAATGCACTTGCCGTGATTTCGCATGCAGAAGCTATCGGCGGATCCCTTTGACAGGATTTCAAAAACCTTTTCCCGCTCGACGCCAGCCCCCGTTGCAATTGCCATCGCCTCAGCCAAGGCCGATACGTTCTGGAACACAAGCATATTGTTCATCAACTTCATGACCTGCCCATTGCCGACTTCGCCACAGTGCGAGATCTCGGTGCCCATGTTCAGGAGCAGAGGTTTTATCCGGTCAAACACCTCGGGGGAGGCGCCAACTGTGATGGCCAAAGTTCCATTTTGTGCGGCAGCCATGCCTCTTGCGATAGGAGCGTCGGCAAAGTCCGCCCCTTTGACAGCCAGTGCTGCGGCAACCTCGCGGTTAATTTCAACAGTTGCCGTCGTCATGTCGACAATAGTCTGCCCGGGACGGGCATGGGCAACTACTCCGTCATCAGATAACGCAACCGCGCGGACCTGAGGTTCACCAGGCACGCAGACAAAGACAACATCTGCTTGCTCCATAACTTCACGTATTGATCCCGCTGCCTGCACACCCTGCTCAACAAGCTTTGAGAGATTTGCCGCATCAATATCGTACCCGAAAACCGGCATTCCTGATTTTTTGACAAGATTTGCGCACATCCGCCCTCCCATCACACCAAGGCCGATAAAGCCGAGTTTCTCGATATTGGACATTGTTACCTCTAACTGTTTGTTGAATGCTTGTTTAAGTTTGATTGTTTTAAGCGGAAGTGCCTGAGCGCTTCCAGCGATAATGTCTATCAGATTTTATATTGCGCGCTGCATGTCACGAACGAAATCGGACAGGCCGTGCAAACGCTCGCGCTTGTGCCGTTCGGCCATCAGAATCGAGGACAATGCTCGCGAACTTTCCTCAAGATTGTCATTGACGATGACGTAGTCATATTCCGCCCAATGGCTAATTTCATCAGATGCACGCGCCATCCGCTGAGCTACAATCAGCTCGCTATCCTGGGCCCGCAACCTCAAACGTTCTTCAAGGACGGCACCCGATGGCGGCAGAATGAACACCCGCACCAAATCTTGCGCCATTCCTTCAGCAATTTGCTGAGCGCCCTGCCAGTCAATATCGAACAAAAAGTCCGACCCCGCCGCAATACCACTCTCAACGTGAGCCTTTGGCGTCCCATAAAGATTTCCAAACACCTCAGCCCATTCAAGCAGTTCACCGGCTTCCCGCCGGGACGCGAACTCTGCCTCATCGACGAAGAAGTAATCTTTTCCATCAACCTCGCCAACTCGCGGCGCCCGTGTTGTCACAGATACAGACAGCACAATATCCTGATCCTCAGCCAACAACCGCTGCGCAAGAGTTGTTTTGCCAGCGCCCGATGGCGAAGACAAAACCAACACCATTCCTCTGCGTCCTCTGCGCACTAGTTTTTGCGATTTTTCAAGGTCTTGATCACTCAATGTTCTGTACCTGCTCCCGCATCTGCTCAATCGAGGCTTTAAGCGCTAACCCAATGCGAGTCACCTCTATGTCGTTTGATTTCGAGCAGATTGTATTCGCCTCACGGTTGAATTCCTGGGTCAGAAAATCGAGCTTCCGGCCCACCGGGTTTTTACTCGTTAAAAATTCCCGCGCTGCCTCAAGATGCGACCGTAATCGCTGAATTTCTTCAGCAACATCTGCTTTGCCGGCAATGATCACGGCCTCCTGATGTAGTCGCTCCGGCTCAAGCGCCACATTCCCATTGCTCAGTTTTTCTATCATCTCACCAATCCGTTGCGCCACGGCTTCTGGTGCTCGTGTCGGCGATGCCTCGATTTTTGTAACATAGCCTTCGATATCATCCAGCACGGCAACTAACGCGACAGCGAGTTTCCCCCCCTCTGATTGGCGAGACGCAACCACTTCCTCAAGTGCCAGGGATAAACTTGCAAGCATTGCTTCTCGCCGCGCTTCCAGGACATCCGGCTCATCCTCCGGCTCCCCAATTTCCAGAACGCCTTTTACCTGCAAGACACCGTCAGTCGAGACTGGCGCGCCGCCGCTCAATGCCCGCACTCGTTCACTCGCCGCGAGCACCTGGGCCAAAGCATCTTCGTTGAGTTTGATTTGCGTGCCGCTGGAGGTGCGTTGCACGAACAGTTGCGCATTGATGCTACCCCGCGTCAAAGCCGCTGCAACGGCTTGCCTCGCAGGCTGATCCATCCCTTCAATCCCGGGTGGCAACCGGAACCTCACATCAAGGCTCCGACTGTTCACAGTGCGCACTTCCCAATGCCATGAAATGCCTTCCACCGCCCCATCCTCGCGGGCAAACCCAGTCATGCTCTTAATCGTCATGCCAACTCTTATCGATCACAGAATTTGGGGGACCCGCCAGTGCTCAGATGGGCCTAAATACGTGCAAGCACATCGGTATATACTAGGCCGTCCGGCGCGCTGTCTCAACCAGTGTCCAACATTCAATGTTTCACAACCCTATCACCGAGCCCACAAGCCGTTCAGTTCAGCACTGTAGCTTAACGATAAAACCAAGCTCTAAGCACTAATGCCGCCTCTATGCGCTAGCGCCGCCGGGGCCTGCGAACCGGGAGTGGAAATCCAAGCGTTGACATAGTCGTGGCACCTGACACGGGCTTTTCGCGCACTTGCTTGGAAGTGCGTTTCTGAGCATGTTCGGGCGCCGCACCAACCATGATAGGCACCTTGGGGCTCACAGTGCCGCCGGCCGTGAGGCCCACCTGGGGGCTAGCTCCAGCCACTCCATTGCCTTTAACATTCGCTGGTTTAACGCGTTTTTTATTGATCTTGATTTGCTTCTCAACACGACGCCATTTCGCTACTGCGCGCAAATGCTCGGCATTGCTTCGCGAAAACGTATGTCCACCCCGGCCATCCGCCACAAAATAAAGATCTTGAGTCTGAGTCGGATTCAGCACCGCATTAACCGCTAGTTTCCCCGGATTGCAGATTGGCGTCGGTGGCAACCCACTGATTTGATAGGTATTGTGTGAAGTTTTTCGGGCAATATCCGACCGGTAGATTGTCGCCCCCCACTTAACCTTTGAGCCAAACTTACCATAAAGGATCGTTGGATCGGACTGCAAACGCATGCCCTTACGCAAGCGATTGATGAAGACACTGGCAATCCGCGCAGGATCATCATTGGGGCCGGTTTCGCGCTGCACGATCGATGCCAATACCAAGGCCTCACTAACATCCTTAAATGGCAAACTTTCCTGCCGTGCCGCCCAAGCAACCTTGAGGAATTTTCGCTGCGCCTGCCCCATTAGCTCCAATACGCGCCGACGCGCACTATTGCGCGGAACCAAATAGGTTTCAGGCATCAGAAACCCCTCTTTCGGAATCTCTCCAATCTCTCCTGTCAGCGCTTCATTTTTGGCTAATCGATCCAGAATTTGAAAGCTCGTCAACCCCTCAGGGATGGTCACTGAATAGAGCACCGACCGGCCACGCGTCAGATCATTGATCAGGCTCCGGATACTACCTCTGCTTTTGACTTCGTATTCGCCTGCCTTCAGTTGTTTCATCCGCAGGCCATTAGCCCGCGCCCATATGCGCTTCGTTAAATAGTAAGCCAGAAACACGTGGCGACTAGAAATAACGCCTTGCATTTCAAGCGTCTCGGCGATTTTTCTTGAACTCTGCCCGGACGCAATTTTGATCAATCGCGCGGTCTTCAATGGACCAGCCCGATCAACTTCAAAATTGAACCAAAAAATGCCTCCGCCAATCACCATCATAGTAATCAGCAGTAGTGACAGAACGCCATTTATCCAGCGCACTGCCGCATTCATTGGGCGTCCTTTCCTGCCGCGTCGTCCACCTGGTGGTCGCGCAGGCACTCTTGTTGGTTCAATAATTTCCAACGGGCTTTCGGGCCGCTCAAAAGGTCCTTGTCCGCCATCGCGCCGCAGCCGCATGCTCACACCATCATCCTTTTGCATGTGATTTGGTGTCGGTGGAAGAAATCCAAAAACTCAAGCCGGCATACAATAAAGAGAAGCCGGCACCCTGAACACGTCTTCAGTGCACCACAGTACCCAAAAATGTGCAGGAAACGGGGCAAGGTATTTCAGCGAACTTGCAACGCCGGCCTATTGATACCCGAAAAGTTATGCCATCCGACGTAAGACCAAAGACGCATTCGTGCCACCAAACCCGAATGAGTTCGACAATATGGTATCGATTTGCATCGCCTTGGCTTTGTGAGGCACCAGATCAATTTCAGTCTCAACAGATGGGTTATCCAGGTTCAATGTTGGCGGCGCCACATTGTCACGGATCGCCAGTACCGAGAAAATCGCTTCGACTGCACCCGCAGCCCCTAATAAGTGACCAATTGCTGATTTCGTCGACGACATTGTCACACCACCGACCGCGTCCTTGTCAAATAGACGCTCAACCGCTTTCAGCTCAATTTCATCGCCCATCGGTGTCGAAGTGCCGTGTGCATTGATGTAATCGATATCACTAGCAGAAACCCCTGCCCTCTTGATGGCCGCGCGCATGCTTCGGAACGCACCATCACCACTCTCCGCTGGTGCGGTGATGTGATAGGCATCGCCTGACATTCCGTAACCAATAACTTCGGCGTAAATTTTCGCACCACGGGCCTGCGCCCGCTCCAGATCCTCAAGCACGACGATACCCGCGCCTTCACCCATCACGAAGCCATCACGCGCCTCATCATAGGGTCGCGACGCCTTCAAAGGTTCGTCATTGAAACCTGTCGACAGCGCCCGTGCGGCCGCGAAACCGGCAAGTGCAATCCGACAGATTGGGCTTTCTGCCCCTCCTGCCACCATCACATCCGCATCACCCAGCGCCACCAAACGCGCAGCGTCACCAATCGCATGTGCACCCGTAGAACATGCCGTCACCACTGAGTGATTGGGGCCTTTGAGTTGGTGCTTGATAGAGACGTAGCCGGACGCAAGATTGATCAAACGTCCAGGAATAAAGAATGGACTGACCCGACGCGGGCCCTTCTTGTCCAACAGCAATGACGTCTCGGCGATACCTTGCAGCCCACCAATCCCAGAGCCGATCAAAACACCGGCCCGCTCGCGCTCCTCATCCGACGTGATTAACCCCTCGCCGGAATCGGCGATCGCCTGATCAGCTGCACCCATAGCGTAGATGATGAAATCATCTACTTTGCGCTGTTCCTTTGGCGCCATGCAGTCGTCTGCATTAAAGGTGCCGTCCGAGCCATCGCCCTTTGGGATAAAACAGGCAATCTTGGCATTGAGGTCGGAAACTTCGAATTCTTCAACTCGACGTGCACCATTCCGGCCTTCGAGCAACCTTGACCAAGTCTCCTCAACACCACATGCCAGCGGAGTTACCAAACCAAGACCGGTTATAACGACACGTCGCATTTCTGACCCGACTGTTTTTAGACCGGAACGTCCACCCAGAGCGGCTGGACGCCCAATCGACATCGCCCACATTTAGAATTGGGCCCACATTTAGGATTGGGCCCACACTTAGAATTGGGCCCACGTTAGAACTAGGAACTGGCCCTTGCCCGTGACCAGATCAAGCCCTAACTCATGCGCCAACAAGACTGCATCCGGGCCTAACGAGGCCACATCTGATTCTTGATTGAAGGTACATGGAGGTATTCGAAGTGACAAAATCAGCTTGAGCTGGCGTTTTTCTCCAAGAACTTCACGGCGTCTCCGACCGTCAGAATATGCTCAGCAGCATCATCCGGGATCTCGCAGCCGAATTCTTCTTCAAATGCCATAACCAATTCAACCGTATCCAGGCTATCGGCACCAAGGTCATCAATGAACGATGCCTTGTCGCTCACCTTCTCTGCCTCAACACCCAGGTGTTCAATGACAATTTTCTTCACGCGCTCGGCGACATCGCTCATATTCGTAGTCCCTCGTTCTCGTAAAACTGCGTTTCTCGTAACGTTATCTTATGTAACGTACGTTGTTCGATTTAAGTCTCGTTCCTACCTGATACAAAGCCCAGCCAAACACCGAATTCTTCATCGGCTCCGACGGGAAATCCATCAACTCGTTAGCAACTCACCTTCAAATCCCAAATTCAATTCTCAAAAACCACCCTGACGGAAAAGTCGATTCAGGCAGCATATTCTCGACGGCCTGATTACCTAACCGACATGTCCACCAATTTAACATGCCCGT
>Ga0209345_10006262_pt1 | contig 10842 bp, 8 predicted proteins | sample Cruoilmetagenom7_FD_187294 | JGI IMG/M metagenome (GOLD analysis project Ga0209345, IMG submission 187294) | Oil polluted marine microbial communities from Coal Oil Point, Santa Barbara, California, USA - Sample 7 (SPAdes) (version 2) | ecosystem: Environmental > Aquatic > Marine > Oil seeps ...
CGTCGCCGTCGCGGTTGAACATCATCGGCTGGCTCAGGTCGATCTGATAGCTGACCCCGTCGATCACATCGAAATTATAGCTTGGGAAATCGGGGTTCAGCAGCACCTGATCTGCTTTGCCCGGTTCGATCTGGTTGAACATGCCCGCCGAGCGTTCCAGCCAGCCACGCAGTTGAGCGCCATCAATCAGAACCGCGCGTGCAGTGTTGGGATAAAGGTAAAGATCGGCGACATTCTTAATCGCCACATCGCCTGCAGGAACATCTGTGTAATACTCGGCACCTCCACGACCACCGGCCTTGAATGGGGCAGCGGCGGACAGGATCGGAATGCCTTCATATTCCGTGCCTTTCATCATCTCCTCAATATACCATTTCTGCGCGATCGAGACGATCTGAACCGAAGGGTCGTCAGCGACTAAGGCGAAATAGCTGTGCAATGGCGCCGAAGTTTTGCCAACCGCACGGCGGATATAGGCCAGCGTTTCGGTATGCTCCTGCGCAACCGAATCCAGCACGGATTGATCGCTTTCAACCAATGCGGTGATCGAACGATCCTCGTTTCGTTTGGAAATCGGGCGCACTTCACTGGAATTTGTGACAACCTGCCATTCATTGCCGGACCGTTCCAGCAACAGGTCGATTACCCCCAAATGCGAACCCCAAAAGCCACCCATAACGGCAGGCTTGCCGTGGATCGTTCCCTTGGCCACATCGACAGCTGCGTAGCCGTCATAGGTTGACGAAGGGAATACGAGGTGGCTGTGGCCGGTCAGAATTGCATCAAGCCCGTCCAGTGCGGCCAGCGGAACGGATGCATTTTCCATGCCGTCTGAGTGGTTTGCCGACCCAATGCCGGAATGGGACAGAGCAACGATGATATCTGCCCCTTCTTCTTTCATCTGCGGAATATAGGCGCGCGCCGTGTCAACGATATCGCGGGTGGTGACCTTGCCTTCCAGATGGCGGCGGTCCCAGGTCATGATCTGCGGCGGGACAAAACCGATCAGGCCGACCCTGATCGGATGTTCTATGCCATCCCCATCTGTGACGGTGCGATCAAGGATCATATAGGGTTTGATCAGCGTATCGTCGCCAGTGGCCGTCGCGCCCATGTTTTTCACCACATTTGCGGACAGAAACGGAAAATCGGCCCCGGCCAGTGATTTCATCAGAAAATCAAGGCCGTAGTTGAATTCGTGGTTACCCAGAGTAGAGGCATCAAAACCAAGCGTATTCATAGCTGCGATTACCGGGTGTATGTCGCCCTCTTTCATGCCCCGCTCGTAGGCAATGTAATCACCCATTGGATTACCTTGCAGGAAATCGCCATTGTCCAGCAACATCGAATTTGTGGCCTCGGCCCGGATATCGGCGATATGAGCGGCGGTGCGGGCCAACCCCACGGTGTCACGGGGTTTGTCGGAATAATAATCATATGGGAAAACATGCACATGCAAATCCGTGGTTTCCATAATTCTCAGATGCGCTTGATTGGCGGCGGCATTTGCCGAGAATGGATGGAGTGCAATCAACGATGCGCCTGCGATTGAGCCGGTCAGGAAAGTTCTGCGGCCGAGAGTTGTCGTGTTGCGAAGTGACATGGGGATTCTCCAGATTGTTACAGAAACTATAATTCCAGAGTATCACGACACCTTCGCAACGCGGACAAATTATTACGTGGAACGGCGATATGCTATTCTTAAAGGTGAATTCAAAGAATTATTTCGCGCTTAGGTAGTTTTGACTATGGTGTCGGTGTGCAATTGCATTCATCCATTTTGCGTGGCAAATATTTCCGAAAAAGGAAGAACCGCCATGCGGATTGCCGAGACTGTTACATTTGGTGGCTCAGAGTTGAACCGGGCAGCCGAATTACGCACGGATGCCAAAGAGATTGATCGCTGTATGGCCGATCCGATGGCGCGCGGGTTGGCGATTTGGCGAGGTAAACCATTGTTTTGTGGCGAAGACCGACCGTCTGTCGCCCGGCTGGATCTGGACAGCGATATATTCAATCTGGCGGACGAGGCCCCCACGTTTCTGGGGTTGGGCGATCAGGGACCGTTGTTTGCATATGACATTTCCGGTTGGGTGCCGGAAGAAGTGCCAGATACGCTTGGTGCTTTTTTTGACCCAAGCCAGCAGCGACATGAGGACCTTCCCGCAGATCACAGGTTTGGAGAACTGCGCGGCGTTATGACCCGGCTGACGGCCCGGGACGCAGAATTGGCGGCAACGGCGAAAGCTATACTCGGCTGGCACGAATCACATGGCTTCTGTGCGCGTTGCGGAGAACAAACCATTGTCGCTGCAGCTGGTTGGCAACGCGATTGCCCGGCTTGTGGCGCGCACCATTTCCCGCGCACCGACCCGGTTGTGATCATGCTGATTACGCATGGCAACAGCGTTCTTCTTGGCCGCTCGCCGGGTTGGCCAAAAGGAATGTTTTCGCTGTTGGCGGGGTTCATTGAACCGGGCGAAACCATAGAAGCTGCGGTCCGGCGTGAGGTTTTGGAAGAAACCAATGTCCAGGTCGGGCGGGCAGGGTATCTGGCGTCACAACCCTGGCCATTCCCGTCCTCGCTGATGTTGGGATGCTGGGGCGAGGCCACCAGCACTGATATTACCGTTGACCCTAAGGAAATCGAAGAAGCAATGTGGGTCACGCGGGAAGACATGGCTGCATCTTTCGCGGGGGAAAACCCACTGATCAAACCCGCGCGTGAAGGTGCTATAGCGCATTTCCTGTTGAAAAACTGGCTTGCGGACCGGCTGGATTAACCGCTGATGCCAGGTAAAAACCAAACGGGCAAAGCATGAAGTTTTCGACAAGGCAGGACATAGAGGCGCCGATCGGGTTCGTTTTCTCGCGTGCAACTGATTTTGCTTCCTTCGAACGGCAGGCGCTGCGACGAGGTGTTGAAATTGAGCGTGTGGATGAAAATGAAGAAATCTGCGTCGGGTTACAATGGAGCGCGCGTTTTTCGTTCCGGGGAAAACCCCGGCGGGTTCAGGCCGAGCTGACCGACTATGAAGAGCCGCACAGGCTATTCTTTCAGTCTGTTTCCGGTGGAGTGGAAGCAAATATGGAGGTCGAGTTGTTGCCGCTGTCGCGCCAGCGAACACGGGTTCGACTTGGGTTGACGCTGATGCCACGCACGCTGCCAGCGCGCCTTCTTGTGCAAAGCCTGAAATTTGCCAAAAACAATCTAGATGACCGGTTTGCCAAGCGCGTAAAATCTTTCGGGCGCGATGTTGAGGACCGCTATCCCGGGACACGCAATATCAACGCGTAAAACCTACCGGCGCCGGTCGGCTGCGTAGACACCGAGGATATCCAGCTCTGTCGTGAAATATTCCAGCTCTTCCAGTGCCAGCTTGACGTTGGCGTCATCGGGGTGGCCTTCGATATCAGCGTAGAACTGGGTGGCCGTGAATTGGCCGCCAACCATGTAGCTTTCCAGCTTGGTCATGTTCACGCCGTTGGTCGCGAATCCGCCCATAGCTTTATAAAGCGCAGCCGGAATGTTGCGAACGTTGAAAACAAAAGACGTAATCATCCCTGCGTTTCCACGCCGGGTCGTATCCAGATCGCGCGCCATGATCAAAAAACGCGTCGTGTTGTTGTCGTGGTCTTCGATATGGCGGGCCAGAACATCAAGGCCATAAATTTCGCCTGCAAGCTCTGAGGCAAGTGCTGCCATTTCGCTCACTCCAAGTTCTGCAATGTGCTGCGCCGAACCGGCAGTGTCTGCGCCGATAACACCGCGGATTTTGTGCTTGCGCAAAAAGTCGCGGCACTGACCAAGCAGAACGGTATGGCTGGTGGCGGATTGCACATCTTTCAATTTCGCACCGGGCACGCCCAGCAAATTGATGTGAACGCGCACGAATGCCTCGTCAATAATGTGCAGTCCGCTTTGAGGAAGCAGTGAGTGGACATCGGCCACTCGGCCATAGGTCGAGTTTTCAACGGCAATCATTGCCAGTTCGGCTGCTCCGCTGCGAACCGCTTCGAAGGCATCTTCGAAGGTATCGCAGGGCAATGCTTCGAATTCGGGTCGTGCCTGGCGGCAGGCCTGATGCGAGTATGCTCCGGGCTCTCCCTGAAACGCGATTTTTCGGCTCATTGGGCAAGTATCCTCTGGTTTCGCCGGTTCGGGCGATTGGTCGCGGGTCTTATACCTTGAAACTTGTGCAGGGAAGCGGATAGATAGCGCCGGAATCTGCATCAGACGGAACGCGACATGTTCGACACAATGACAATGACTAAGATCATCGGCGGCCTTTGCGGCACGTTGTTGGTATTTCTACTGGGTAACTGGGCGGCCGAAAGCCTCTATCACGTTGGCAGCGAAGGCCACGGCGATGAGCATGCCATGGCCTATAATATCGAAGTTGAAGAAGATCACGACACCCAAGAGGCTGTCGAAGAAGTCAGCTTTGGAACAATTTTGGCATCTGCTGACGTGGACAAGGGTGCAAAGGTTTTCGGGAAATGCAAAGCCTGTCACAAACTGGACGACGGCGCCAATGCGACCGGCCCACATCTTTTTGGTATACTGGATCGTGACATCGCATCTGTCGACGGGTTCGGATTTTCCGGTGTTCTGACCGATCTGCCGGGGAACTGGACGCCTGAGGCTTTGAACGAATTCCTGACCAGCCCGAAGGCTTATGCAACCGGAACCAAGATGACGTTCTCGGGTTTGAAAAAGATCCAGGATCGGGCGAACCTGATCGCTTATCTGGCCACGATCGGCGGATAACCCAGCCGATTTCGAATGCAAAAGGGCCGCCCATGGATCGGGCGGCCCTTTTTGTTGCGCTGGTTTGTTTTGAGCGAACGCGCTCTTCACCCTTCATTCACAGATTATCAACTTGATTGTTGGACAGCGCGCTATTTAGCTTACGGTACTTATACTGGTTAAAGAGCATCCCGATCCCGGGCGGAGGAAATATCATGCGATCCAAGCAAGCACATGCAATTGCCGTGGTACTGAACGGGCAACGGTATTCATTCTTCTCCAGGTTGATTGCAGCTTCAGTCCTGACCGTCGCTCTTGTCTGGGCCGGGCTGGTGAAAGCGGAAGAAACTACAGTAACTCATGGGATTTCGACCTTTGGCACGCTGAAATATGCGCAGGATTTTGCGCATCTCGATTACGTGAACCCGGATGCACCCAAGGGCGGCGAAATCTCGATCTGGGCGCAGGGCACGTTTGATTCGATGAATCCCTATTCGACAAAGGGGCGGGCCGGGGCACTGACGACTGTTTTTTTTGAATCTCTTCTGACCGGAACAGCGGATGAAATCGGTTCTTCTTACTGTTTTTTGTGCACCACAATGGAATTTCCGGAAAGCAAGGATTGGGTAATTTTTAACATTCGGGACGATGTAACGTTTTCGGACGGCAGCCCGCTAACGGCTAAAGATGTGAAATTCACCTATGAAATGTTTCTTGAGCAAGGTTTGCCATCCTACCGGAGGGTTCTGGGGCAACAGGTGCAGGGTGCCGAAGTTCTTGACCCCCGGCGCATCAAGTTCATTTTCAAACCCGATGTCCCGCGACGCGACCTGATCGAAGCGGTCGGCGGTTTGCCTGTTTTTTCACAAGCCTGGTTTGAGCAGACCGGGGCGCAACTTGACGAAAGCCGGATGGAGGCGGCGATTGGATCGGGGCCTTATGTTCTGGACAGTTTTGATGCAAACGCGCGGATCGTATACCGGTTGAATCCGGACTATTGGGGGCGTAATCACCCCTTTTCGATTGGCACCAGTAATTTTGAAAAGATCAGAATTGAATACTTTGGCGACTCTGTCGCAGCATTCGAGGGTTTCAAGGCCGGTGCGTATACTTTTCGCTTGGAAAATTTTTCCAAGACCTGGGCGACCCAATATGATTTTCCGGCGATAGAGGATGGCACATATTTCAAAGGCGAATTGCCGAGCGGGAATATGGCAACCGGGCAATCGTTTGTGTTTAATCTGCTGAGGCCAAAATTTCAGGATATCCGGGTTCGTAAGGCTATTGCCCTGATGTTTAACTTTGAATGGTCAAATGAGTCGCTGTTCTTCGGTCTTTATGCCCGGATCAATTCATTTTGGGAAAACAGTGACCTTGCAGCCGAGGGTGTTCCTACACCAGCAGAGGTCACATTGTTGCGCCCGCTCGTGGACGACGGGTTGCTGCCAGAATCCATACTGACTGAGACGGCTGTGGACGGGCCTGTTTCATCGGCAAGGCAGCTTGACCGCCGGAACCTTCGCGCCGCCTCGGCTCTTCTGGACGAAGCCAGTTGGTTGGTGGGCGACGACGGAAAGCGGCGCAATGATGCGGGCGAAGTCCTGAGCGTCGAGTTTCTTGGCGTGAGCCCGTCCTTTGACCGAATTGTGAATCCCTATGTGGCCAATCTGGTTACCCTTGGCATTGACGCCAAATGGACCCGGGTTGATTCAGCACAATACACCGCCCGGACCCGCGCCAAAGATTTTGACATGACAAACGACAGTTTTTCAATGAATCACGAACCGGGAGCTGGGCTGAAGCAATATTTTGGATCGGATGGAGCCGAAACAAGCGTATTCAACTCTGCAAGCCTTCAGGATCCTGCGGTTGACCGGCTGATCGAGATAGTGACACGCGCCGAAACGAAAGAGGATTTACATATAGCTGTCAAAGCCTTGGACCGGGTGCTGCGTTCGCAGGTTTTCTGGGTGCCTCAGTTTTATAAAGATGTTCACACGGTCTCGTATCTGGACATTTATGAGCATCCGGACCCGCTGCCACCATTCGCGCTGGGATACCTCGATTTCTGGTGGCTTAACCCCGAAAAAGAGGCCAAGTTGAAGGCCGCCGGAAAGCTGTAGGGAACGCAGGCATGGGCGCATATATCCTCAGGCGTTTGTTGCTGATCATTCCCACACTTCTTGGGATCATGATCATTAATTTCACCCTTACACAATTTGTGCCCGGCGGCCCTGTCGAGCAAATCATCGCACGGCTGGAGGGCGAAGGGGATGTGTTCCAAAACATTGCCGGCGGTGGTTCGGAAACCTCCGAAAATCTGACCGGTGGGGACAGCGATTATGTTGGCGCGCGCGGATTGTCGCCCGAGTTTATTGCGGATCTTGAAAGACAGTTCGGCTTTGACAAACCACCCCTGGAACGTTTCCTGACGATGATGTGGAACTATATGCGGTTCGATTTCGGCGAAAGCTATTTTCGCTCGATAGGGGTTATGGAGCTTGTGTGGGAAAAAATGCCGGTTTCGATCACGCTGGGGCTTTGGTCGACGATCATTGCCTACGCGGTGTCGATCCCGCTGGGCATCCGCAAGGCGGTTAGCGATGGCTCGCGCTTTGATACATGGACCAGTGGGCTGATAATCGTCGCCTATGCCATTCCGGGATTTCTGTTCGCGATCATGTTGCTGGTGCTGTTTGCCGGCGGGTCTTACTGGCAGGTGTTCCCTTTACGGGGGCTGACGTCGGACAACTGGTCCGATCTATCGCTGATAGGCAAAGCCGCGGACTATTTCTGGCACATTGCGTTGCCAGTGATCGCGTCGAGCATTTCCGGTTTTGCCACCCTCACATTGCTAACTAAAAACTCGTTTCTGGACGAGATTAAAAAGCAATATGTGGTGACGGCACGCGCCAAAGGTCTGCCCGAAAGCCGCGTGCTGTACGGGCATGTCTTCCGAAACGCGATGCTGATCGTCATTGCCGGTTTCCCGGCGGTTTTCATCGGTGTTTTCTTTGGTGGTTCGCTGATTATCGAAACCATATTCTCGCTCGACGGGCTTGGCCGGTTGGGGTTTGAGGCAGCAGTTGCGCGCGACTATCCGGTGATATTTGGAACGCTGTTTTTCTTTGGGTTATTCGGTCTGCTGATCGGCATCCTCAGCGACCTGATGTATGTTTTCGTCGATCCACGAATTGATTTTGATGTGAGGGAAAGCTGATGCGTCTCTCGCCACTCAATCAACGCCGCTGGCGCAATTTTACCCGGAACCGCAGGGCTTATTGGTCAGCAATAATTTTTGGCCTGTTGTTTGGCCTGTCGCTGTTTGCTGAATTCATTGCGAACGACAAACCAATCCTGGTCAGTTATCGCGGCGAATGGCGGATGCCGATCTTTCAGTTTTATCCTGAAACCGCCTATGGCGGTGATTTTAAAACCGAGGCCATCTATCGCGATCCTGAAGTGGAATGTTTGATTGTTTCTGGCGGGTTAGAAGATTGCTGGGATGATCCCGAGGGCGTCATCGAACAGGCGGCGAGCGGTGTTGTGAACGGCAATGAGATCGAAAAAGGTTGGGTAATCTGGCCGCCGATCCGCTATTCTTACAACACAATATCCGACGTGCGCGGCGTAGCACCTGCACCGCCAAACTGGGACAATCACATATTGGGGACGGATGACACCAAACGCGATGTGTTGGCGCGGGTGATTTATGGGTTCCGCCTGTCGATTTATTTCACAATTCTGGTCACCGTATCGACATCGATTGTAGGGGTGATTGCTGGTGCTGTTCAGGGCTATTTTGGTGGCTGGACCGACCTGATCTTTCAGCGATTGCTGGAAATCTGGGGATCAACCCCGTCGCTTTATATTATCATAATTCTATTCGCGATTGTCGGGCGAAGTTTCTGGTTGCTTGTCTTCATAACGATCCTTTTTGGCTGGCCCGCCCTTGTCGGTGTGGTGCGGGCAGAGTTCCTGCGGGCCCGCAACTTTGAATATGTCCGCGCCGCCCGTGCCCTTGGGGTCAGCAGCCGAACGATCATGTTCCGTCATATGCTGCCCAATGCAATGGTGGCGACCGTTACAATGCTGCCGTTTATTATCGCAGGTTCCATCGCCACGCTCGCCTCGCTTGATTTTCTGGGCTTCGGCCTGCCGTCCTCGGCACCGTCACTGGGCGAACTGACTTTGCAGGCCAAACAAAACCTTCAAGCACCTTGGCTGGGTTTCACCGCGTTCTTTACTTACGCGATCATGCTGTCGCTTCTGGTGTTTATATTTGAGGGCATCCGAGATGCGTTTGACCCCAGAAAGACTTTTCAATGAGCGATGTTCTGACGGTTAATAACCTGTCGGTGGCGTTTCGTCAGGACGGTGCCAATAGCGATGCAGTGCGCAACGTTTCTTTCAGTATCGCCAAGGGCGAAACCGTTGCGCTGGTTGGGGAAAGCGGATCAGGTAAATCGGTGACGGCGCTCTCGACCGTATCGCTTCTGCCCGACAGCGCCAAAATCACCGGCTCAGTCACCTATGATGGTGAAGAAATGATCGGTGCGCCTGAGGCGCGCCTGCGCCGGGTGCGCGGCAACGATATCAGCTTTATCTTTCAGGAGCCGATGACTTCGCTGAACCCGTTGCACACGCTTGAAAAACAGCTGGCCGAAAGCCTTGCCTTGCATCAGGGGCTGACCGGCGATGCGGTGCGCAAGCGGATTATCGAACTTCTTGTGAAGGTCGGCATTCACGATCCTGAAAGCCGGTTGGGCTCTTACCCGCATCAGCTTTCGGGTGGTCAACGCCAGCGGGTGATGATCGCAATGGCGCTGGCCAATGGGCCCGACCTGTTGATTGCCGATGAACCAACGACTGCGCTGGATGTCACCATTCAGGCGCAAATCCTTGATCTGCTGGCGGACCTAAAAAAGGATGAAGGGCTGAGCATGCTGTTCATTACCCACGACCTGACCATCGTGCACAAGATCGCCGACCGGGTTTGTGTGATGAAAGATGGCGAAATTGTCGAGCAAGGCCCGACGGCTGAGATTTTTGACAACCCGCAGCATCCTTACACGATCAAATTGTTGTCTGCCGAACCTTCTGGCCTGCCATACCCGGTTCCCGAACAGGCTCAGGAAATCGTCTCGACCAAGGACTTGCGCATCTGGTTCCCGATACAGGCTGGCTTGTTGAAACGCACGGTTGGCCACGTCAAGGCTGTGAACGCTGCCAATATCAATGTGCGTGAAGGTGAAACTATTGGTATCGTTGGTGAAAGTGGCTCGGGTAAAACGACGCTGGCGCTGGCGATTATGCGACTTATTTCGTCGGTGGGGCCGGTGGTATTTTTGGGGCAGGACGTTCAGGGCTGGAAGTCAAAGCAACTTCGTCCGCTGCGCCGTGACATGCAGATTGTGTTTCAGGATCCCTTTGGCTCGCTTTCGCCGCGAATGACGGCCGAAGAAATTATTGCTGAAGGGCTGGGTGTGCATGGGGTGCAACCGGGCCAGAATCCGCACGATATGGTGTCGGATATTATGGTTGAGGTCGGTCTTGATCCCGATCTTATGAACCGTTACCCGCATGAATTTTCGGGCGGCCAGCGCCAGCGGATCGCAATTGCGCGTGCGATGATCCTGCGACCCAGACTTGTGGTGTTGGATGAACCCACCTCGGCGCTTGATATGACGGTGCAGGTTCAGATCGTTCAGTTGCTGCGCGAGCTGCAAAAGAAATACAAGCTGGCCTACCTGTTCATCAGCCACGACCTGAAAGTGGTGCGAGCTGTCAGCCATAAAATCATTGTGATGAAGCAAGGTGATATCGTGGAACAGGGGGCGGCAGATGATATATTTGATGCGCCTCAATCAGATTATACCAAAACGCTGATGGCAGCGGCCTTCGGAGCCTCGCACAGCGCGCGTTAGGGGTTCATTCGGATATGGCTTGCTAGCGATAGAGCACGCGAAAACTCAGCTCGGGCCGAGTGTGGTGCATTCAACATTGCGTGCGCTCAACCGGCGACAGGCCAAAGCTGCCATATCCTGCGTCATGCCGACAAAATTTGCTTCATAGCCGCGACTGTTTTGCAC
>Ga0209345_10006263_pt1 | contig 10842 bp, 5 predicted proteins | sample Cruoilmetagenom7_FD_187294 | JGI IMG/M metagenome (GOLD analysis project Ga0209345, IMG submission 187294) | Oil polluted marine microbial communities from Coal Oil Point, Santa Barbara, California, USA - Sample 7 (SPAdes) (version 2) | ecosystem: Environmental > Aquatic > Marine > Oil seeps ...
GGCCTGGGATTTACTGCAATTAGAGCTGAGTGCCATTGAGCCGATTGCCGAAGAGATGGAAAGACAGTTCCAGGATATAAGCGTGTTTATTACCGAAATACCTTAAATCCCGGATCACTGAATACGAATCACCGAGGGAGAAGTTCTTATGGGGGAATTTGGAATCCTGTTTGTTGATGACGAAAAGGAAATACTCGATATCGTAAAAGAATATCTGAATCTCAACGGGTATGAAGTGACTGTCGTCAACAACGGTTTGGAGGCCCTTGAACTTGTAAAGGCAGTTGGTCATGACATTGTTTTTACTGACTTAAACATGCCCGGGTTCAGTGGGTTGGAACTCCTCGGGGCCATAAAGGAACATCGACCTGAAACAGAAGTGGTCATTGTCACGGGTTATGGGACAATAGAATCCGCTATCGAAGCCCTGAAGCTGGGCAGCTACGATTACCTGCAAAAGCCCATCAAGTTGGAGCGGCTGAAGATATTGATAGACAGGATTATTGAGAAAAAGAAACTGCAGAAGGAAAATATAATAATCAAAAGGAGGCTGAAAGAAAGATACAGATACGACGAATTGGTCGGTGTCAGCCCGAAGATGCAGGAGATTTATGAGATATTAGACCGTATCAGTATTAACGCACCGACAGTGCTGATTCAGGGGGAAAGCGGAACCGGGAAAGAGGTCGTTGCCAGGGTAATCCACCAGAACAGTGACTGCAAGGATAAGCCTTTTATCCCGATAAATTGTGGCGCCATGGTGGAGGGGCTTCTGGAAAGTGAGCTTTTTGGCCACGTCAAGGGTTCATTTACCGGGGCGATCAGGGATAATGCCGGTCTGTTCAAAGCCGCAGAAGGCGGGACTATTTTTTTGGACGAGATTGCAGAACTTACGCCACATCTGCAAGTTAAACTACTGCGGGTACTCCAGGACAAGAAGGTGCGGCCCGTTGGCGATACCGCTGAAACAAACGTCGACGTGAGGGTTATTGCCGCGACCAACAGGAATCTGGAAGAGGCCATAAAAAGTGGCGCAATGAGAAAAGATCTGTTTTATCGTTTGAACGTGGTATCTATAAAGATGCCCCCGCTGCGTGAGCGAAAAGAGGATGTCCCGCTTTTTATAAATTATTTTTTGAATAAATTTAACGAGTTCAACACGAGAAAAGTGGAAATCATATCCCCGGAAGCGATGAATGCCATGTTAAACTATCATTGGCCGGGTAATGTGAGACAATTGGAAAATGCAATCGAAAGGGCATTTGTCCTGGGGCTGGGTGATATCATCGAGATCACAGACCTTCCTTCTGAGTTACGGGAATTTGGTGAAATTACAGTAAGAAAGGGGATGACTTTTAATTTGAAAGAAAATGAAATCGTTTTGATAAAAGAGGCGTTGAACAAAACTGCGGGTAACAAGGCTGAGGCGGCTGACTTGCTGGGAATTAATATTACGACTCTATATAGAAAGATAAAAAAATACGATATCATTCCTTTTGGCTATGAAGCGGAACCTCTCTACCCATAAACCACATGAACGTTTCAGAAAAAATCATACAGCATCCCGCTCCCGGCACACGCATCCTCGCTTTTCGAGGTGACACTCAAACCTTCTCGCTTTCTATCCCGGAGGCGGAGGAGGGAAGCGCATGGCTGCGCACAAACTTAGGGCATGGGGAAACCAAAAGGGAAGAGATTATCAGGGGAGTCATCCATGATGAAACTCGAATGAACGGGGACTGGTTTGATATCCCCATGAAACGGGGCGACAGTCGACAATTTAATGTCACGATTGGTCTTTGTGAGGTCGGTCATTTTGAGGCGAAGTGCTTTTTCCTGCCGGATGGTAAAGCAGACCCGGTATGGCCGGCCGGAGACAACACCGCATTAAATGTGGAGCCGGCCGATACCAGTTGTGCGAACATTATTTATAATGCATTTGTCAGGCAGTTTGGTCCCAACAAAGAAGGGGAGCAGGAACATGGTTTACCCGTCAAAGAGGCTGTTCAAAAGCTTGACAGTGACGGTTATACGGTGATTCCACCATCAGGAAAATTCCGGGATCTGATAAAAGCGCTTGATTTTATTATCGGAGATCTCGGCTGCCGGGTTATCCAGCTGCTTCCGGTTCATCCAACACCCACAACCTATGCCAGAATGGGAAGGTTCGGGAGCCCGTATGCAGCCCTAAGTTTTACAACCGTTGATCCGGCCCTGGCAGAATTTGATCCCGCGGCGACACCAACGGAACAGTTTGTTGAGCTGGTTGATGCAGTCCATGAACGCAATGCAAAAATTATAATCGACATCGCCATCAACCACACCGGGTGGGCTGCCAGGCTGCACAATACCCATCCGGAATGGCTTGTCCGTGACACGGACGGTACAATTGAAGCTCCCGGCGCGTGGGGGGTCGTCTGGGCGGATTTGACTAAACTGGACTATTCCCACAAAGAACTGTGGCAGTATATGGCAGAGGTGTTTCTCTTGTGGTGTCGCAGAGGAGTGGACGGCTTCCGTTGCGACGCAGGATACATGATACCTGTTCCCGCCTGGAAATACATAACCGCTGTTGTTCGAAAGCAGTACCCTGATTCGATTTTTCTCCTGGAGGGTCTTGGCGGCAGGATTTCAGTCACCAGAGATATCCTGAATACCGCAAACCAGAACTGGGCCTATTCCGAGCTGTTTCAGAACTACGACCGTGCGGAGATAGAGAATTATCTGCCGGAACCACTTGAAATCGCACGGACGGACGGCGTCATGATTCACTTTGCGGAAACCCACGATAACCTCCGCCTTGCTGAACGCTCGAAGACTTATGCACGCATGCGCACTGCGCTGTGCGCTCTTTGCTCTCAACACGGAGGGTTTGGTTTTGCCAACGGGGTGGAATGGTTTGCCACAGAAAGGATCGATGTCCACCGGGCAAATTCCCTGAACTGGGGTGCAGAGAAAAACCAGGTAAAGCTTATCCGTCGTCTGATCCTTATACTCAAGGCACATCCTGCCTTCCATGATCGTGTTGAGCTTTCAATGGTCCAGCAGGGCAAAGGAAACTTCATTGCACTTCTGAGACATCATGTGCCATCCGGCAAAAGACTTCTGGTGGTGGTAAACCTCGATGTCGAAGGCCGGACCAGGGGGAAATGGAACCCGAAGATGACGGAGATGGGTGACCGGGTATTTTTGGATCTTATCACAGAACAGGAAATGCCCGTTTCTGAGTCCGACGGCATGCGGACATGTGTCCTCGAACCCGGACAGGTCTTGTGCCTGACAACGGATCGGGATGATCTTGATCTGATTTGTGATCTATCCGGACGAAGATTCGCTATGCCGGATCGGGTCATAAAACAGTGTTTCCGCGCAAAGGCGATGGACGTCCACGGGTTTTACAACGGGACACCCCCCCTGGGGGATTTCAACCCTGATCAGGCGGCCCTGGATCTTGCAAAAGACCCTGTGGAATACTGCCGCAGTCTCAATGTTTTCAGTGACGAGCCGCGTGTAGTCACCTGGCAATGGCCGCGTGACATCAAACGGGAGGTAATGATACCGCCGGAACACTTTCTGCTGGTGCAGGCAGAGACGTCCTTTTCTGCAAAAATGATAAACAAAACCGGCGATAGGGAATTTGTCTTGGCGTGCGAAAACAGTCTGCCGTGTGCGGACGGGAAATATGGTGCGCTTTTCCTGCCCCTGCCGTCCCCTGCTGTAAATCGGTCCCTCAATCTGGACCTTACCGTTTACACTGCCGGGCATTGTGAGCATGCAATGGCACATCTTCTCTCCCTGCCCGTGGCAGAGCAGGTCCGGGTGAACAGATGTTTTGTCAGATCCGAACTGTTGCGCAGGCCACTGCTCTTTTTGGGGACCAATGGCCGTGGCGGCATGCTCAGGGCGCATGTCCCCTGGGGAAAACTGGCCAGCAAATACGATGCCCTCCTTGCCGCAAACCTGAATCCCGATTATCCGGAAGACCGGTGGATTATGCTGAACCGGTGTCGGGCATGGCTTGTTTTTCAGGGGTATTCAACAGAAATCAACAATGACTGCCTTGATTCATTCAGCTATGATGACAACGGCTGCGGTTATTGGCAATATCACATTCCTTGCGGACAGGGGCAACATGTCTTTCTGACAATAGAGATGGAGATGGCCCGGGGTGAAAATGCAATCAGAATTTCATGTTACCGCCACAAAACAGGTGATGTGGACAGCAGACTGGCAGATTCCAGGGATGTTCGCATTATATTTCGTCCCGACATCGAGGATCGAAATTTCCATGACACAACAAAGGCGTATCAGGGGCCGGAACACATGTGGCCGGAATCTGTTACCGCAGATGTAACGGGCTTTGTCTTTTCGCCCGATGAACATCGTGTGATGCAGGTCCTGATTTCAAGAGGGTCCTTTGTGGTGGAACCCGAATGGCAATATATGGTACACCGGCCAATAGAGGCTGAGCGGGGACTGGATTCGGATTCGGATCTCTTCAGCCCCGGGTATTTCTACGCGCCGCTCAAAGGGGGAGAAACCGTGAGCTTGACCGCACAGGTGATGCGGTCAAAAGAGTCCAGTTCCATAAACTGGAAACCTCTGCCGCAGAATGTGGCAGATTCCGTCTCTGAAGTTAATGAGGGCAAAAAACTCGGTGAAGCCCTCATTCAGGCAATGGATTCATTTGTTGTAAAACGCGATACTTTGAACACCGTAATCGCCGGATATCCGTGGTTTCTTGACTGGGGGCGGGACACCCTGATCTTTGTACGCGGTTTGATTGCTGCCGGGAGGAATGACACGGCAAAAACGGTCATTGAGCAGTTCGTCCGGTTTGAAGAGAACGGGACCATCCCCAACATGATTCGGGGAGATGACGCAGGTAACAGGGACACGTCAGATGCACCGTTGTGGCTTTTCGTTGCCTGTGCCGACCTTGTCACGTCAGAAGGAGACGAATCATTTCTTGACACTGTCTGTAATGGTCGTACAATTCGTCAGATCTTCAAATCCATGGGCCGCTCCATTATGGCCGGCGCCCCTAACGGAATCCGGATGGATCCCGAGTCCGGTCTGGTTTTCAGCCCTGCTCATTTTACATGGATGGACACGAACCACCCGGCAGGAACTCCCCGTGAAGGGTACCCCATCGAGATACAGGCCCTGTGGCATTTTGCTCTGTCTTTCCTGGCCCGAATAGACAGACCAGAAAACAGAGATTTTTGGAAAAAGAAGGCGTCAAATGTTCGGAAGTCGATAACCGATCTTTTTGTGCTGGAAAGTGAGGGTTATTTGTCTGATTGTCTCCATGCACGCCCTGGTGAGCCTGCCGGTCAGGCAGAGCCTGATGATGCATTGAGGCCGAATCAGCTTTTTGCCGTGACGCTGGGTGCAGTCGGTGATAAGGCTCTGTGCCGTAAGATCGTGACCGCATGTGAAGAGCTTCTTATTCCGGGTGGTATTCGAAGCCTGGCCGACCGGGAGGTCCGTTACCCGCTTCCAATAGTCCATCTGGGAAACACTGTTAACAAGCCGGTCCACCCGTACCAGGGCAAGTATGCAGGCGATGAAGATACAAAACGTAAGCCTGCCTACCACAACGGTACGGCATGGACGTGGGTATTTCCGTCTTTCAGTGAGGCATGGTTCAGAGTTTACGGCAATGAAGGCAAGGCGACTGCTTTGGCGTTGCTTGCGAGCAGTTCCCGCCAGTTAAACCATGGATGTATGGGTCACGTTCCGGAGATTATGGACGGAGATTACCCGCATTTGCAGCGCGGCTGTGATGCCCAGGCCTGGGGCGCCAGTGAATTGCTGCGAGTGTGGGTTGCCATTACAGGTCAGGTGATTACATTTAACCGTTAATCCCAATTAAAAAAGGAGGCCATCATGAGCATCAAAAAAAAGTATCTCAAGAAAAAAGCTGTGTGCAAGGTTACTTTCAAAATGCCCAAGGAAATGACCGGGCCTGTCAACACGGTCCATTTGGTCGGTGACTTTAATGATTGGGATACACATGCCACTCCCATGAAAAAGCTGAAGAACGGTGATTTTACCGCGACGGTCGATCTCGATTTGTATAAGGAGTATCAGTTCAGGTATCTCAAAGATGAAAAAGACTGGGAAAATGATAGAGATGCTGATAAACATGTTTCCACCCCTTACGGGGACAGTGATAATTCAGTAATTATCGTGTAGGCATGTACCTGCCCAATTCCAGATGAAGACGCTGCTTCCAGTCAAAGACGGAGTGAAAATATGAGCCATTTGCAGACTTTTCAGGTGTTCCCCAGACTTCCTGATCCCCTTGCCTTTCTGGAAGTGTTATCGGGTAACCTTTGGTGGTCATGGCAGCATGATGCCATCGGGCTTTTCCGCCGTATTGACCCGCGGTTATGGAAGGAGTCTGGAAGAAATCCTATTGTCTTCCTGACGAATATCCCTCAAAAACGCATGGAAGAACTGGCAGAAGACGAAGGTTTTCTGGCCCAATTGAAACGGGTCGAAGACCGTTATAAAACCGAGGTCTCCCCACATGTTGATCAGAATGAACCGCAGTATGGTCAACAGAAAACCGTGGCCTATTTTTCCATGGAGTTTGGGGTTCATGAAAGCCTCCCTCTGTTTTCAGGAGGACTTGGGGTCCTGGCAGGTGACCATCTGAAAGCCGCTTCCGACATGGAGCTGCCGATTGTTGCTGTTGGGATTTTGTACCGGCAAGGCTATTTCCATCAGTTTCTTAACCAGGAAGGCTGGCAGCAGGAGGAGTATCCGGAAGCGGACATCTTTTATCTACCCGTAGAAAGGGCCAGGGATGACTCGGGAGATGAGATTAATGTGTCAGTCACCGGACCGGACTGCGAGATTCATATCGCGGTGTGGAAGATCAAAGTGGGCCGGGTCCCTCTTTATCTGCTCGACACCAACATACCGGAGAATCCTTCTGGAGTCAGGGATATTACATCCAGGCTTTACAGCGGCGGGGGAAGAACACGCCTGGCGCAGGAAGTCATTCTGGGAATCGGCGGGATGCGGGCACTCTCGGCCTTGAATATCAAGCCGACAGTATGCCATATGAACGAAGGCCATTCTGCCTTTGCCGGTCTGGAGCGTCTGGCCCAGATGATGTCGGATTATGGCATTGATCTGCAGACTGCCCTGGAGATCGTTCCGCGTACCACCGTGTTTACAACACACACACCGGTCGCTGCCGGGCATGATGAATTTTCAGTAGAGCTTGTGGAACCGTTCCTCCTCCCTTTTGAGAAGCCCCTGGGCGTCAAAGTGGATGAGATTCTTTCCTGGGGGCAGCCTGCCGGATCCGATCCGGAGGCCAGGCTTTCAATGTTTGTTCTGGGACTGCGTATGGCACAGTACTGCAACGGGGTGAGTCAGTTGCACGGAAAAGTGGCAAGACGTATGTGGGCCCATGTCTGGCCCGAGAGGCCGGAGGACGAGATCCCCATCTCCCACGTCACCAATGGGGTGCATATCCTTTCATGGCTTTCCAGTGAAACAGTTGATCTCTTTGAGAGAAACTTCGGGCCCGAGTGGGCAAAACAGCCTTTAAATCCCGATATTATCAAAGACGTTGACCGAATATATGATGAAGAACTGTGGCGTGCCCATGAGACATGTCGCTCCCGTCTCATTCGCACGTGCAGGGAACTGATGGGGCGACAGCATATGCGGCGTTATGCATCAAAGGCTATGATGCGGGATGTGGAATCCGTGCTGGACCACGATGCTTTGACCATAGCATTCGGGCGTCGCTTTGCAACATATAAAAGGGCCAACCTTTTGTTTCACGATCTTGAACAATTGGATGCCTTACTCAATTCAGAAGAGCATCCCATGCAGATTATTTTTGCCGGGAAGGCGCATCCCAATGACAATGAAGGAAAGATGCTGATCCAATACCTCTTCCAGACAGCCCGCAGAAAGAACTTTCGCCACCGAATCATCTTTCTTGAAGACTATGATATCCACATTGCACGGTTACTTGTTCAGGGTGCGGATGTGTGGCTCAACACGCCCAGACGGCCCCTTGAGGCATGTGGAACATCCGGCATGAAAGCGGCCATCAACGGTGTGCTTAATTTGAGCGTCCTCGATGGATGGTGGGCCGAAGCATACTCACCGGAGGTAGGTTGGCGGATCGGTCGGGGAGAGGAATATGCTGACCATGCCTATCAGGATGCAGTAGACAGTCAGGCCATATATAATGTGTTGGAAAATGACGTGATCCCCTGTTTTTATGAAAGAAAAAGCGGGGAGGCGCCGGCCAGATGGATCAAGATGATGAAAGAGTCCATAAAGATGGCTTTGTGGAATTTTTCCAGTTATAGAATGGCAGGCGAATATGAGGAGAGATTTTATTCGCCCGCAGGCAGGCGTCTGCACGAACTGCTCGAAAGTGATGCCGCAGAGGCCAGGTCGCTGGGCATCCAGCATGAGCGGCTCCGTGACCTTTGGGGAGATGTTAGAATTAAGGCCCCTGTGAGAGACGCTGAAGGGCCGTCTCGGGTACAGGATACGTTTCGTTTGACAACGGAAGTGGATCTGGGAGAATTATCCCCTGAAGAAGTGGAGGTTGAACTTTATTACGGCCGTCTGAAATCTGTTGATGCTCTGGTTGCCAGCCAGACCCAGCTGATGACCCAGCGGGAAGACCTGGGTAATGGGTATTATCTTTATGATTGCACCATAACCTGCCGAGATTCGGGCCGATATGGATTCACAGCCCGGGTTGTGCCCCGTGGAGATGACTTTGTCAAGTTTTCTCCCGGACTTGTCACCTGGGCACAAAAGCCTGGTAAAAGGTAACTACTCAGGTAGATAGGCTGTAGGCATTTAGGCTGTGAGGTACTGCAGGAAGGGAACATGCGTGATCATACGAAACTCAGAGCGTGACTACTCACGTAGTCAGGCTGAAGGTGTTTAGACTGAAGACATTTAGGCTAAAGGTATTTAGGCTGTAGGAGAGAACAACCTACAGCCTAAACTACCTGATCTGTCAATGCGCAAAAACTAATCCCGCGTTCCGCGGGACCTACAGCCTAAGCAACCTGAACAGTTACGGTGAAAGGAACTCATGACCACGAGTGAACCTCCATACAACCCCCGCATTCTTATTGTGACCCCGGAAGTCGCTTACCTGCCGGCAGGAATGGGTTCCAGTTCAAATGGTTTCTGCGCCAGGGCGGGAGGTCTTGCAGACGTCTCATCCGCACTGATCAGCGCGTTGTTTAAACAGGGCGCCGATGTTCATGTGGCCTTGCCTGATTATCGGGCTATCTTCGGTTCTCGTTTCACACCCATCCTCTTGAAGGGGTTAAAGGCTATCAGGCGTGGGATCCCTGAAGAAAGAATCCACCTTGCTGAAGACAGGGCCTTTTATTATCTGCGTTGTGTTTACTCAAATTACGGGACTGAAAACGCAAAAATCGCCCTTGCCTTTCAGCGAGAGGTGATCAATAATATCGTTCCCCGTGTGAAGCCGGATCTTATCCACTGCAACGATTGGATGACATGTCTGATTCCTGCCATGGCAAGGCAATTGAACATCCCCTGTCTCCTTACCGTCCATAACATCCACACTGTTAAAACCTATCTGTCCTATATCGAGGACAGAGGAATCGATGCCGCGTCATTCTGGCAGAATCTTTTTTTCGAGCACATGCCTTCCGGCTATGAAAATGCCCGGGAATCTGATCCGGTGGACTTTCTCGCAAGCGGTATCTTTGCAGCCCACTTTGTCAATACCGTAAGCCCGACGTTTTTGGAGGAGATTGTAGAAGGCCGACACGCGTTTGTCGAGAAGCACATGAGAAGGGAATTGACCAGCAAGGCTGAGGCCGGATGCGCCGTGGGTATTCTTAATGCCCCTGATCCTTCCTATAATGCGAGCAAAGACGATGGACTGGCTTGCACGTACAGTCCCGACGATCATGTTGATGGAAAAAAGAAAAATAAACGTTTCCTGCAGGAGACCCTGGGATTGATAAGGGATGTCAGGGTCCCTCTGCTTTTCTGGCCCTCACGGCTCGACACGGTCCAAAAGGGGTGTCAGCTGCTGGCGGAGATTCTGTACGATGTTGTATCCAAATACTGGGCGCAAAAACTGCAAATCGTTTTTGTGGCAAACGGAGAATTTCAGAATACTTTTTATGACATTGTGAGGTTTCATAAGTTTTTTGACAGAGTGGCGGTTTGCTCTTTTGACGAAAGACTGGCCCGGTTGGCCTATGGCGCTGCAGATTTTGTGTTGATGCCTTCGCTGTATGAACCCTGCGGCCTCCCCCAGATGATAGGTCCCATATACGGCGCGCTCCCGATTGCGCATGATACAGGAGGGATTCACGACACCATTGAAAATCTGGATGTAGACAGAAATAGAGGCAATGGTTTTCTTTTCGAAATCTATGATTCCAGAGGCCTGTTCTGGGCAATCGATCAGGCCATGCTTTTTTACAGGCGTCCCAGGAAGATAAGGGAGCGGCAGATTAAACGGATCATGGCCGAGAGTGCAGAGACTTTCAACCATTCTGTCACTGCCCGTCATTACATTGATCTCTACGAAAAAATGCTCAGGCGTCCTCTCGTTAATAATACACATTGAAAACAGTAATCAGTGACCAGTGATCAGTGATCAGTGAGCAGTCAATGCAGTTAAAGTTAACGAGTGTTCAATTTGTTACCCTGGCTATTCATTAAATCAGGCTTAAGTAAAACCGAATATCGAATATCGAATCACGCTAAAGACGTGACCTATGGGCAAGAATTTCGAATGACGAAGGAAGGAGTTTTTATCAATTATATAATATATAAAACAAATAG
>Ga0209345_10006264_pt1 | contig 10834 bp, 11 predicted proteins | sample Cruoilmetagenom7_FD_187294 | JGI IMG/M metagenome (GOLD analysis project Ga0209345, IMG submission 187294) | Oil polluted marine microbial communities from Coal Oil Point, Santa Barbara, California, USA - Sample 7 (SPAdes) (version 2) | ecosystem: Environmental > Aquatic > Marine > Oil seeps ...
ATGAGTTATGATAACCAATTATTCTACAAACAAAAAGAAGTTACCAATAACCTAACACGTATTGGACATATTGAATTGCCAGAAGTAACACCTATTTTAGGTTCTAAAGAACAATATTTCTACAGAAATAAAATGGAGTTCTCGTTTAGCGATAGTCGTTGGTTAACACTTGAAGAAATTCAATCTGATGAAGATTTAGGCGATAGAAATGCACTTGGTTTTCATATTCCTGGAATGTGGGATAAAATTTTGGATGTAAAAAAATGTTGGTTGCAAGCAGACCCATCGAATGCAATTAGAAATTCGGTAAAGCAATTTGCTATTGATAATAATCTTGAGTTTTTTAATACTCGTAACCAAACAGGAATACTTCGTACCATGATGATTCGTACGACTAGTATTGGTGAGATTATGGTGCTTATGCAATTTTTTAAAGAAGATGTTGAAAAACGTGAGTTATTACTTGACCATTTAAAAACAACCTTTCCAGAAATCACCTCTTTACAATACGTAATTAACGGAAAAGCAAACGATACTATTTACGATCAAGTGGTAGTTTGCTATCATGGTCTAGACCATATTTTTGAAGAAATGGAAGGTTTAAAATTTAAAATAAACGCGAAATCTTTCTATCAAACAAACTCTGCCCAAGCTTACGAGCTTTACAAAATAACTAGAGATTTTGCTGGATTAACTGGAAATGAGCTAGTGTACGATTTATATACTGGAACTGGAACCATTGCACAGTTTGTAGCCAAAAAGGTAAAAAAAGTAGTTGGTGTTGAGGCTGTACCTGATGCAATAACTGCAGCTAAGGAAAATGCACAATTAAACAACATAGATAACGTTGAATTTTATGTTGGTGATATGAAAAATGTATTTAACCAAGAATTTATAAATACACATGGTCAACCAGACGTTATTATTACAGATCCGCCAAGAGATGGTATGCATAAAGATGTGGTTAAACAACTACTAAACATTTCGCCAGAAAAAATTGTTTATGTAAGTTGCAATAGTGCAACCCAAGCAAGAGATTTAGCTTTGATGGATGATATATATAAAGTAATAAAGACTCAGGCAGTCGATATGTTTCCACAAACGCATCATGTAGAAAATGTTGTACTTTTGGAAAAGCGAAAATAGATTTAAATGAAAAAACAATCCCTATTCTTTCTATTCATAATGCTCATAATATTTGCTTGTGAAAAAGATGATATTTGCTCTGAGGCTACTGCTACTACTCCTCAACTAGTGGTGCGATTCTATGATGCGCTAATTCTTGAAGACACTAAAACTGTACCTAGCTTATTTGTTTATGGCATTAATGATGCCAGTGAAACGGTATTCTTTAATAATATAACTATTAGCACTACCGATTCTATAGCAATTCCATTAAGAACAGATAATAATATCACTAAGTTAGTTTTTCATAAAGACCTTGTTGAAATCAGCGATTTACTAGTAGGTAATCCTGATACTGTCGATATTAATTACGCAAGAGAGGATGTGTATGTATCTCGTGCTTGTGGTTATAAAACTATATATACAGGTTTGGGAGCAACACTTACAGTAGATGCCGATAATTGGATAACAAATATTACTATTGAAAATAACACCCTAGAAAATGAAAATGCAGCGCATATCAACATATCTCACTAGTACCCTTACTGTGTTGCTGATGAGTTTTTCAGTTGGTGCACAAAACGATAGTATAGCAAATGATTCCATTCGTTATGCCCAAAAATATGGCTTACGTTTAGGTGGTGATGTGAGTAAATTGGTTAGATCGTTTGTTGATGATGATTACACAGGTTTTGAAATTAATGGTGATTATCGTTTATCAAAAAATCTATACATAGCTGGAGAGCTTGGAACCGAAGAAAAAACTACCGATTACGATTACGTAAATTCAACTACTCAAGGAAGTTATTTTAAAGGAGGAATAGATTACAATTTATATCAAAACTGGTTTGGTATGGAGAATATGATTTATAGTGGATTTCGTGCAGGATTTGGTACGTTTAACCAAACTTTAAATAGCTATACCATTTTTGACACCAATGGACAGCCTTGGGGAAACCAAACAACTGTGAGTGATGGCACTAAACAAAGTGGTTTAACAGCCATTTGGGGAGAATTAATTCTTGGAGTTAAAGCCGAAACACTTAATAATTTGTATGTTGGATTTAACATACAGCTAAAAGGTCGTATTACAGAGACCGAACCAGATAACTTTGAAAACCTTTACATTCCTGGGTTTGGACGCACGTATGATAGCGGAAACTTTAGTGTTAGTTTTGGTTATAACATTTCCTACCTTATTCCTTTGTTTAAAAAGGATAAATAATATTAGTTATAAACTTTATTTAAACTTTTCGAAACCATGCAAAGTAAAGCATTGACTTTTTAATTTTAAAAAGTTAACTTCGTTTATCGTCTGCATGGTTAACTAAAACTAACTATATTATAGAATAGGCAACAAGTAGAAAAACCCAAATGGAATCACAAGTACATAGCATAAAATCAAACATACTTAAGCCACATATTCAATACATTTTATTTAATCTAAATGATTATGATTCTCAAACCACTGTAAAGTCTTATCCAAACACTAATATTTGTTTGGGTATTTCAAAAGGAAATGGATTGCTTCAAAATGAAAAAACGTTTATAAGTCAACCCAATCAAGACAATATTTTTGCATATACAACTGGGCTATATAATACACCTCGCAAATTTCAAGTAGCCCAAAATTGGGATGAAATTTGTATAGATTTTCATCCAAGCGGATATTTTCATTTTTTTGATATTCCAAGTTTGCCTCAAATTATAGAGAATGACTTTTCAACTGAAATATTTTCTTATGATGAATTAAATATATTAAGAAATATTTTTGAGGAATCAAGCTTGGATAAACGTTCTATAATTATGGAAGAGTTTCTAATTTCTAAACTCAAACCTTTTTCTCAAGACAATTTACAATTGGCTATTAAATTTATACACCAAAAGAAAGCTAGACTAACTGTAAAAGAATTACTTTTTTACACAAAATGTAGTGAGCGTAAAATGTATCAACTATTCCTTAATCATTTTGGAGTTACTCCAAAACAGTATATTAGAGTTTTGAAAATCAGAAATGCTATCCAATTAGTAACTTCCAACCCACAGTTTTCATTAACTCAAGTTGCTTATTATACTGGTTATTCTGACCAAAGTCATTTTATTAAGGAAGCAAAATTAATGTGCGAAGTATTACCAAAGGAAATGAAGTCTAAACTAATTTCTATAGATAACCAAGTGATTATAAGCTTATGAATTAATTTTGCAGGTTTTATACAATTTTCTTCTACATCGGTTATTTATTTTTACTAAAATTAAATCTCAAAACAATAACAGATAGATGAAAAAATTATCAATCCTTTTAATTGTAACAATCTCATATTCTTGTAATTACGACAAAGAAACTAAAGAAGAATTAAGCGCCTTTGAAATTAAAAAAGAAGGTGATGATTTTTATGGAACAAAAAATTATCAATCTGCAGCAAACAGATACTTAAAATTAATTGAATTATCAGATTTTAAAAGTCAAAAACAAAATGCGGCTTATAATGCGGCTTGTTGCTTAGCTTTGCAAAAAAAAGTAGATAGTGCTTTTGTTTTACTAAATAAAATGCTTGAATATGGTGACTTTAACTATAAATCTAATCTTATTAAAGATTCAGATTTAAAAATTTTGCATAATAATAAAAAATGGAAAAAATTACTACGCGAAATTCCAGAATTAAGATCATTAAATAGCAATCCAGATTTAGCAAAAATTGTAACAAAAGATATTCATCATTTTTGGGAAGCTTATGATTTATCAGAACAAGAAAATCAAAACACACATACTATTTACAAAAAACATTATTTTGATAAAGCAAGCAATGGTATGGAAGATTATATGGGATCAAAAGTAAGTTCTATTAATAATTTTATACAACATATTCAATCTCATCCTAAACTATATAAAACAATTAGAGAGAACACTTTAAAGGTTGATGACTATAAAATAGAAATTCAAAAGAGTTTCGTGAATTTTAAAGAATTATACCCTGAAGCAAAATTTCCAGATGTTTATTTTGTTGTTGGAGCATTTACTAGTGCTGGAACTGTTTCGTCTTCTGGTTTGCTCATTGGAATAAATCAAATGAGTGATGGAGATAATGTAAATACTGAAGAACTTGATTTTGGGAGTAAACTTCTAATGAATAAATCAAAATATGTTCCAAACGTAGTTTCACACGAATTAATTCATTTTCAGCAGGATGAAATGAAAAAAGACACAATTACACTTGGATATGTAATAAAAGAGGGGATGGCAGATTTTATTGGTGAATTAATTAGTGGAGACACAGCTAATCGAAAGATTTTTGATTGGGCAAAAGGAAAAGAAAAACAAATTTGGACAGATTTTAAAAAAGATATGTATTACGATAGATATAATAACTGGATAGCTAATTATGATACTGCATCAGAAAATAGTTTTCCAGATTTAGGTTATTGGATTGGTTACGAAATTTGCAAATCATATTACGAAAACACTAAATATAAGAAACAAGCTATTTACGACATGTTACACATTCAAGATTATAGAAAATTTCTAACTAATAGTAAATGGGAATTAAAGCTTGAAAAAATGTAATAAACTAGCACAAACAACATGTATATCTCACGCTCCTACCCTTACTCAAAAATTAATTAACTTAGAATCAAATAAATTTTTGAGTAACTCTCGTTTGTGAATACAAAAGCGTAGGCAATATACAAACACGTTAAGCAAACCTCTTTTTTTAACATTTCAAACTGATATTTATCATAGTAATTCCTTTAGAGTTTAAAGACCTTTATTACTATAAAACATCAATCTTTAAATTCCAAGACCATGAAAACTTTAAAAACACTTAGTATTATTTTTCTCCTTACTCTTTATGGCTGCGCATCAACTGAGGCTGTATTATCTGAGTTTGATGAAAGCGTAGACTTTGAAACTTACGATACGTTTGTATTATGTATAGACGATTTATTTGTAGAAAACACAAAGTATCCAAATCACGACAATAACAAAGTACGCGAACTCATTGGAAATGCAGTAGAAGCAGAAATGATAGATAGAGGACATAAAACAAATATCTTGGAACCACAACTACAAGCTGGTTTTAAACTATTAGTAGAAGAAAAAGAAGCCACTTTTTACGACTGTAAAGAACAAGATGAATATAGCTATTGGGCTGAATGCACTATAAACACAACAATTTATACAGAAGAAACTTTGGTAGTATATATATCAAGTTTTGACAAAAATCAAATAATTTGGCAAGCATCAATGACTTGTGATATGAGTCGCTACAATAAAAAACTACCAAGTTATATAAACGAATTAGTAGAAGCCCTATTTAACGAATACCCAAAAGTAGCTGTGGCATTATAATTTTTTAAGCGCTTTCTATTATAAAACACCATTATTTTAGTTTCTTTTAAAAATGGCATAGTAAAATTAAATTTACTATTTTAGAAAGCGCTTAAAATTTATTTAAATGATTAAAAAAACGTCACTATTAATTTTAATAGTATTATTTACAGCTTCTTGTAAAACAAATAATAAAGAAGCTAATCACAATGAAAATGAAAGTATAAATCCAGATAATGACTGGATTTATTTATTTGATGGCACTTCTACTGATGGTTGGAGAGCATTTAATGGCGAAAAGTTACCAGAAAAATGGGTGATTGATAATGGTATGCTAACTTTTGATACTGAAAAACGTTTAGAAAACGAACGACAAGGAGGGAGTGACATTATTTATGCTGCAGAAGAGTTTGATAATTTTGAACTTTACTTAGAATGGAAACTGCCAGAAGGAGGAAATAGTGGTGTTCTATATCATTTAAAAGAAGGTGTTGGCAGTATGCCAGAAATAGGTCCAGAATATCAATTACTTGATGATTTAAAATGGGAAGAAATAAACAATGCTAAATTAGAAGAGTGGCAGAAAACAGGAGCAGATTATGCAATGTATGTCCCAGACAATAGCAAAAAAATAGTTAAGCCAGCTGGAGAATGGAATACAACAAAAATAATATTTACTCCAAATAATGTAGAGCACTGGTTAAATGGTAATAAACTTTTGTCTTTTGTACCATGGTCAGATGATTGGAACGAAAGAAAATTGAAAAGTAAGTGGAAAAACGCTCCAAATTATGGGAAATTCAAATCTGGATATATCGGACTTCAAGACCACGACAGTCCTTTATGGTTTAGAAATATAAAAATCAAGAAATTATAATAACAAATGAAAAGAAGAGAATTCATTAGAACTTCTGCGATAGCTTCAACAATCGCTGTTTTACCATCTATACAAATGTGCGCCAAGGCAAATGCTTCACCAACAATATTAAGAACTGCACATATTGGTGTTGGAAATATGGGAATGTCTGATCTTAAAGATATTTCTTCACACCCCAAAGTTGAAGTTACAGCATTATGTGATGTAGATAGTAAATTTTTGAAAGCTGCAAACGACATGTTTCCAAATGCAAAGATTTTCAAGGATTATCGTGTAATGCTAAATGAAATGAAAAATGACATTGATGCTGTTGTCGTTTCAACACCTGATCATACACATGCACCTGCTTCTATGATGGCTATGGAAATGAATAAAGCTGTGTATTGTCAAAAACCATTAACGCATCATGTCACTGAAGCTCGCGCTATGCGAAAATTGGCAAAAGAAAAGAATTTGGTTACTCAAATGGGAATTCAAGTGCATTCTTTTTATGATTACAAATTAGCAACCTTATTGATTCAAGATGGAATTATTGGAAAAGTAAGTGCTGTAAGAGCTTGGTCACCTAAAAATTGGGGATATGATGGACCTGTTCCAGAAGGATCAGACCCTATTCCTAAGAATTTAGACTGGAATTTATGGTTAGGTACTTCGGCAGAAAGACCTTATAAAGATGGGTATTATCACACCATGAATTGGAGAAAATTAATGGATTATGGATGTGGTACATTAGGTGATATGGGTGTTCACATTTTTGATACACCATACAATGCATTAGAGTTAGATGTACCTAAAACAATTACTACCAGCTGTAGAAAACCTAATGGCTATGGGTTTCCTGAAAAAAATACTGTGACGTATGAATTCCCAGGAACAAAACATACAACTGAAAATTTTAAATGGATTTGGTATGATGGTGAAGGAGCGCCAGCAGAGCATGAAAATTTAAAACTTCCAAACGATGAAAATTTACACGATCAAGGCGCGATGTTTATTGGAGAAAAGGGACGCTTATATTTGCCACATTTCCAATTGCTACCAAAACTAATTGTTGATGGTAAATTTAAAGAAATTGATGTTGAGAAATATGGGTTAGGTGAACCAGTAAGAGATTATGCTGGTGAGAGTCCAAAACATTATCATCAATTTGTAGATGCTTGCTTAGACAAGGGCGAATGTACAGCACCTTTTTCTTATTCAGCGAGATTAACCGAAACCATTTTGTTAGGTGTAATTGCTGGACGTTTCCCTAACCAAACATTACATTGGGACAATAATAAAGCAAGATTTGAAGAAGAAGAAGCTAATGAGTTTTTAGATGCACCATATAGAGAATTCTAAATTAATTCTGCTTTTTTGCTTTTTTACTGCCTTCGTACATCTCGTATTTAACCAAACGCGCTTCAAGCTTCGCATTAAACACTTTAATTTTACGTGAAGGTCTCAGTCCAACATGTTTCAACCCTTCTAAATTAGAAGTAATAAACCATGCGTGAGTTCCAGGGTAGCCATGTTTTAAGGTGGTGCCAATATCACCATAAAATTCTTCAACATTCAAACTCTCTAGGCGCTCTCCATATGGAGGATTAAACACCATATGCAAATGTTCCTCACCTGCTTTTTGTGTTTTAAAGAAATCTTCATGACTTACATTAATGAAATCATCCAAGTTAGCATTCTTAATATTATCATTGGCTTTTCTAACAGCAGAAGGAGATTTGTCGTATCCAGTCATTTTATGGTGAAAATCTCGTGTTTTAGATAACAAAGATTCTTCGATTTTTTCAAATAATTCAACATCCCAATCTTGCCAACGCTCGAAAGCAAACTCTTTTCGCAATAAGTTCGGAGGAATATTACAAGCTATCATAGCAGCTTCAATTAACATGGTACCACTACCACACATTGGATCCATAAAATCACTTTGTCCATCCCAACCAGACAACATAATTAAACCAGCAGCTAACACTTCATTTATTGGTGCTATGTTGGTTGCCGTTTTGTAGCCTCGTCTGTGTAATGACTCACCAGAACTATCTAAAGACACAGTACATAATTGCCTATCTATGTGCACATTAATCTTTAAATCTGGAAAGCGTAAATCTACATTTGGTCTTGTGCCTTTCGTGTCTCTAAACTTATCGACAATAGCATCCTTGGTTTTTAAAGCAATATATTTTGAATGTGTAAATACAGTTGAATGTACAGTAGCATCAACAGCTAAAGAACCATTTTCAGACAGGTAATTATCCCAAGGCATTTTATACACTTGGTCATATAAATCTTGTTCGTTAGCAACCCTAAAAGTTTTTATAGGCTTCAATATTTTTATAGCAGTTCGTAATGCCAAATTTGCTTTGTACATAAAGCCTTTATCACCAACAAAGCTCACGTTACGCACACCAATTTTTACATCTTGCGCTCCTAAGTTTCTTAGTTCTTTTGATAACAGTTCTTCAAAACCAAATAAGGTTTTGGCTACCATTTTAAAATTATTCTCCATATACTAATTAAACCTCAGAGTAATTTCTTTATACATTTATTGAAACAACTCTTAGATTATCAAAAAAAATTAATACTCAAATCTCGCTTAGCGAGCAAATAGATTGCAAAAATACTTTATTTTTGTTGTGACACACATTAATGTATGACAAAAGACACGAAAGATTGGTACTCATCTTGGTTTGATACACCATTCTACCATATTTTGTATAAAAATAGAGATGACAATGAAGCTCACTCCTTTATGGAGAATCTCACTAGTTATCTCAATATCCCTGAAAACAGTTCTATTCTAGATCTTGCTTGTGGAAAAGGTCGTCATGCAGTGTACTTAAACAATATTGGTTACGATGTAACAGGAATAGATCTTTCAGAAAAAAGTATAGCGTTCGCAAAACAGTTTGAAAACGACACGCTACATTTTGAGGTTCATGATATGCGAAAAGCCTATTCAAAAAAGTTTAATGCTGTTTTTAATTTATTCACGAGCTTTGGTTTTTTTGATGATGCAGAAGATGATTTAAATACTATTAAGTCTATTAAAGCAAATTTAAAAGATAATGGCGTTGGTGTTATTGACTTTTTAAATGCCGATTTTGTAGTAAATAATTTAGTAAAAGAGAACACAAAAGCGATAGATGGTATTGTCTTTCATTTGAAGCGTTACGTAGAAAACGGCTTTATTGTAAAAGATATTTCGTTTGAAGCAAATGGAAAACCATACAATTATCAAGAACTTGTAAAAGCATTAACACTTAAAGATTTTAAAGAGATGTTTGCTGAAGCCAATATTCAATTATTAGATGTTTTTGGGGACTACAAACTCAATAAATATAACAAACATAGTTCTGAACGCTTGATTATGATTTTTATGTAGCATGAATAAGTACCTATTTCCCATATACGCAGTCATATTAGGTTTTATAATTGTAAAACTTACTAGAAATAGACCAATAAAGAACATTAAAATTCTTTTAGCCTTTAGTGGTGCATTTTTAATGTCAATCACTTTTTTTGAATTGTTTCCTGAAGTCTTTGAACATTTAGATGCAAAACGTGCAGGTTTGTTTATTATGATTGGTGTACTGTTTCAAATATTTTTAGAATTCTTTTCTAAAGGAGCCGAACATGGTCATGTCCATATACATAAAAATAGTCATGCGTTTCCATGGTTATTATTTCTAAGTTTATGTGTACACGCCTTTTTGGAAGGCTTTCCAATTCATCAACATAACGATATGGTCTATGGAATAATAATCCATAAAATACCAATCGCAATACTTATTACTTCCTATTTATTTCAGTCAGACTTTAAAACTGGTCAAATAATAGTGTTTTTAGTTTTGTTTGGATTAATGACACCACTTGGAACCTTTATTTCTAACAATGTCCAATTAAGACCTGGACTATTGCCTCATATAAATGCAGTTGTAATTGGAATCTTTTTGCATATATCTACTACTATCCTTTTTGAAAGTAGTGAAGGACATAAATTTAATTTAAACAAGATTTTAGCAATTATTGTAGCAGTAGCTATTGCATATTTTATTTAGTATATGTTTAGTAAAGAAGATTCGCGGCTATTAAGACAAGGGTTTTGGACTAGTTTTGGAAAATCGTTTCCAAGAAAATGGTTGCTATATAATACCAAAACTAAAGGGTTATCATTTAAATTTCACTTCGATACAAAAAAAGCATTTATAACTCTAGATTTGGAAGACGATTTAGAAAACCGAATTAATTGCTGGGAAAAACTAATAGCCTTGAAAAGTATTTTATTGGATGAATACTTACCAGATGCAATTTACGAAGAAGTATTTCACTTAGATAATGGCAAAGAAATATCACGCATCTATGTACCTTTAGAACAAAAAGTATCCATCCACAATAAAAATACATGGCGAGATACTATGGAGTTTTTCAATGAAAAAATGAACTTGTTTGAAGCATTTTTTGAGGAATATAAAGATTATATAAAAGCATAAAAAACTTACTTTTTTATG
>Ga0209345_10006265_pt1 | contig 10832 bp, 11 predicted proteins | sample Cruoilmetagenom7_FD_187294 | JGI IMG/M metagenome (GOLD analysis project Ga0209345, IMG submission 187294) | Oil polluted marine microbial communities from Coal Oil Point, Santa Barbara, California, USA - Sample 7 (SPAdes) (version 2) | ecosystem: Environmental > Aquatic > Marine > Oil seeps ...
TCTAAAGATGGAGGGAAAACCTATAAAACATATAGTGCACCACACGGAGATCATCACGATTTATGGATTTCTCCAGAAGACAATCAACGTATGATTATTGCCGATGATGGTGGTGCTCAAATTAGTTTTGATGCTGGTGAAAACTGGAGTACGTATATGAATCAGCCAACTTCACAATTTTATAGAGTTGTAACTGACAATCATTTTCCATATCGTATTTATGGTGCACAACAAGATAATTCAACTGTGAGAATTTCACATAGAACAAATGGTAGAAACATTGGTGAAAGCGATTGGGAAAGCACTGCTGGAGGAGAAAGTGCCCACATTGCCGTTGACCCATTAAATAACGATATTGTTTATGGTGGTAGTTATGGCGGCTTATTAACAAGAGTAAATCACAAAACTGGTGAGCGAAGGGCTATTAATGTTTGGCCTGATGATCCGATGGGACATGGTGCTGAAGATATGAAATATAGATTCCAATGGAATTACCCTATTTTCTTCTCTCCTCACAATAAGAAAAAAATGTACACTACTTCAAACCATGTACATGTATCATATAACGAAGGACAATCATTTGAAGTTATTAGTCCCGATTTAACAAGAAATGATCCTAAAACATTAGGCCCTTCTGGAGGACCAATCACAAAAGATAATACTGGAGTTGAATATTATGCAACTATTTTTGCTGCTGTAGAATCTCCTTTTGAAAAAGATTTAATATGGACAGGGTCTGACGATGGTTTGGTGTATATTACAACAGATGGTGGGAAAAACTGGCAAAATGTGACGCCGAAAAAAATGCCTGAATGGATGATGATTAATTGTATTGAAGTAGATCCTTTTACTGCTGGTGGAGCATATATAGTTGGTACAAAATATAAGACTGGAGATTACAATCCATATATTTATAAAACCGAAGACTATGGTAAAAGTTGGAAATTAATTACAAATGGAATAGCCAACGAACACTTTACACGTGCTTTAAGAGCTGATCCTAATAGAAAAGGATTATTGTATGCTGGTACTGAAAGTGGCATGTATATTAGTTTTGACGACGGTGCAAACTGGAAACCATTCCAATTAAATTTACCATTAGTCCCAATTACCGATTTAACTATTAAAAACAATAATTTAATTGCTGCAACTCAAGGAAGATCATTTTGGTTAATTGATGATTTAACACCTTTACATCAATTAAATAATGAATTGATTTCAAGAGATGATTTCATTTTTAAACCAATGGATAGTTACCGAATGGGTGGAAGCAAAAGAAAATCGAGAACTGCTGGACAGAACCATCCTGGAGGCGTCATCGTAAATTATTTTGTTAAAAATGTAGAAGAAACCGATACAGTATCATTAGCCATTTTTGAAGAAAGTGGAAGACATATTAAAACTTTCTCTACAAAACCAGATAAAGAGCAAAATGAAGAAACGTTGGAAGTAAAATCAGGGGCAAACAGTTTTAATTGGAATATGCAATATCCCGATGCCGAAAAAGTAAAAGGTATGATTTTATGGTGGGCTTCATTAGCTGGCCCAAAAGCATTGCCAGGAGATTACAACATTACGCTTTCTAAAAATGGAAATGTTGCTTCAAAACAAACTTTTACGCTGTTAAAAGACCCAAGAAGTAGTGCAACTGATGAAGATTTAAAAGCTCAATTTGACTTTATTATTGAAATTCAAGAAAAATTAACCGAGACTCACAAAACTTTAAAAAATATTACCAAAGTTAGAAATCAGGTAAAGCAATTAAAATCTTCAATTAATAATAAAGAAAAGCACAAAGGCATCATTGCTTTAGCTGATAAAATTGTAAAGGATTTAACGTTTCATGAAAATGAACTGTATCAAACAAAAAGTAAAAGTGGACAAGACCCTTTAAATTTCCCAATTAAATTAAACAATAAATTGGCACATTTAAACTCGTTAAGTTCAACTGGTGATTTTAAACCTACAGACCAATCTGTTGCGTTTAAAAACGAAGTTGTTTCGCAAATTGATAGTGAATTGGCTAAGATTTATTCAATCTTTGAAAAAGACATAAAAGAGCTAAATAAAAAAGTGAAACAAAGTGATATTGAACTGATTAACTTAAACTAATCCAAGAAACAAAAAAGAGGCTAATGCCTCTTTTTTGTTTCTTAATCTTTTTTTATAAACTTATAATAACCGGCAATAAACAAGCCGTAAAATAAAGAACCAATAATTATTTGTAGCGCAAATAAGTGCCAAGTATCTGGCCCAAAATAAGTAGCTATCATTTCATCAAAACTACTTTTAAATATTTTCATTATAATTTTAAATAATGAAAAAAACACTAAAAAACTAGCTGCAAATCTTATCACTAATTTAAAAAAGGATACTTTTTTTAAATGACTCATTATTTCAGTTTTTTGTTATTATGATGTCGATCGTGATCACGATCGGTTTTAATATCCATTTTTTTATCAAAAGCTGTTTGCAAATCAATACCTGTTTGATTTGCCAAACACAAAACAACGAAAACAACATCGGCTAATTCTTCGCCTAAATCTTTATTTTTATCCGATTCTTTCTCGCTCTGTTCACCATAACGTCGTGCAATAATACGAGCAACCTCCCCTACTTCTTCCGTTAATTGAGCCATATTAGTTAACTCGTTAAAATAGCGAACGCCGTGTTCTTTTATCCAGCTATCTACAGCCAACTGCGCATTTTTTATATCCATTTTGTATTTAAATTTTAACAATCAAAGATAATAAACTTGTTTAAACTATTCTTTTGGCAAGTAGGTTAAAAATTCTTTTCTAGATATTTCCTCAGCACCCAAACTTGCTAAGTGATCGTTGTAAACTTGACAATCAATTAAACTGTAGTTCTCTTTTTCTAATTTTTGAACTAAAGCAATAAACGCCAATTTTGAAGTATTACTTACTTTACTAAACATACTTTCGCCACAAAACACAGTTCCCAAATCAATTCCATACAAACCGCCAACCAATTTTTTTTCACATTGAGCGTGGTTACTGAGCGGAGTCGAAGTAGATTCGAAATGCTGCCAAACTTCAACAGATTTAGCAATACCCAATTTATTCAAATCGAGATATGCAGTTTTCATTTCATCCGTAATCCAAGTTCCAAATTCTCCTTTCCTGTCAATGGTTTTGCAATTTGATATAACACCTTCAAAATCTGTATTAAAAGTAATTGTAAATTCATTCTTTCGAATAATTTGCTTCATACTTTTTGAGATTTTTAATTTTTTAGGAAACAATACCATTCTTGGATCAGGACTATACCAAATAATGGGTTCTCCTTGATTATACCAAGGGAAAATTCCAGATGAATATGCCAATTTTAACCTGTCAACCGACAAATCTCCACCAACAGCCAACAAACCATCAGGTCTTGCTAAATCAACTAGCGGAAATTCAATTTGTTCTGAGAGTAAAATCATTTATTTCAATTATTGTGGTACAAAAAAAGAGAAAAGTTTTCACTTTTCTCTTTTTTTAATATTTTATTCACTTTAATTAAAAAGGTAAATCGTCTGGTTCGTCACTATTTGTATCAGAAATAGTTTCTAAGTTATCTAATGGTGCCATTGGTGGAACTTCTGAACCACCTTCTGGTTGTTGTACTTCAATTCTCCATCCTTGTATAGAGTTAAAATATTTTGCAACACCTTCTGGATTAATCCATTCTCTACCTCTTAAGTTTATCGACACTTTTACGTCTTGTCCTACTTGATAATTGTTTAATAAATCACATTTATCCTGAACAAATTCTATTAGTAGCATTTGAGGATATTGCTCATTTGTTGTTATTACCAATTCTCTTTTTCTAAAACCACTTGCGCCAAACGTTTGTGTTTCGTTTATCAATTTAATTTTTCCTGTAACTTCCATTTTCAATATTATTCTTAGTTGTTCACAAATGTATGTTTTTTACGAATTATTAGGAAAGTGATTTTTACAAACTTATTAACATCAAAAAATAAAATACACTTTATAACAAATAATAATGAGTTTATATTTAAGTTATAGCTACATAAATTTTATATTTGAATAATGACTTCAAAAAAAAATTCACATATAATTCGCTGGGGTGTCATTGCCGCCTCTTTTATTATAGTGGCATTAATTTTATGGAATACCTACGATTTCTTCCAAAAATTTAAAAATGAAGAGCGTACCAATATGGAAATTTTGGCACAAGCGTATAAAAGAATGAGTGCGCTAACTGACTTAAATGCTGATATTGCTTTGGAAGATAAAATTATTGGAAGCAACTCCAACATCCCAATGATTATTACCGATGAAAAAGATAGTATTACTTCTTGGTTAAATTTAGATTCGCTAAAAATAAATAAAACCAATTATTTAGAGAAAGAATTGGTTGCTATGAAAAATCAGAATAAACCAATTGTTGTTAGCCATAGAGAAGGTTCTAAGCAATTTATTTATTACCGCGACTCCGATTTATTGATTAAATTAAAATATTATCCAATTGCTCTTATTTTAATTCTTATCCTTTTTTCTAGTGTAATTTATTTGTTTTTTAAATCGAATAAAATTGCTGATCAGAATAAATTATGGACGGGAATGGCTCGAGAAACGGCTCATCAAATCGGTACACCTTTATCATCTTTATTAGGTTGGGTTGAAATTTTAAAACTTGAAAATACTGATGAAAGCATAACTTCTGAAATTGAACAAGACGTTAAACGATTGAATACCATTGCGGAACGCTTTTCTAAAATTGGCTCAATTCCTGAGTTAAAAAAATTAAATGTTGTTGATGCTACAAAAGACTCCTTTAACTATTTAAAATCGAGAAGCTCTAAACAAGTTAAATTTAGCTTCAGTTCATCAAATGAGCTATTGTTCTGCAATATTAATTTGCAATTGTACAGTTGGGTTATTGAAAATTTAGTTAAAAATGCCATTGATGCAATGGAAGGAAAAGGATCCATTTCATTGCATATTTTTGACAAAGAGCATACCATAACCATCGCGATTTCAGATACAGGAAAAGGGCTTTCTAAAAATTTATTCAATCAGATTTTCTCGCCTGGTTTTACAACTAAAAAAAGAGGCTGGGGACTTGGATTGTCTTTAGCAAAACGCATTATAAACGATTACCATAACGGTAAAATATATGTATCAAAATCAGAAATTGGAAAAGGAACTACCTTTGTTATTCAATTAAAAAAAGTGTAATTATATATTTCCTGAAATAGATTTGGCAATGTTTAAAAACTCTTCAGTTTCTAAATTAACCTTTTTAACAAACTGAATATCTTCCATATTATTTAACGGAATTAAATGTACATGAACGTGTGGAACTTCCAAACCAATAACAGCCATTCCTACCCTTTTACAAGGAATAACTTTTTCTATAGCCAAAGCAACTTTTCTCGAAAATTGCATTAAATCCATATACGATTGTTCAGGTAAATCGAATAATTTGTTTTCTTCCAATTTTGGAACAACAAGCGTATGACCTTTTGCATTTGGATTTATATCTAAAAAAGCATAAAAATTTTCATCCTCAGCTACTTTATAACTTGGAATTTCACCATTAATAATTTTTGTAAAAATTGTGCTCATATTTCAGTTTTAACCAAAAATAAAAAACCCTTTTCAATATTCAAATTGAAAAGGGTAATAATAATTTAAATATTATTTTATGCTCTTGAAATATCTAGTATTTCAAATTTCATAATACCACTTGGCACTTGAATTTCAGCAATATCGCCTACTTTTTTTCCTAAAAGTCCTTTTCCAATTGGTGAATTAACCGAGAGCTTACCTTCTTTAATATTCGTTTCAGAATCAGCCACTAACGTGTAGGTAAATTCCATACCATTCGCTACATTTTTTATTTTTACAATTGAATGAATTAATATTTTTGAAGTATCTAACATCGATTCGTCAATAATTCTAGCATTAGAAACTACTTCTTTTAGTTTTGCAATTTTTAATTCTAACAACGATTGTTCCTCTTTCGCTGCATGATATTCAGCATTTTCACTTAAATCACCTTTATCACGTGCTTCGGCAATATCATTACTTACTCTTGGACGCTCTACATGTTCTAAATGATCTAACTCTTCCTTGAGCTTCTTCATTCCTTCTTCAGAATAATACGAAATTTTACTCATAACTTTCATTTTAATAAATACAAAAAATCTCACAACTGGAAACCAGAATGAGATTTGATACAAATGTACAAAATATTTGTAAATTGCAGCCAATTGACTTTAAAATCAGTTTTTTGAAATATGAAAAAATTAATATTCTTATTATTTATAATATCTTTTATTTCTTGTGAGGAAAATGAAGTGCAAGATGTTTTGCCTGATGTAAAAGTAAATGTAACTATTAGTTTAAATTTACCGCAATATTTAGAACTTCAAACCCCAAGTGGTTGGGCATACACAAATGGTGGTATTAAAGGAATTATTGTTCAAAATATTGGTATTGGAAATCCTCCATACAAAGCTTTTGAAAGAGCCTGTCCTAATTATGATTGTAATTCTCCAATGACGTTTGATGGTAGTTTAAGAATGACCTGTCCTTGCGATCAAAGTGAATATAGTATTATTGATGGCTCACCCCAAACTAAAGGAAATTTGCATTTTGCCCGAGAATATAAAGTAAATGTTGTGAACAACTCAACATTAAATATTACCAATTTTTAATAAGTTATTTAAAAACAGATTGTTATTTTTGTCGAAAATCGAAACACGTGATAAATTATTTTTCATCGAACTTTAGATTAGGAGTTTTAGGCGGAGGTCAATTAGGTAAAATGTTACTTTCCGAAACTCAAAAATTTGATATTTATACGGTAATTTTGGATGGTGCTGCAGACGCTCCTTGCTCACAAATATGCAATGAATTTCATTTAGGAAGCTTAATGGATTACGATACTGTTTATAATTTTGGAAAAAAAGTAGATTTACTAACTATTGAAATTGAACATGTAAATATAAATGCACTTTTAAAACTGGAAGAAGAAGGATTAGAAATTTACCCGCAACCAGCTGTTTTGCAAAAAATTCAGCATAAAGGAATTCAAAAAGATTTTTTTGTTGAAAATAATATTCCTACTTCGCCTCACAAAAGATTTTTAAACAAGAATGATTTATTGGCTGAAAATTTAGATTTTCCATTTGTATGGAAATCCGCCCAATTTGGTTATGATGGAACGGGCGTTAAAGTGGTTAAAAACGAAAATGATTTAGGCTCTTTGGCTGATGCAGATTGCATTGTTGAGGATTTAATTCCTTTTAAAAATGAATTAGCCGTGATTGTTGCTAGAAATAAAAATGGAGAACTAAAAACGTATCCTGTTGTTGAAATGGAATTTCATCCAGAAGCAAATCAAGTTGAATATGTTATTTGTCCGGCTAGAATTTCTGACGAAGTTACTGAAAAAGCTAGAAAAACTGCTTTAAAAGTTGCTGAATCATTTGAACATATTGGACTATTAGCAATTGAAATGTTTCAGACAAATAATGATGAAATTTTAGTAAATGAAGTAGCTCCAAGAACTCATAACAGTGGACATTATAGTATTGAAGCTTCTTATACAAGTCAATTTGAACAGCATGTTCGAAGCATTCTAAACTTACCTTTAGGCAACACAGATAGCAAAGTTGCAGGAATTATGGTAAATTTGGTAGGGGAAGAAGGATTTTCGGGCAATGTGGTTTATGAAGGAATGGAAGATATTTTAAAAATGGATGGTGTTACTCCTCACATTTACGGAAAAAAAGAGACCAGACCGTTTAGAAAAATGGGACATGTAACTGTTGTTAACAGTGATATTTCTAAAGCACGACAACTTGCTGAAACAGTAAAAAACACAATTCGAGTTATAAGTAAGCAATAGATAAAAGCAAGTTGATAGTTAAATATAAATTAGAATTATTGAATATTCAATTTTTGAATCTTTCAATCTTTAAATAAAACATTATGAGCAAAGTAGGTATTATTATGGGAAGCAATTCTGACCTCCCAATTATGCAACAAGCAATAGACATTTTAACGCATTTTGAAATTGATATAGAGGTTGATATAGTTTCGGCTCACAGAACTCCAGAAAAATTATTCGACTATGCTAATAATGCTCATAAAAGAGGAATCTCAGTAATCATTGCTGGTGCTGGAGGCGCAGCTCATTTACCAGGTATGGTAGCAGCTATGAGTCCATTACCAATTATTGGTGTCCCAGTAAAATCGAGAAATTCTATCGACGGTTGGGATTCTGTACTTTCAATATTACAAATGCCAGGCGGTGTTCCTGTAGCTACTGTTGCTTTAGATGGCGCTCAAAATGCAGGAATATTAGCTGCACAAATTATTGGTAGTTACGATAAAGTTGTACTTGATAAAATTATCGAATATAAAACCAATCTTAAAGAAAAAGTTTATAAAGCTTCTGAAGAAATAAAAAAATAAATTAAAATTTCACCTTACTTTTTGGTCTTATTATAATTCCTTTTTTATTCTTAAACCTAAATCCTGGTACGATTGTGTTAATTACTATTTTTGTATTCATTGCTTTTCATTTTTACTTACTCTATAACGTAAATACATTTAGTATTCGTATATAATTTTCTAAAAAAAAATCTACATTAAACAACATCAAAATTTCAAAAATGACAAATCCACTATTAGTTACATTTAACACCCCTTTTGAAACTGCACCTTTTTCCAAAATAGAAAATAGTCATTTTGAACCAGCTTTTTTAGAATCAATAGCTAAAGCTAAGTCTGAAATTGATGTTATTGTTGAAAATGAAGAAATTCCAAACTATACAAATACAATTGAAGCTTTAGAATTTAGCGGACAACAATTAAATAGAATTTCTAATATATTTTTCAATTTAAATTCTGCTGAAACATCACCAGAAATTCAAAAAATTGCGCAAATAGTATCTCCCCTACTTTCTGAATTTGCAAATGATATTCGCTTAAACCAAGGCTTGTTTAAAAAGGTAAAAAATGTATTTGAGAAACAAAGCGAATATGAATTAACTACAGAGCAACAAACTTTATTAAGCAATCAGTATAAAAATTTTATTAGAAATGGAGCTAATTTAAAGGAAACTGACAAAGACAAATTAAGAAAAATTGATGCTGAACTTTCAAAATTAAAATTAAAGTTTGGCGAAAATGTTTTAGCCGAAACAAATAACTTTGAACTTCACATTACTAATAAAGAAGAGCTTGCTGGCTTACCAGAAAGCAGCATTGAAGCAGCTGAATTAACAGCAAAACAAAAAGATAAAAAAGGGTGGATTTTTACGTTAGACTATCCTAGCTACATACCTTTTATGACTTATGCTGAAAATAGGGGACTCCGAAAAAAAATGGCTTTAGAATTTGGCTCAAAAGGTTTTAAAAACAATGATTTTAATAATGAAAAAAATGTAATAGAAATTGCAGGATTGCGTCACCAAAGAGCTGTTCTTTTAGGCTATGATTCTCATGCTCATTTTACTTTAGAAGAACGAATGGCTGAATCACCGGAAAACGTTGTAACGTTTTTAGAAGATTTACTAATAAAAGCCAAGCCAGCAGCAGAAGAAGATTTTGAGCTGTTAAAAAACAAAGCAAAAGAAGACGGTGTAACTGAAATTCAAAAATGGGATAGTGCTTTTTATTCTGAAAAATTAAAAAAAGAACTTTTCGACTTAGACCAAGAAAAATTAAAACCGTATTTTAAACTCGAAAATGTTATTAATGGTGTTTTTGAAATTTCATCAAAGTTATTCGACCTTAATTTTGAAGAAATTTTCGATATTGACACATATCACAACGATGTAAAAACCTACAAAGTAACCGATACATCAAACAATTTTATTTCCATTCTCTATGCAGATTTCTTCCCAAGAGAAGGAAAAAGAAATGGTGCTTGGATGACTTCATTTAAATCGCAATGGAAAAAAGATGGTGAAAATTCTCGACCACATATTTCTATCGTTTGTAATTTTACAAAACCGACAAAAACAAAACCATCATTACTTACGTTTAATGAGGTTACAACGCTGTTTCATGAGTTTGGACACGCATTACATGGAATGTTAGCGGACACAACTTACCCAAGTTTGTCTGGAACAAGTGTTTATTGGGATTTTGTTGAATTACCAAGCCAGCTATTAGAAAACTGGTGCTATGAAAAAGAAGCTTTGAATTTATTTGCTTCACACTATGAAACAGGTAATTCGATACCTCTTGATTTTATTGAAAAAATTAAGGCTTCTTCTAACTTTTTAGAAGGAATGCAAACGTTAAGACAACTTAGTTTTGGTTTGTTAGATATGGGTTGGCATAGTAAAAATCCAAAAAATATTGAAAGTGTTTTTGAGTTTGAAAAACAAAGCTTTAAAAATACGCAATTATACCCACTTCAAATTGAAAATTGTATGAGTACTTCATTCTCACACATATTTCAAGGTGGATATTCCTCAGGGTATTATTCTTATAAATGGGCGGAAGTTTTGGATGCTAATGCTTTTGAATTATTTAAAGAAAAAGGAATATTCAACAAAGAAGTCGCAACCAAGTTTAAAAACAATATTTTAATGAAAGGAGGCACAGAAAAACCTATGGATCTTTACGTTAAATTTAGGGGAGAAAAACCAAGCAATACTGCCCTTTTAAAACGAGCTGGTTTAATTAAATAACGTGAGTTCGATTTAAGTAAAAATATAACTTTATAGATATCATCTAAATACGTTATTACGATGGAGGAACGACTGAAGTAATCTGTTCAATTAAAGTGAGATTGCTGCATTTTACTTGAAAAAAGCAAAATTCGCAATG
>Ga0209345_10006268_pt1 | contig 10831 bp, 21 predicted proteins | sample Cruoilmetagenom7_FD_187294 | JGI IMG/M metagenome (GOLD analysis project Ga0209345, IMG submission 187294) | Oil polluted marine microbial communities from Coal Oil Point, Santa Barbara, California, USA - Sample 7 (SPAdes) (version 2) | ecosystem: Environmental > Aquatic > Marine > Oil seeps ...
TGAAGCCAAGCCCTGGTTGACAGTCCCAGAAAATAAATTAACGTTAGGAGACAAATGATATGAAAGGGCTAATTGGAAAAAAAGTCGGTATGACCCAGTTATTTGATGACTCCGGGAGAGCGGTTCCCGTTACAGTTATTAAAGCTGGGCCTTGTTATGTTACACAGGTCCGGACCGTGGATCAGGATGGTTACAACGCAGTACAGCTGGGTTTTGAAGAAACGAAAACACAGCGTTTATCTGGCGGTGAACTTGGCCACCTGAAGAAAAATGAACTACCTCCTCTGCGCATTTTGCGTGAGTTCCGGACGGATGAAGATTTAGAAGAAGGCCAGACTCTCACCGTGGAAGTATTTGAAGAAGGTGAGCGTGTAGATATTGTTGGGAAATCCAAAGGACGCGGCTTTACAGGTGTAGTCAAGCGCTATGGTTTTTCCGGTGGTCCCAAAACCCATGGTCAATCTGACAGGCATAGGGCACCGGGTTCCATTGGCGCAGGTTCCACTCCCGGGCGCGTTTTTAAGGGTAAAAGAATGCCTGGACGAATGGGAAATGACACAGTCACCTCCCAGAATCTGGTAGTTTCCCGGATCGATCCCGAAAATAACATAATTGCCGTCCGTGGATCCGTACCTGGACCCAAAAACGGGTTGGTCATTATTAAAGAAGCCCGGAAGCAATAACCGGTTGGAGCAAAAGATTATGGAAGCAAATGTTATTGATATGAAGGGGAAGAAAATCGACACCATTGAATTACCAGGCGAGATTTTTGAAGCCCCTGTAAATGTGGATATGATGCATCAGGCTTTTGTCCGCCAACTGGCGCACCAGCGGCTTGGCACTCATAGCACGAAAGGCAGAAGTGAAGTTTCCGGCGGTGGTCGCAAACCCTGGCGGCAGAAAGGCACTGGACGGGCCAGACAAGGCTCCATCCGCGCAGCACAGTGGGTTGGCGGTGGTAAGATCTTTACCCCAAAACCTCGCTCCTACGATAAAAAAATGCCTAAAAAAATGCGCCGGGCAGCACTTAGATCTGCTATCACTCAGAAATTTGGCACCGGGGACGTCTTCATCTTGGATGAATTTTCCCTCAAAGAGCCGAAAACTATGTTGATGTCAGCTGCAATTGATAAGATTGCTGGCACCCAGCACTGTCTAATTGTTTATCCTGAACGGGACGAGAACTACGAAATGTTGGTCCGGGCCATTAAAAACTTGCCCAAAGCCACTCTCATCCTGGCGGATTATTTGAATATTCGAGATTTATTAGGACATGAGAAGGTCATCCTGGTCAAAGCAGGATTGGACCACATCTCAAAGATCCTGTTACAGGAGTAGGGCGATGACTTCGATTTACGATGTTTTACGACGTCCAATATTGACTGAGAAATCCAGCCACCAATACGCAAAACTGAACCAATATGTTTTCGAAGTGGCCACTAATGCAACCAAAAGCATGATCAAGGAATCTGTTGAGACCATTTTTGATGTCAAGGTCGAACGAGTGAACACCATGGTCATGCCAGCAAAACGATCTCGTCGAGCGAGGAGCCGCCGGGTATTGGTCCGACGCAGCGCTTACAAGAAAGCTGTTGTAACTCTGGCTCCGGGCGATACGATTTCGATCTTTGAAGGAGTACGGTAATGGCAGTAAAAAAATATAAACCGGTAACGCCGGGTATGCGTGGGCGGACCGGCTATACGTTTGAGGAAATTACCAAGGATAAACCAGAACGTTCTCTGGTGAAGCCACTCCGCAAGAGAGGCGGACGAAATACCTATGGTAGGATCACAGTTCGTCATCGAGGTGGCGGTCATAAACGAAAATACCGCGTGGTGGATTTTAAACGTGAAAAGATCAATATCCCTGCAAAAGTTGCCGCGATTGAATATGACCCCAACCGGACAGCCCGCTTAGCCCTGCTTAATTATGCCGATGGTGAAAAACGTTACATCATCGCTCCATTAGGCCTGCGAGTTGGTGATACTATTTTGTCTGGCCCTGAAGCGGAAGTTGCCCCTGGGAATACTTTGCCCCTGAGCAATATACCCACCGGCACCCGGATTCATAATATCGAGTTGAAAGTTGGCGGTGGAGGCCAGTTGGTACGCTCCGCAGGTACATCAGCCCGCTTGATCGCCAAAGAAGGTAAATATGGACAGGTGCGCTTGCCCTCCGGTGAGATTCGCTTGATCCAGCAGGAATGCATGGCAACGATTGGTCAGGTTGGAAATGTTGACCACGGTAATATCAAATTAGGAAAAGCTGGTCGGAAACGCCATATGGGTATCCGCCCCACAGTCCGCGGTTCTGCGATGTCCCCCCGGGATCATCCGCATGGTGGTGGTGAGGGTCGTTCCCCGGTTGGTATGCCGAGTCCCAAGAGTCCTTGGGGTAAGAAAACCCTGGGTGCCAAAACCCGTCGAAATAAACGCACTGGCAAATACATTATTCGCGATCGTCGAGTTGGAAAGAAGAGGCGCCGCTAAAAAGATCCTGGACTGCCGACTTGCGGCAGTGCACGAGGAGTAAATAGTATGTCTAGATCACTGAAAAAGGGTCCGTTCATAGACCCCAAGTTATTGAAGAAAATTGATGCAATGAATGAGCGCGGAGAGAAGAATGTTATCCGGACCTGGAGCCGGGCCAGCGTAATATTCCCCCAGCTGGTGGGTCACACCATCGCTGTTCATGATGGACGTCGCCATGTACCGATCTACATCACTGAGAATATGGTTGGACACCGCCTGGGCGAATTCGCTCCCACCAGGACCTTCCGGGGACATTTAGCAGTCAAACGGACCACACGTACGAAGGATACCGATACCTCTGCAGCGAGGGAGATTTAGAGATGGAACACCAAGATATTAAAGCTAAAGCACGCCATATTCCTATCTCTGCCCAGAAAACCCGCCTGGTAGTCGATCTAGTCCGCGGTAAAGACGTTGTGGACGCCCTTGAGGTGCTGAATTTCACGCCAAATAAGGCAGCCCTGCCGGTTTCTAACCTGGTCACCTCGGCTATTGCTAATGCTGAAAACAATTTTGGTTTGAACCGATATGATCTGTACATTCATAAAATTGTTGTTGATGAAGGACCAACTCGCAAGTGGCGCCGATTTGGTGCCCGCGGTCGAGTAAAACCCCGCCTGCGCAGGTCCTCACATATTTCAATCATATTAAGAGAACGCGAAGAGGCTTAAGCAGGAGAATTGTAAACAACTGCTTGAGTGAAATCAGAACGGGCAGATGTGAGCAGTAGGAGAAATTATGGGTCGTAAAGTACATCCAATTGGATTTCGTCTGAAAGTAACAAAGACTTGGGACGCGCGCTGGTTTGCTGAGGGTGAACAGTATGTTGAGCACCTTCAGGAAGACATCGCTATCCGGAATCTTATTCATAAAGAAGCGGATAAGGCAGGTATATCCCGGATTGAGATTGAACGTTTCCCTGGCAAAGTTAAAGTTATCATTCACACTTCAAAACCCGGTGTGCTGATCGGTCGCAAAGGCGCCAACGTGAAGATCATGCGCAAGAGTTTGGAAGAATTGGTCGGAAAGACCATAGATGTCGATATCAAAGAGATCGAAAAACCAGATCTGGACGCTTACCTGGTGGCAGATAATATCGCCCGCCAGATCGAAGGCCGAATTAGCTATTCCCGGGCTATGAACCGGACTATCCAGCGCACTATGAGAGAAGGCGCTGAAGGTATCCGTGTTGAAGTAGCAGGACGCCTGGGTGGAGCAGAAATGTCACGAACTATTCATATGAGGGAAGGACGTGTTCCCCGCCAGACATTAAGAGCTGATATTGATTACGCAATCACTGAAGCATCTACGTCAATGGGTAGAATCGGCGTCAAGGTTTGGATTTACAAGGGTGAAGTCTTGCCGACATTGGAAGAAGATGAAGAAACCGAAGCGCATGATGGAGTTTATGTCAGCAAATAAAAGCTGAATGAATGACTTTTGCGGTGTAAGGATAGGATTAGCAACATGTTGATGCCAAAACGTACTAAACACAGAAAGCAAATGCGTGGTCGCATGAAAGGCAAAGCGTATCGCGGTTCAGAGATCCATTTTGGAGAATTTGGACTGCAAGCCCTGGAACCAGCCTGGATTTCCGCGCGGCAGATCGAAGCTTGCCGCCGAGCTATGGTGAGAGCTATGAAACGCCGTGGCAAGGTTTGGATCCGGATCTTTCCTGACAAACCGATCACTAAACGCGCGGCTGAGTCCCGGATGGGTAAAGGCAAGGGTGATGTCGAATATTGGGCTGCCGTTGTAAAACCTGGCCGGATTATGTTTGAAATCGGTGGAGACATTAATGAGGTTACTGCCAAGGAAGCGCTGCGATTGGCTTCTTTCAAGCTGCCCATTAAAACTAAAGTTGTCCGTCGAGAAGAGGTAGGAGATAGCGCATGAAAGCAGATGAGATCCGCGATTTAGCGGACGATCAGATCCGGACCAGGATTGATGAAACCAGGGAAGAGTTAATGAACCTGCGATTTCAACAGTCAACCGGTGAATTATTGGATACATCCCGGTTACGAGCCACCAAGCGATTACTCGCCAGACTCGAAACCATATTACATGAACGCGAGCTGAATGCCGCAGTGGAAGGTGAATCATGAGTAATCGCCGACGCATTACTGGTGTAGTGACCAGTAACAAGATGGACAAGACCGTATCGGTCAGTGTTACACGCCGGTTCCGCCATCGCTTATACAAAAAAGTCATCGAGCGACATAGTAATATCAAAGCGCATGATGAGCTGGGATGTGAAATTGGAGATAAGGTTTTAGTAGTTGAGTCAAAACCGATCTCAAAGACAAAACGATGGGCAGTGGAAGAAATCATCAGAAAGACGGTTTCTACCGAGCAAGTTTAATCGGAGGCAGCAATGATACAACAAGAATCAAGAGTTAATGTTGCCGATAATTCCGGCGCCCGCGAATTACTTGTGATCCGGGTTTTAGGTGGATCTACCCGACGTTATGCCGGGGTTGGCGATGTGGTTGTTGGAACCATTAAAAGCGCAAATCCACAGGGAGCAGTAAAGGCCCATGAAGTTGTCCGGGCAGTGGTTGTACGCACCGCCAAGGAATGGCGCCGAAAAGATGGTTCTACCGTCAAATTTGATGACAACGCCGTAGTAATCCTGGATACCGACGGCACTAACCCCAGAGGCACCCGTATCTTCGGCCCGGTAGCTCGTGAGCTCCGCGAAAGAGGATATATGAAAATTGTTTCCCTGGCACCAGAGACTGTTTAGGGAAGTACAAAGCAGGAGTAATTATTGTGAAATTTAAAATACGCAAAGGCGATACCGTAGAAGTGATCAGTGGAAGGAAAGCTGATAAAGGTGAACGTGGTGAAGTCATCAAAGTTTACCGGGAAAAGAGACGGATTGCCGTACAAGGGATAAATATCCGAAAGAAACACCAGGGGCAGATCCAAGCCCAGGGAAGGACCATGGCACCGGGCATTATTGAAATGGAAGGTCCGATCCATATATCCAATGTCATGCTGGTTTGCCCTTCCTGTGGAAAGGCCACCCGAGTGGGAATTTCCCGTAAGGATGACGAGGTTCACAGGGTCTGCAAACGCTGCGATGCGTTGTTTGATTGATTGTTGGAGCTGACGAATGAATAGACTACAAGAACGTTATCAGAAAGAGATCGTGCCAAGTCTTGTAAAAGATTTTGGATTGGAAAACATTATGCAGTGCCCTCGCATCCAGAAAGTGGTTGTGAATATTGGTGTGGGTGATGCGCTGGATAATGGCAAACTCCTGGATGAGGCTGTACGTGATCTGACTAAGATCACCGGTCAAAAGCCCCTGATCAATAAATCCAAGCGGAATATCGCCAACTTCAAGTTGAGGATGGGATCAGCCATTGGCACATCCGTCACCTTACGAGGATATAAAATGTGGTCATTCCTGGATCGACTCATGAATGTCGCATTACCCCGGGTGCGTGACTTCAGAGGAGTTTCTCCCAAATCATTTGATGGCCGGGGTAACTATACCCTCGGTATCACCGAGCAGCTGGTTTTCACGGAAGTGAATTACGACGAGGTCAGCAAGATCCGTGGTATGGAAGTAACAATAGTCACTTCTGCCCAGGAAGACGAATTAGGACGAGAGTTGCTTAGGAAATTGGGAATGCCGTTTAAGGAGGATAACCAGTAATGGCAAAGAAAAGTATGATTGCTCGTGACGGTAGAAGAAAATACCAGGTGAGGGAGATCAATCGCTGCAAAAAATGCGGCCGCCCCCGTGGTTATATGCGCCGTTTTGGTCTATGCAGAATTTGTTTCCGTGAGTTGGCACTCGAGGGGAAGATCCCCGGCGTTGTCAAGTCATCTTGGTAAGTTGGATGGAGGATGAGTAATGAGCTTTAATGATCCAATTGCTGATATGCTAACGCGAATCCGAAATGCAGTGCGGGCTGAACATCCCCAAGTGGCGATGCCCAGCTCTAAGATGAAAATCTCCATTGCAAAGATTTTGGCTGAAGAAGGATTCATCAGCAGCTATGAAACTACAGATATTGAAGATTCAGCCCATAAAACCTTAACCCTCGGCCTGAAGTATGTTGGCACGCGGCGCACGAAACGTTCCGTAATCACCAATCTGGAACGTGTCAGCCTGCCTGGACAGCGTATCTACGCCGGGAAGAACGAAATCCCCTATGTCCTGTCAGGAATGGGAATTTCCATTCTCACAACCTCAAAAGGTGTGATGACCGGACGAACAGCTAAGAAATTAGGTGTTGGTGGAGAAGTAGTCTGTAAGGTTTGGTAGAAGGTATGGTCCCGGATTGTGGAAAGCACAATTAAGGACAAAAGGAGAAAGTACCGTGTCTAGAGTTGGACGATTGCCGGTTGTAGTTCCCTCCGGTGTAGAAGTAAAAATAACTGGATCGCATGTCAAGATCAAGGGACCGAAAGGTGAAATGGAATTTACTTTTTCCCCCAAGATCGAGATCATGTTCGCAGATGGAGAGATTGCAGTAAAGCGTCCCTCTGATGCCCGGGAAATGCGTTCCTTACATGGAACCACCAGAGCTTTGATCCAGAATATGATTACTGGTGTGACGGAAGGTTATAAAAAGGAACTTCAACTGGTAGGTGTTGGCTATAGGGCCAGTATGACGGGTAAGAACCTGACATTAAATGTAGGCTATTCCCACTCAGTTGAAATTGAACCGCCTTCTGGAATCACTTTTGAGGTCGGTGATCGAGCTCAGCAGATCTTCATTACTGGCATTGATAAGCAGGCAGTGGGCCAGATAGCTGCTGATATTCGTAAAGTTAGACCGCCTGAACCCTATAAAGGTAAAGGCATTCGATATAAAGATGAGTATGTCCGCCACAAAGCAGGCAAGGCGGGTAAGGTAGCGTAATATGGCGAAAAATAAAACCAGAGCGGAAGCTCGCAAAAGACGACATATTCGAGTACGCCGGCGTGTTATTGGCACTGCCGAAAGACCTCGTTTAAATGTATATCGCAGTCTGAACGAAATCTATGTTCAGGTGATTGATGATAAGAAAGGTCATACCCTGGCTTCCGCATCGACCATTGATTCGGAATTAAAGAAGAAAGGAAAGGGTAAGACTAAAAAAGAACAAGCAAAACTGGTTGGCGAGACCATTGCGGAACGTGCCAAGAAAAAAGGCGTCAAGGAAGTGGTTTTCGACCGCGGCGGTTACAAGTATATTGGTCGCGTCGCAGCCCTGGCTGATGGCGCTCGTGAAAAAGGTTTGCAGTTTTAGTTTCCAAACCGGGAGAAGGTTATGACAAACGGTTATAAAGATAAGACTGAACAAGAATTTGACGAAAGGATTATTAACATCGAGCGTGTTGCAGCTGTGGTAAAAGGCGGCCGCCGGTTCTCCTTCCGGGTGACCATGGTTGCTGGCGATCATAAAGGCAAAGTGGGTATCGGAATGGGTAAAGCCAACTCTGTCCCTGATGCCATTCGCAAAGCAGCTTCCAACGCAAAAGATGATATGCATCCCGTAGCGATCTACGACACCACCATTCCCCACAAAGTGATTGGGAAACTCAGCGGCGCTAAAGTGCTGTTGAAACCTGCTTCTGAGGGAACCGGTGTTATTGCAGCTGGCGCTGTTCGCGCCGTAGTTGAAGTGACTGGAATTTCAAATATCCTAACGAAATCCCTGGGCAGCAACAACGCGATGAACATTGCCGCAGCAACAATCAAGGGATTGGATCAACTTAAAGATCCCTATGAAGAGGCTGCCAATCGCGGTGTAGACGCAGAAAAATTGATCCCTTTCTGGGATCGAGGGAAAGACCATGGCTAAGAAAAAAGATACCATGTTAAAGATCAAGCTGGTAAGAAGTCCTCATGGACGGACTAAGCCCCAGCGCAGAACCCTGGAAGCCCTGGGTTTGAGGAAAATCAACCAGATTGTGGAACGCCCGGACCATCCCAGCGTGATGGGGATGATCGAGCGAGTGAAACACCTTGTTGAGGTTGTGTAAGCAGATTTGAAGGAATTTTATTATGAAACTGCACGATTTGAAACCCAATAAAGGCTCAAAAAAGGATCGAAAACGCGTTGGACGCGGCTACGGATCCGGTATGGGCAAAACTTCGGGCCGAGGTATGAACGGTCAGAATTCCCGGGCGGGTGGAGGAGTATCCCTCCATCACCAAGGTGGCGATACACCGTTTTACCGCCGGATGCCTAAGAAACCCGGATTCAGGAATATTAACAGGGTCGAGTTCCAGGAAGTAAACCTGGAATACCTGTCACAATTCCGTAAAGGCTCCGAGGTGACCCCCGATGTATTAAGGGAAGCTGAGTTAATCAACACCATAAGCCTACCAGTGGTTATCATGGGACGGGGTGACCTCAAGAAACCTCTTAAAATCAAAGCCCACCGATTTACCCGCAAAGCTGTGGAGAAAATCGAAAAAGCTGGCGGCAGTGTAGAGGTAATTGAAGGTTAATCGATTAACTTTAGTTAGATTAGAGAATCTATTTCAATTCTGAATAGGATTGAACATAGGAGAGAAGAGAAATGAAAACATCTGCTTGGCGTTATTTGTGGAAAGCAGAAGATATCCGGCGAAAATTACTGATCACTGTATTGATTCTGGTAATTTACCGTCTGGCAGCTCATGTGCCGATACCCGGTGCTGATCGAGGAGCGATTGCTTCTATCATTTCAGGCGGCGGTGCAGGCAGCACATTCGTTGGCATCCTGGATATGTTATCAGGCGGAACTGTATCCAATTTCTCTGTGCTGGCAATGGGTGTATATCCCTACATTACAGCTCAGATTATTTTGCAGCTCCTGGTTCCCATTATCCCAGCTCTGCAAGCGAAGATGGAAGAAGATCCCCAGGAAGGCCGCAAATGGATGGAACGCTGGACTTATATCCTGGCCATCCCTATGGCTGCACTGCAGGCGATCGGACAAATCCGAATTTTCTCCAACCTGGCTGGTGGTATCCCAATCATCAGCAATTTCGGTTTCAGCGGAAGCTCACTGATTCCCAGTATCGCGATCATTGCTAGTATGACAGCCGGTACCATGTTTGCGATCTGGTTGGGTGAGCTGATCTCTGAGTACGGTATTCGTAATCAAGGTCTCTCCATATTGATATTTGCCGGTATTGTCTCCAGACTCCCGTCGAACTTTGGATCCATTATCCAACTGACTGAAAGTCCTTTGGTTACTCTTGCCTTTGTGCTGCTCCTGACGGTGCTGATTATCTATGCAATCGTTTATGTGCAGCAGGGACAACGCAATATCCCGGTGATGTACCCGGGGCGCAGGGTCGGTAACCGCCAGTCCATGCCTGTAAAAGGCTCCCTTCCTCTGAAGGTTAATATGGCAGGCATGATCCCGCTGATCTTCGGCCAGTCGCTTTTGACCTTCCCGGCCATTGTGGCCAGTTTCTTTGTGCAATCCCAGACTTTCTGGGTGCAGAACCTGGCAACAAAAACCCAGGCGCTCTTTGGTGGACAGTCACCCTGGTACTGGCTGCTGTATTTCTTGATGGTGATCGGTTTTACTTTCTTTTATACCGATGTGTTATTTGCCCAACAGGATTACGGCTCCAACCTGAAACGGGCTGGTGCCCAGATTCCTGGTGTCAGCCGGGGCGCTCCCACCCAGCGTTACCTCACAAAAGTCCTGCGTCGCATTACTTTCCCGGGAGCATTTTTCCTGGGAACCATTGCCGTATTGCCTTTTGTGCTCGGTTTGCTCTTGTCCGCAATTGGACTGACAGAATTAAGCAGCGGTGGCACGGGAACAATGTTGATCACGTCATCAGGTTTGTTGATCGTGGTGGGTGTTGTTAGAGATACTTTCCAGAATATCGATGCAGAGCTAAAACTGCATGGATACGATGAGAAGTTATTAGTACGTTAATAAATTAGAACGGGCAGTGTCTTTTCAGTAACCTGGAACCCGGTTTGGATGAAACGATGATTTCTTTGGATGAGCAGTATATCAAATCTGAGCTTGAGATTGAAAAAATGCAGGCAGCAGGGCATGTAAATGCCCTGGCTCTGGAAGAAATTAAGAAACTGATCAAACCCGGCGTCTCAACCAGAGACCTGGATCGAACGGCAGAAACGATTATCAGGGATCACGGAGGAATACCCACTTTCAAGGGATATCCAGGACCGTACCCTTACCCGGCAACCCTGACCATCAGCATCAATGAAGAGATGGTGCATGGTATTCCGAGCGGCCGGGAGCTTATAGAAGGCGAGATCGTATCTGTGGATTGCGGCACAACGCTGGATGGCTACATCGGCGATTCCGCCTTCA
>Ga0209345_10006270_pt1 | contig 10827 bp, 6 predicted proteins | sample Cruoilmetagenom7_FD_187294 | JGI IMG/M metagenome (GOLD analysis project Ga0209345, IMG submission 187294) | Oil polluted marine microbial communities from Coal Oil Point, Santa Barbara, California, USA - Sample 7 (SPAdes) (version 2) | ecosystem: Environmental > Aquatic > Marine > Oil seeps ...
ATTGATGACATGTTAAAAAATCGACAGCCTTATCGTCAGTGGTTGCGTGAAAATACTTTACGATTACGTTCTAATAAAAAGCTCGAACGTAAAGGCGCTGATAATTATATGGCGAATGATATGAAGAATATCAGCACTTATCAGAAACTCTTTAATTTAACTATTGAAGAATCACAACAAGTGATTAAGGTGATGGCTGATAATTTACAAGAAGCAACCAGCTCGATGGGAGATGATACGCCTGTGGCTGTATTGTCACAGAAAAGTCGAAATTTATTTGATTATTTCCGTCAACAGTTCGCACAGGTCACTAACCCTCCTATTGATTCATTGAGGGAAAAATCTGTGATGTCATTGGAAACGTGTTTTGGACGAGAGCATAATCTTTTTCAAGAAACCAACGGACTGGCTTATCGTGCGATTATTTCTCAGCCTATTGTTAATTTCGCAAAGCTTCAACAAATCAAGGCTCTTGACCAAAAATATTATCAATTCAAAGAGCTATCGATGAATTATCCTATTTACCATTCATTGCAAGAGTCTATCAAAAAGCTCTGTGATAATGCGGTTGAATTGGTTAAAAATGGTTGTGTGGTTTTACATTTAACAGATAGAGACATAGATGAGACCACGATTCCGATTCATTCAGCGTTAGCAGTTGGAGCGGTTAATACAAGAATGATAGAAGAAGGGTTGCGGTTGAATGTTAATATTATAGTAGAAACAGCAACTGTCAGAGATGCACATCATTTTGCTGTGTTAATTGGATTAGGAGCTACTGCAATTTATCCCTATTTGGCAATACAGACTATTAACCAAATGCACATGGAAGGTGATTTAAAAGATGGTTTGATAACAGCAAGGGAAAATTATTTTGCAAGTCTTAAAAAAGGTTTGCTGAAAATCTTATCAAAGATGGGGATTTCTACCATCGCAAGTTATCGTAACGCACGGTTATATGAAATTATTGGTATTCATCAAAGTGTTATGGATGTTTGCTTTTATCGATCGCAATCGCGTATTGGTGGTGCAACATTTGTTGATTTACAAGATGATTCAATGAAGTGTCATGGACGTGCATGGCGTGCTCAGGTGAGTTTGCAAAGGGCAGGGCAATTTAAGTATGTACATGGTGGTGAATACCATTGTTATAACCCAGATGTTGTTAGTTTGTTGCAACAGGCTGTTAATACGGGTAATCAACAAGATTATGATAAATTTGCTGATTTAGTGAATACACGACAGGTCGCAACTTTAAGAGATTTAATGCAGTTAAAATTAGCAAAAACACCTTTGGAAGATAGCCAAGTTGAAGGAAGTTCTGAGTTATTTAAAAGGTTTGACTCTGCAGCCATGTCAATTGGCGCTTTAAGTCCTGAAGCACATGAATCCTTAGCCATAGCCATGAATCATATTGGCGGGCGATCCAATTCAGGTGAAGGTGGTGAAGATATAAAACGCTTCAATACTGAAAAAAATTCTAAAATCAAACAAGTGGCTTCAGGCCGATTTGGTGTTAATGCCCATTATTTAGTAAATGCTGAAGTATTACAAATTAAAGTGGCACAAGGTGCAAAACCTGGAGAAGGTGGCCAATTACCAGGTGGTAAAGTTACAGTAGAGATAGCTAAATTACGTAATGCTACACCAGGTACGACATTGATTTCTCCACCGCCACATCATGATATTTATTCGATAGAAGATTTATCACAATTGATTTTTGATTTAAAACAAGTCAATCCAGAGGCATTGATTTCAGTTAAATTGGTTTCAGGTCCAGGCGTAGGTACGATAGCCGCAGGTGTAGCCAAAGCCAATGCGGATATGATAACCATTGCAGGGCATGATGGAGGTACAGGTGCAAGCCCTTTAACTTCTGTAAAATATGCGGGTAATCCTTGGGAATTAGGCTTAGCTGAAACCCATCAAGCTTTAATGGAAAATAATTTGCGCGATAAAATTTGTTTACAGGTTGATGGCGGATTAAAAACTGGATTGGATGTCATAAAAGGAGCCATATTAGGCGCTGATAGTTTTGGATTTGGTACGGGTCCAATGGTAGCATTGGGTTGTAAATATTTGCGTATTTGTCATTTAAATAATTGCGCAACAGGAATAGCTACACAAAATCAAACGCTAAGAGAAAAGCACTTTACTGGATTACCAGAAAAAGTTATTCAGTATTTTGAATTTGTAGCCAATGAAACACGCGAATGGTTAATGAAGTTAGGTGTGGAAAGTTTAGATAAACTCATTGGACGAACAGATTTGTTGGTCTTGATCGATGGAAATACAGCAAAACAAAACAACCTAGACTTGTCTAATATATTGACTGCAGCAAAACGGCCTAAAGAAGGGGCTCAACATTATCAAGGCAATAGAAATACTCCATTTGATGAAGGTTTACTCAACCAAGCGATTTTGAATGACTTTAAAGCAGAAGTTAGTAACCAAAATAGTAATGAGATTGCTTTAGAATATAAAATTAATAATTATGATAGGTCAGTTGGTGCGAAGATTTCAGGCTACATCGCTAAAAACCATCACGAAGAAAATTACAATTTATCCTTGAACTTTGAAGGAATTGCAGGCCAAAGCTTTGGCGTTTGGAATCACAAAGGCATTGAGCTGAACCTGCAAGGTGATGCGAATGATTATGTAGGTAAAGGCATGTCCGGTGGAAGTATTAATATTTTTCCGGCTGATAACATAATTTATATACCGAGCCGATCAGCAATCATTGGCAATACCTGTTTATACGGTGCAACAGGCGGAGATCTATTTGCAGCTGGTCAGGCTGGTGAACGATTTGCTGTTAGAAATTCAGGAGCCAATGCAGTTGTTGAAGGTGTTGGTGATCATGGGTGTGAATATATGACAGGCGGCAATATTGTGATCTTAGGTCCAGTTGGTGAAAACTTTGGAGCAGGCATGACGGGAGGTAAAGTTTTTGTCTTCGATGATTTTGACTTGTTGTCACAACAAACTAACTTGGATACTGTGGATATAACTCAATTAACAGATGAAGAAAACGATGCACTAGAAAGTGAGTTAAAACAATTTATTCAACAACACATTGATAAAACAGGGAGTCGCTGGGCATCTAAATTACTTAATAATTTTGATAATTATGCTGAAGTTTTTAAAGTGGTTCAGCCTAAAAAAACGAAACCATTAAAGCTAGAAAAGCCACTTGAAATAATAGTGAGGGGAGCATCATGAGCAAAGAATTTGAATCAGGAGATGTCTTAAGCTTTCTCAATCAAGAACGTCAACTAGCAAAAAAAAGAGAAGCAAATACGCGAATTGGTGACTTTAATGAAATTTATTTTCAAGGCAAAGAAAATAACTTAAAAAGACAAGCTGATCGTTGTTTGGATTGTGGTAACCCTTATTGCGAGTGGAAATGTCCACTACACAATTACATTCCTAATTGGCTAGAAATGGTGAGTAACAATCAGTTTGAAAAAGCAGCAACATTAATGCACGCCACAAATCCATTACCTGAAATTTGTGGAAGAGTTTGTCCTCAAGATCGACTGTGTGAACAAGCATGTACATTAAATACTGGATTTGGAGCAGTGACAATTGGTGCTATAGAAAAAAATATTGCCGATATGGCTTTAGCAAATAACTGGCGTCCCGATTTATCTTTAGTGAAGCCAACCAATAAAACCGTTGCAATAGTTGGTGCTGGACCTGCTGGCCTAGGATGTGCTGAATTATTGGTAAGAAATGGTGTGAAAGCTATCGTTTATGATAAATATCCTGAAATTGGTGGATTATTAACATTTGGTATCCCTGGCTTTAAATTAGAAAAAGAAATCTTAGTCAAACGTAGAAAATATTTAGAAGATTTGGGTGTTGTTTTTAAACTTAATACAGAGATAGGCAAAGATATAAATATTGGGGAATTGCAAAGTAGTAATGATTTTATCTTTTTAGGCATGGGAACATACTGTGCAGTTGACGGAAATTTAAAAGGTAGAGAATTAGGTAATGTGGTTCAATCATTAGATTATTTAATTGGCAATGTTAATAAACAACAATCCTATGCGATGCATGATTTTCCTTATAATGACTTTAAAGGCAAAGACGTTATTGTGTTGGGTGGAGGAGATACAGCTATGGATTGTGTGCGTTCAGCGATTAGACAACAAGCCAAATCTGTCACATGTGTATACCGTAAAGATGAATTAGCTATGCCAGGATCGAGAACAGAAATTCAAAATGCAAAAGAAGAGGGTGTTAATTTTATATTTGATTTACAACCTCTAGAAATTACTTCAAATGGCGTAAAATGTGAACGTACAGATTTTGACGAACTGAAATACAAGGACAAGCAAATTTTTCTCGCTTCAGATAAAGTTATATTGGCTTTTGGTTTTAAAGCCAGCCCTGCTGATTGGTTCGATAATATTGGTATCAAAGTTGAACAGTCAGGTTTAACTCAAACCAGTGAGCAACAAACATCTGTTGAAAATATTTTTGCAGGAGGAGATATGGTTAGCGGTGCTGACTTAGTGGTAACAGCCATTGCTCAAGGGCGAGATGCGGCAAAAAAAATATTGGAATCATTTTGAATTATTGATTCTTAATTACTTTTATTATTTGGCTTTTTTGTTCTTTTAATATATTCCATAACAATGTGAAATAGCGCTTGAAAAAATGCCCTGATAATCTAGGTAATTTATTAATACGTAGAATATAATAAATGGACAATGCTGTTAGAAAGATGAGAACCCAGCTAAAAAAATCAAGTGGCAACCCAGTTTTTTCAACCAATTTTGTTAAGTCATTAATAAGTGTATTATTTTCGAGAATTTGTTGTTTTCCTTCTAAATACTTTGATTTCAATTGAGGGTTGTATAATAAAGAGTATAGAAAATTGCTTGTATGTTGAATAATTACCATTGATAGAAAAAGGTGAATTGTATATTTAATGCTCAACTTGTACATTAGATTAGATAGAGCATGCCAAGCGATTATAAAGCTGAATAATATTTCACCTCCTAACCCCATAAAAGTAACCAATGAAAGATGCAGTTCACTAAAGAAAAAAATGCAATAAACTAGCATTATGAAACCAATTGGGAAGTTTGATTTAAAATTTAAGTGCTTTTTTATCAGCAGTAAGTTTGCATAAACAAAAATAAACCCCACAAAACCCAATAAAAAAGGCCTAGAAAATAATTTAGTCACACCTCCTCCATTCATAAAATCAAAGCTGGGAATTGCAACATACCCAAAAATCCAACCTGTAAAAGCATGACCCACTTCGTGTATTCCAGTGGTATAGGCATCGCTTATATAACTGAATATAGGAATTTTATCAGACAGTAATGCAAGGGTAAGAGTGATAGCTAGCGCTTTTTTTTGGGTGAGTGTTAAACCTTTATTAAAGCCAAATTTCATGACTATCTAGTCGAAAAAGAATCGTATTTTATAGTGTCAATTTTGCAAAAGTCTTTGCTTAATTTATTTAGACTAAACAACAACCATTTATTTTTATGAAATGAATCATAATCAATACTGCTGTCTGCTTTAAAACAATTATTAAGGTATTGATTATTGACTAATAAATATCTATTGGGTTTTTCCATTACCCAGTTAATTCCTGCCTGTTGTTGCTCGGCTTTGGGGTGGTGATGACCGAAGTGGGTAGTATTCCATTGTGTATGCAGTAATAGTTTTTCACGCATACCAACTAAGCCTAATTCAGCATCTTGTGGAATGACATTGGCAATGGCTGCCATCATTGGTTTGGTAGACATGGCTTTATCGACCATGGGTGCCGCCCACAAGCCATAACTTAGCCATAGCCCTAGCATGAATAACGTATAAAGTTTAACAACTTGTTTTCTGAAAATAGCAGTCATTATTAACCCAAAAACACCTAAACTAGCCATCCAATACCAAGGATTAACAAAATATTTAGCGGTTAGTCGACTAATTTTTTCAACATCTAAAACACCGGCACAACCAATGATAGTAAACAATAAAGACAATATTACAACAACGGATAATAAAAGTCTTTGTACGCCTTTTTTATTCATGAGCAATTCAAAGTAAGGAGCAATGATTAAAACAAACATAGGCAATATCGGCAGCATGTACTCAGCGCGTTTGCCTTTTGAAAGACTAAAGAAGAAGATAACAAATATCATCATGACCAAAGGATAAATAATTCGCCTATCTTTATCTTTGAAAGCTTGTTTAATGGGCTTGACTAACCAAGGAACAAACAATGATAATGGCAACCAAAATAAAGGAATGACTTCAAGTACATAATAGTAGAAAGGTTGTAGGTGTGCCCAAGACTTGGCATAACGATTAACCGTTTGTTTCAACAAAATATTATCCCGATAAGCCAATACATCAGGAGTAGGATTGTTATCTACTTGAATTAACATAGGTACTAACCACAGTGAGACTGCAATCAATAAAAACACAATTCCGGCTAACCATTTGAGTAATTGTTTGTTTGATTTTTCATGCCATTTTGGCGAAACAATGATTAACCCAAATAACATCAGTACAGGTAAAAAACCAACACCCTTGGAAATAATGCCCATGCCCATAGCAAAAAATGATAAATAGTACCATTTCCAAGCAGGTCCTAAAATTAAATGTCGTAATAGCCCATAACAACCCAGCATTACCCAAAAAGCCACCGGCGCATCTAGTTGTCCGCTCTTAGCTTGTAAGATGAAATGTAGAGTAATAGCTAGTAAAAATCCTGCATACAAAGCCACTTTTGGATTCCATAACCGTTTGGCAATGTCGAAAGTCATCCACATAGTACACAAGGATAGAATAGCAGAAGGTAATAGAAAAGCAATTTTCAAGTTACCAAGTAATCCATAAAAAAATAAGATCATCCACATGACCATCGGCGGTTTATCTGGATATATCTGCCCTCCACGGTGGGGGAAAAACCAGTTTCCTGTGTCCCACATCTCTTTTGCCATCAAAGCAAAACGTGGTTCATCAGGTGGCCAAGGATCACGTAAACCAATACCGGCAAGAATAACAATACCAGTGATGACAAATAGCCAAAAGGTGTATTTTTGTATTTCTACTTTATTCATTTATTCTTAAAAATAAAATACAGGTTTCTTAAATAAACTATCATCCCAAAACTTTGACCCAAAATAAAAACAGGATCTTGTTGGTAAATAGCATAAGACAATAATGTGACACTACCAAACATACTAAAATACCAGAATGACACAGGCATAACGCTTTGTTTTTTCTTTTCTGAAGCTAGCCATTGTAGGATAAAACGCATGGAAAACATGATTTGGCCAATAAAGCCCACAACTTGCCAGATTGTATCTTTTAAAGAATTATTACTGCGTAATTCCTTGATGTGTTCAGGATTGACATATCCTACAGAGAATAAATAAAACATCAAGGCTGAAAAATAGATCACAATGATTGCGATGAGTTTCCCCATGAATTTTGGGTGGATAAAATACAAATTTCTTAGATAAATAAACACACCAAAGGTTTGACCTAATACAAAAACAGGGTCGCGGCGATAGAGTGCATAGGACAATAACGTTAGGCTTCCTGCAATAGAAAAATACCAGAAGGCAGTTGGGATAACACTTTTTTTATTTTTCTCTGTTGCTAACCATTGGATCACAAAGCGAGTTGAGAATAAGGCCTGTCCAAAGAAGCCGATGACTAACCAGAAATTATTTGTCATTAGTCTTGAAGGTTTCTGAAGAATATTCTGAAACTTCAGGTCTTTTGCCTCTGCGAATTAACCAAGAAACACCAAACAAATCTGAAATACCAACAATTGCACGGTTCCAGAAACCATACTTGCTGACACCCATTTCTCGGGCACGATGTGAAACTTCAACATTTTCAACTCTACCACCTGCACGTTGGTACAAAGCGGGTAAATAACGGTGCATGTGATTGAATGAGGGCAAATCGACAAATATGTCACGTCTAAATACTTTTAAACCACATCCCGTATCAGGTGTTTTGTCCTTTAACATCCAAGAGCGAATAGCATTGGCATATTTTGATGATTTAAGCTTCAACCAAGAGTCGTTACGTTTTTTTCTCCAGCCAGCAATCAACCATACTTTATCTTCGGTTTTTGCACCTATGGCTTTTTTGTATAAATTAGGGATGTCAGCTGGTACATTTTGTCCATCACCATCAAGTGTTGCAATCCAAGGAGATTTGGCATTTTTGACACCTGTTCTGACAGCATAACTTTGTCCGCAACTTTTAGCGTGTTTGAGAACCCTTAACTGTGGGCAGGATTTTTGTTTGTCGATTAAAACCTGTAAAGTATCATCAGAGCTGCCATCATTAACATAGATGATTTCAAACTTGACCAAGTCAGATAGTGCGGTAATAATTTCATCTACCAAAGGTATGATATTATCACGTTCGTTAAAAACTGGGACTACTACTGATAAATCTAAATCATTTTTCATACTAAACCTAATTAAATTGTCGATGCATGTTAACAAATATCAATTCTTTACACGAGAAAATTCCAACTTTATGGGTTGGAATTTCCAGTGTGTATAATTTCAATAGTAATTAGAGTTTATCAGGATATCAAATCAATCGAATTTATTTTAGAAAGGCATTTTCATTTGGCTATACCCTGCAGGAATCGCAAACAAACTAGGGTCTAGTTTATCATGATTGACCTCGGTTAATACACCTGTTTCTTTCTTTGATTGCTTATAATAAACAGGAACATAATCACCTAGACTTGAAAAGTCCATGGCTTGATCTTGTCCATATTTTTGAGCCAATTTTGAAACGGTTTCTTGGAATGAAGTAATGACAGAATATTCATCTGCACCCATTCCTAAGTTTGAGTATTTGGTGACACAAAATTCTGATTTATTTTTGCCAGATTTTTTAACAACAACTTCACAATCAAAACCATTGTATGAATCACTTTCACCATTAAAACTGTATTCAGCTTTAGGTGCTTGTTTTGGCATCTGTGCTTTCATAGCCTTTTCCATCATACCGCGCATCATTTCTCTTTGTGCTTCTGGCATTTGGGATAATTGTTCTTCTAACATCTTATCCATCATTGCTCCAATATCTCCGAGTTTTTCAATGGTCTCTTTGTCCATAACGTAGTATTGCTTGTCGTTTGTAGAAAAAGTTGTAAAAGTAGAATTATTGGCGTTATAAATCATGTAAGTGCTATTATCCCCAACTGAAGTTGCACGCATCATGTTGTTGGCAAATTGCATTTTCATGGCTACCTTATCTTTTTTTCCATTAAAAATTAAGGTGGTATCTGCGATTGCTGTGGTTGCTAAACAACTCAGCAAAATGGTTTTTAAAAGTTTCATTGTTTCTTCTCCAAATTGATTTAAATACAAGTTATTTTAGTTATTAAAACTGAACAACATGTTAACATTATTTACTTGTTTATGAAAGATACGTCAAACATTTGAAAAAAGTGTCAAAAAAATCCAAAAAAGTTACCAAACGAAGAAAAGTAACGAAAAAACAACCAAAAAACCGCTTTATCTTAAGATTTTTCTTATGGTTTATTCCAGGGCTATTTGTTGGATTGTTTGTCCCTTGGTATTTCTATCTTCAGTTTTTGGTGAATAGTTTATTTGTTGAATATCATTGGTCTGTCCCATCTTCTATTTATGCACGAGAACTGACTTTATTTGATGGCAGGAAGATTAACCCAAATGAATTAACTTATGAGTTAGAAGTGTTGGGTTATAAAAGAAAGGGTCACCCCAGCAGTTTTGGTGAATATGCAATTTATAAAAATAGCTATGAAATTTACACAAAGGGATTTAGGTTTCTTGATAAAACAGAAAAGCCGAAAAGAATAACATTTAGTCTGCATAACAACATTATCACCTCCTTAAATCATTCTATTGTCAGATTAGAACCTTTATTGATAGGGCATTTTTATTCAAATCAATTTGAAAATAGACAACCCATTCCGATAAACCGCATTCCCAATACTATGGTAAAAGGCTTGCAGGCTATTGAGGATAGAAATTTTAAACACCATGTTGGTGTGGACTTTTTTGGGATAGTTCGCGCATTAGTTAAAAATTTATTTGCTGGCAAAGTTGTTCAGGGAGGTTCGACCATCACACAGCAGTTAATAAAAAACAGATTGCATTACGATAATAAAAGTTGGATGCGAAAAGCCAATGAAGCTGTTGCTGCTATTATGCTTGAGCAAAAATTTGATAAAGGGCAAATATTAGAAAATTATTTTAATGAAATTTATTGGGGACAAAAAGGAAAAATTGCCATTCATGGAATTAAACAAGCGGCCCAGTATTATTTCTCAAAACAGCCTATGCAATTAAGTATAGCAGAGCAGGCGTTATTAATTGGTATTGTCAAAGGTCCTTCATGGTATCATCCCATAAAACAAAAGAGTAGAGCGGTTCAACGCAGGAATGTAGTGTTGAATGCATGGTATGAAACTTCTGTTATTTCTAAAAACCAGTGGTTAATTGCAAAAAATACACTTGTAGATATTAAATTGAATACCACATTTGCGGATTTTAAATATAAAGATTTTATTGATTTGGTAAGAAACCAATTATCGCAATCCTTTACCAATACAAATTTAAATCAGGAAGGTTTGAGAGTTTTTACAACCGTCAATCCCTTTATTCAGAACCAAATAAGTCAAACCTTGGCCACGCAAACAAATTTATTGGAATATGGTGTTCAAGCAGCAGGAGTTGTCAGCCATGCAAAAACTGGTGAAATACTCGCCATTAAAGGGTCAAAGGATAGTATTAGTTATTTCAACCGAGCTTTATTGTCTAAGAGACA
>Ga0209345_10006271_pt1 | contig 10826 bp, 12 predicted proteins | sample Cruoilmetagenom7_FD_187294 | JGI IMG/M metagenome (GOLD analysis project Ga0209345, IMG submission 187294) | Oil polluted marine microbial communities from Coal Oil Point, Santa Barbara, California, USA - Sample 7 (SPAdes) (version 2) | ecosystem: Environmental > Aquatic > Marine > Oil seeps ...
TGTCGCAGGCCAAATCCGTTCCGGCATGGTGCATGTCAATGGGGCACCGACCGACATTAACGCGCCGTTCGGGGGCTATAAGCGTTCGGGGAATGGTCGAGAGTGGTCATCGGAGGGTTTTGAGGATTATCTGGAAACCAAAGCCGTTATGGGTGTTGACTGGTCGTAAAGTATGAGAAGTATTTAACTTGCCTATACATCTTTCGGCTGTCATAAAAATATCAATAAATTATAATAAAGACGGGTTGGCACAGTTTGTGCGTTAATATCAATAATAACACAGATTAGGTGATGGCTGCAAAACTAGACATTTCAGAGGTAAAACCAATTCTCCTGCTCGAGATTGCCTTGGCGGCTGTGCTGGTATTGGTGCTAGCAAAGGCAGTGCTACCGTTATTGTCGCAGAAACAGGTATTGATCCCGCCCAGCGGTGTTCAGAGCCAAACCGTAGCTGCAAACACGCCACAAATTGACACATCTATCCTGACAAAATTTGATCCATTTCATCGTGACGCCAAGCCGTCTATGGGCACGCCGGAATTCGTTGCATCCGCACCGGAAACCAAGCTTGATTTGGATGTCTACGGTATGCGGGCAGATATAGGCGGGGAAACTTCTAGCGCCATTATCCGCACGCCCGATGATGAGCAAGCTACATATTTTGTCGGTGATGAAATTATTCCGGGCGTAGTTTTAGAGCGGGTCGATATTGATTTTGTTATCCTGGACCGAGGCGGTGTCAAAGAACGCTTGTCGCGCCAAGGCAAGGAAGAAAGCAAACAGGCTGTGCGCCAAGCCGCTGCCATGGCGGCATTGTCTTACAAAGCGCAAGACATGATCAATGATTTGCGGTTCTATCCGCACCGCGAAGGGCGGGAAGTTATAGGCTACCGTATGCGCTCGCGCCGTGGGCAATCTTTGGATGAATACGGGTTTAAGGAAAACGATTTAATTACGGCCATTAATGGTGAGAGCCTGAGCCAATCTCGGGTTAATCTGCCTATGCTGTGGAAGAACTTGAAGCAGGCACGTTATGCCAGTATCCAAATCATCAGGGATGATATGCCCATGACAATAGAGGTCAATTTACAATGAAATTCATTTTAAAAACATTTGTGTTTGCCGCGATTGCGATGTCGTTATTTCTGACAGCACAGGCTCAAAATGGTTCCAAAGGTCATGTGGTTAATCTGAAAGATGCCGACATACGCGCATTTATTGAAGACATGTCCGTGCTGACGGGTAAAACCTTTATTGTCGATCCGCGTGTAACGGGGACTGTTTCGGTTACGTCCCAAGACGAGCTGAGTAAATCCGAAGTGTTTAGCGTGTTTATGGACGTGCTGCGGGTGCGCGGCTTTACTGCTGTACCGACCTCTAGCGGCGCTTATCGTGTAACCTTGATACAGGGTGCTGCCCAAGACGCACCTATCTCAAGCGGGCGCAGAACCGTGGGTGCATTTGTCACCGAAATCCTTAAATTAAACCACGGCGATGCGTCTAATGCGGCCAAACTCATCAAGCCTGTCATGCACTCCCAAGGCCGTTTAACCTCGACGCCGGGTGGTCGGGTTTTGGTCATTACTGATTATCCAGAAAACCTACGCAAGGCGCGCAAAATAATCGAAGCCATGGATGTAGACCAAGCGGCAATAGAAACTATTGCCCTTAAAAACATCAATGCACGCGATGCCAAAGATGCAGTGCGCGAATTGATGGGCACAGGGAAACCGCAAATCCGCAATAATGTCGTTGTCGGCGAAACCGTGAAAGCTGTCGCCATTGAAGCCACCAATACTATTGTTTTGCGCGGAGACCCTGCTTCTGTGGCGCAGCTTAAATCCATGATATTACGCATGGATCAGGCCAGCATTTTACAGCGCGGGCGGGTCAGTGTTATCCCGCTACGCTTTGCCAACGGCGAAGACCTTACTGCGGTATTGAACAAAATCCTTCCAAATTTTGAGGACAAGGTCAATAAAGGTGAAAAACCGAGTGTCGCCCATGAAGCAGGCAGTAACAGCATCATCATCAGTGCCACACCGAAAGCCCAAGAAGCATTGGAATCCGTCATTCGCCGCCTTGATGTGCGCAGGCCGCAAGTCTTGGTCGAAGCTATCATAGTGGAAATTTCTGATACAGCGGCTGAAGATCTCGGTGTGCAATTCATGCTCGCAGGCAATGAGAACAGCGCACTGCCGCTCATCTCTACCAATTATTCCCGATCTGCCCCGAACTTGCTCTCCGTTGCGGGCGCTCTTGCTGGTACAGGCGTTGATACGAGCGGTGATTTACGGGATGCCGCAGTGACATCTTTATTGGGCTTGCAAGGTGGTACGATTGGGATTGCTGGTTCGGGTGATAGCGGTCTATTCGGCGCGATATTGAACGCAGTTAAAAACGATACGGATTCTAATGTGCTCTCTACACCATTTGTGACGACTTTGGATAATGTGCCAGCTACGTTTTTGGTGGGCCAAGAAGTCCCGTTTACCAGCGGCGAGACTTTGGGCAATAATAACAACAATCCGTTTCGCACGATTAACCGAGAAGAGATTGGTATTAAATTAGAAGTCCTGCCCCAAATCAACCAAGGTGATGTAGTTCGGTTAGAGATTAAACAAGAAGTGTCCAGTATATCTGCTGACGCTTCAACTGTTGCCTCAGGCCTTGTCACCAATAAACGAGAAATTTCCACGACAGTTCTGGCGGATGACGGCGAGATCATTGTTCTGGGTGGTCTGATTGAGGACGATGAACAATTATTCAGTTCGCAAGTACCGATACTCGGTGACCTTCCTGTTGTTGGGAATTTGTTTAAATCCCATAACAATTCTCGCAAGCGGACTAATTTGATGGTGTTTATCCGCCCGACAATTCTTAGGAGTGGTGAGGATGCGGCACCTCTAACACAGCAAAAACTGAGCCAAATCCGCCGTGAAGAACGCCGTAGAATTGGTGATGGACAATCGCGCATTGACCAGACTTTGCGCGATATGGGTTATGTTGAAGAATAGGGGCTGACAGTGAGCGCTTCTCCCGTAAATCTAGCCTATAGCTTCGCTAAAGAGTGGGGGCTTGTGGTGCTGGATTCTGGTAATCCAATACGTGTAGGCATGCGCCCCGGTGTGCGCCGCGAAGCCATTCTCGAAGCCCGTCGTGTTTTAGACGCGCCAATCACTTTGTCTGAACTGACTCACGCAGAATTTGATAAATCTTTATCCGCCGCCTATGCCAGCAATGGCTTGGCTAGTTCCGCAGATGCAATCACGGAGCAAGGCAATCTGTATTCTCTAGCCGAAGACATTCCGCAAACCGAAGATTTGCTCGATAGTGACGACGATGCTCCTGTTATTCGTATGATAAACGGGCTTATCCAAGAAGCCATTAAGCTGCGCGCATCTGATATTCACATCGAACCCCATGAGAGCCGTCTATCTGTGCGCTTTCGGGTCGATGGTACTTTGCGTGAGGTTTTGTCGCTCTCTGCTAATCTGGCAGGTGTTTTGGTGTCGCGGATTAAAGTCATGGCACGGCTCGACATTGCCAAGAAACGTGTGCCGCAGGACGGACGGTTCTCTCTGACTTTAGGCGCTCAAGCCATTGATGTACGGGTCTCGACCTTGCCGTCGAAATACGGCGAACGTGCTGTGCTGCGCTTGCTCAGCAAAGAACAAGCATTATTCGGTGTCAAAGAATTGGGCATGACCGAAGACATGACGGCGGCGTTTACGGATGCACTGGCAACGCCTAACGGGATTATTTTGGTCACCGGGCCAACGGGTTCTGGTAAAACCACGACGCTCTATGCTGGGCTTTCTATGCTCAACGAAGCCTCGCGCAATATCTTGACCGTCGAAGACCCCATAGAATATGCGCTCGACGGTATCGGCCAGACGCAGGTTAACAACAAGGTCGGTATGACCTTTGCGGCGGGCTTGCGGGCTATTTTACGCCAAGACCCGGACGTGGTCATGGTCGGGGAAATCCGCGATCCCGAAACGGCGGAAATCGCCGTGCAAGCAAGTTTAACCGGGCATTTGGTGCTTTCCACAGTTCACACAAATTCCGCCGTAGCCGCCATTACCCGTCTGCGCGATATGGGGATTGAGAAGTTCTTATTGGCCTCAACGGTAACAGCAATCGTCGCCCAAAGATTGGTGCGAAGATTATGCGGTGAATGCAAAACACCATACACGCCGGACGCTACAGAGTTACGCTTGTTGGGGCTTAAGGGAAAGCACACATTCTATCATCCCAAAGGCTGTGAAGCCTGTCACGGCATCGGGTATACGGGGCGGGTTGGCTTGTATGAAATGGTGGTGATGGACGATAGCCTGCGTGCTATGATACACGACGGCGCACGTGAACAAGATATGTCCGCCTATGCTTTCAAGACATCTGATACCCTGATGCAAAGTGGCGCACGTCATGTGGCAGAAGGTACGGCCAGCGCCGATGAGGTGCTGCGGGTGTGCCGCGAAACTGGCCAAACAACGAGTATTAGCTGATGCAGGCCTATGATTATGAAGCCGTCAACGCCAAGGGTAAAACCAGCAAAGGTACGGTCATGGCCACGAGTGCGCGCGCCGCGCGACGGGATTTGCGTGCCCGCGAGCTGACACCAATAAGCATGAATGAGGCCGCTGCCAAAGGCAAAAACGGCCAAAAGACCGAAAAGCAGGCGGCCGAAAAAATTGGTAAAGTCAAAACCAAAATCCTAACCCAGGCAACCAGACAACTGGCAATTTTGGTGGAAGCGGGAACACCCGTATCCGAAGCCTTAAAGGTAACCGCTTTGCAGTTTGAAGGCTCATCCATGCGGGCGTCCCTCCTGGAAGTCCGCCGCCAAATCCTTGAGGGTCGGCGTTTATCCCAAGCCATGTCGCGCGATAAAACCTATTCGCCGCTCTATTGTTCCATGGTGGCATCGGGGGAAGATTCTGGGCAACTTGGTGCCGTATTAACCCGTCTGGCGGGGGATTTAGAATCTGCACAAAAAGTCCGGCGTAAGGTTCTAGGCGCTACAGTTTACCCAATGATACTCAGCGTTGTCGCCCTTGCCGTCATCACCATATTGATGGTCACTGTGGTGCCAAAAGTCGTCAGTCAATTTGATAGTTTCAATCAAGAACTCCCGCGCCTTACTAAAATCACTATCGGGATTTCTGAATGGTTACAGGCTAATGGTTTGTGGTTATTGCTTGTAGTCGCCATTGGCATTATTGTGTTTATTCAGGCTATGAAGGCTCGTCGATTCCGACTTGTTGTGGATAAGCTGGTTTTGCGTCTGCCTTTTATAGGCAATCTCAACCGCGATATGAATGCGGCCCGTTTTGCGCGGACTATGGCCGGGCTGTTAGACAGCGGGACGCCAGTTCTGACGGCCATGGGGACGGCGAAAAATACGCTTCGTAATTTTGTGATGTATGAGGCTACTGATAAAGTCATCGAAGAAGTGCGCGGCGGTAGCTCGGTCGGCGGGGCGCTAAAACGTCATCCGGTATTTCCGCCGTTAATGATCCATATGATCGCCAGTGGGGAGCAGGGCGGCGATCTGGGAGCTATGTTTTCTATTGCCGCCGACTATATGGAAAGCGAATTTGATAGTTCGACAACTATCGTGCTAAACTTGCTAGAGCCTGCAATAATTATTTTTCTCGGTGGTGTGGTCATGCTGATCGTCGCCGCCATATTCCTGCCGATTTTACGGCTGAACACTATGAGTTTTTAGGAGCCCAATATGATTGATAAGAAAAAGAAAAACCAATCTCGAAAAAAACAAGCTGGGTTCACCCTAGTCGAAGTCATGGTCACCATGACGATTATCGCGATTATGGGAACGATTGTCGTTATCAATGTTTTGCCCAGAATGAACCAGGCGCGGGGCGATAAAGCTAAAATCGACATTGCCGCCTTAAGCCAAGCTCTGGAATATTATAATCTGGACACCAGTACATATCCAGACACGCTGGAAGCCTTGGTCGGCGATCAATCTGGTGGTAATGAGCGGGCTAATCCAGAAGGCTATATCAAAATATTGCCCGACGATCCGTGGGGCAATCCATATAATTATGCCTATCCGGGGGATAATGGCCGCTTTGACATCTGGTCATACGGCGCCGACGGCCAAGAAGGCGGAGAGGGCAATGATGCCGACATCACCAGCTGGCAAAAATAACACCAGACAAAACCATCAAGCCGGCTTTACACTGGTTGAAGTCCTTGCGGTTCTGTTCATCATTTCGATGATGGTAGGGGCCGTCGTGATGAGCCTGCCAGCCAAACAAGACCCGCTGCATGTGCAAGGTAAGTTACTGGCTGACCGCATCCAAATGACTGCGCAATCCGGCCTGATGGAAAATCAGCCAGTTGGAGTTAGTTTCACTGAACACGGCTATTCCGTTGTTAAGTATAACTTCGATATATGGGAAATCGTTGAAGAATTTGAATTTGATGCGGAAAACGAACCTGTCTTGGTACTGACCCAAAACACCGCCAAGATTGACTTGGAAGCGGCAGCAAAGTCTGAAACCCCGGTTATTCGGTATGATACAACGGGCTTGGGGACGCCATTTGTATTGCACCTACAAAGCGGTGCGTCGCGGTTTGTGATTACGGGTGCAATTGACGGCAGTATTACTGCGGAGCCAGAAACATGAGAAAACAGGATGGTTTCACGTTAATCGAAGTTTTGGCGGCGCTTCTGATATTCAGCACAGCAATTATGGGCTTGATGCACGCAGGCACGCAAAATATTCGTGCCGTGCAGGTACTCGAGCAAAAACAAATCGCCGGCATAATCGCGGACAATCAACTCCTATTGGCGCTAAACAGCCAAGATCCCATAAGCACGGGAACCCGCCAAGACGATGTGCAAATGGCAGGGCGAGATTGGTTATGGAAAATCCGCACGGAGGATACGGGAACGGCAGGGTTTTATAGATTGACTGTCGAGATTAAAGAAAAAACCTCCGAGCAAATATTAATCAGCCGCACGGCATTCGCCGCTCGTAGACTGGAAACCCCCCAATGAGCGCCCACACAAAACAATCAGGCTTCACGCTGGTCGAGGTACTGGTTGCCTTGTTTATATTCTCTATCCTTTCGGCGGCGAGTATGGCGATTTTGACGTCTACAATGCGTTCCAAAGATGTGATGCAGACAAAGAGCGATGAATTACGTCAAATATCCACCATGCGCATTTTGCTGAAATCAGATTTCGCCCATACAATCGCCATTCCCAAGACCGATGAATTTGGCCAGACGGAGCAAACGATATTTATTGGTGGGTCGATAGGTGATGAACGGTTTTTGTCTTTGTCCCGTTCTGGCTGGGATAATCCGGGTGGTATTGAAAAGCGCAGCGATTTGCAATCCGTGGACTATGTGCTCAAGGACAATACATTGATACGGCAGGTGCGCGCCAGATTTAATCCGGTAACCGCGACACCATTATTCGAGCAAAGTTTGATGGGTGGTGTGGAGCGGGTCACACTCAGATTTTTTGACGGGAAAAAATGGCAGGATAGTTGGGTCACAGGTGCGCCGCCGCTGGGTGTGCAGGCTATGCCCGTATTGGCTTCGGTGGAGTTGGAGTTTTCTAGCGGTGATAAATTACGGCAAGTGTTCCGCATCGGGGCGGACCAATGATTAAACGCCCACAAAATAGAGAAAACGAACGCGGGGCAGTTCTGTTGACCACCTTGTTGCTTATGACTGTCATGGCTGCCTTGGCTGTGGCCATTATGGACGATATCCGGTTTTCGGTGAAACGCGCCATAGCCGTGCAAACGTCTGAACAAATAGATTGGTATATGCTGGGCGGGGAAGACTTCGCCAAAAGCTGGCTCGCAGATAATGCGGCTGGTGATGGACGTGGTCTGAACCAAATATTATTACTCGGCGAGCCTGCAATATTCCCCATAGACGAGGCGGGCACTATAACCATACGGGCGTCGGACGGACGAAATTGCTATAATGTCAACCGACTATCCACCGAAGACACCAAAGCACAAACTAGAGGTGAATTGTCGCAATTATTCCGTTATATGGAGTTGGATAATTTCGAAGCCGAGAGCATTGCCGCCCGTATCCAGGATTGGGTAGATGCGGACACAATACCCGAACAAAACGGCGCCGAAGACCTGACATACACCAACCAAAACCCGCCCTATCATGCCGCGAATACACTGATGGTTGATATCACCGAGTTACGTGCAATTGAGGGCATTGATGAAGAACAATACCAGTTTTTGAAACCGTTATTATGTGCGATGCCTGACCTATCTATGAACAAAATAAACCTAAATACTTTAGAACCAGAGCAATGGCCTCTCTTGGCGCTATTGTTGGGGCCAACGAATGAAACATTTAGCGAAGCCGGAGAAACCGCCCAAGCAGTGATTGCGCAACGGCCATTGACAGGCTATGCAAGCACGGAAGCGGTTTGGGCTTTGCCCGTTATGCAGGAACTCAAATTAAAAGGTGCAGGTAAAGATATGGCCGCAGTGGAAACCGACATGGTTGATCTAGAAATCATGGTACAAATAGGTCTGGACGACCAAGCGCAAATCAGGCGCAGAATGGTCAGGTTCAATATTGGCGGCGACGCAGGCGTTGAATTGATCGCCAGACGGGGTGCGTTTTAGATGTCTGATTTGATTATCATAATCGGTGATAAAGCCAATAAACCTTGGGAGTGGGGGTTAACCGCTACGGGGCAGGCGGGACGTGCAGAAAGTACGGCGGAGAAAGACGCGCTAAAAACTCTTAGTTTTCGGCGCATAATAGCCGTCATTCCCGGCCAACAAGTATCGACAAAACTGCATACGCTGGGTCAATTAAATGACAAGCAAAAACGACAAGCGGCTGGTTTCAGTATCGAAGATGAATTGGCGGCACCGCTGGATAAGAGCCATATTGCACTGGACACCGAAGGAGCGCGCTTGGCCGTCATTGCAAACAGTGTGCTAGATAATTTACTCGCCGAAATGTCTGAGCATGGGCTAGCGCCAGATATTATTTGTGCTGATTATGACAGTTTTGAAAATGCCGATAGTTTCTCATATCATGGCAGGATTATTCAGCGGGCAGGGAACGGGCTAGGTTTTGCCGTTGAAACTGATTTGGCGAGCAGCATTCTTGACGCCGGGCAAAATATTCCGCCCGAAATTGATGCGGAACGGTTTTTGCAAAAAATCGCAACAGCACTGCAAGCTGGCCACACGCCTATCAATTTACGCCAAGGGCAATATATCAAACGCGGTAACACCGGGCTTGGCCAATTCAAACGCAGCGGTTTATTGGTTGCGGCAGTTGCGTTGGCTTTTGTGGCTGGCAATGTGTTTCAGGGGTATAATACCAGCCGGAAAACCACAGCGCTAAAAACGCAAATGGCTGAGATTTATGGGGATGTGTTCCCGGGCCAAGATGTGCCAGACAATCCGGCGCGCGCCGTCATGCGGGCACAGGCCGATGCCAAGGCTGGCAATAAACAAGAGTTTATCAAATTGTCTGCATTGCTTGCCAGCAGCGTTAAAAAGGTCGAGGGCGTAGAAGTGGCGTCCATGCGGTATGATGCGGCCAAAGCGCAGTTGTCTCTATCGGTTAATTATTCCAGTTTTGACGATGTGGAAGGCTTAAAACGGGCTGCGGCAGCTAATGGTGGTGCGTTTACAGAAAGTGGCACCAGACAAAGCGGCGACGGCCTAAGCGGTGATGCCGTATTGAGGTTAAAGCCATGATGGAATTATGGACAAATATCTGGAGCGCAAGAAATAGCCGTGAGAAAGTTCTCATCGGGATAGCCTTAACATTGCTCGCATTGGTAATGTTGTGGCAATTTTTCTATAAACCATTGGCAAATTATCCTGCCGTGCAAGAGCGGGCTTATAAACAGGCTGTGCTGGATTTGAAAACCATGCAAAAAGGCCAAACCGTATTGCGGGGGCAATCTGCCAATGTCAAACCCGTGACGACATTATCTGCTGAACAATACCAATCGACCATAACCGATGCGGCGAAAGCCAAAGGATTGATCATCACCCGCCGCCAGCCTAAGGGCTATGAAGAGATCGCATTGTGGTTGGACGATGTCGATAGCAAAGGGCTTTACGATTGGGTAGAGGGGATTACCAGTAGCTATAATGTAGTGCTGATTAAGGCACAATTATACCGCAATGACGATGCCAATGTGCGGGCTCTCGTGACTTTTAAATTGGCGGCAGACAAATGAAGCTGGGACATAAACTCATTTTGGCCGCAGTTATGCTAATCATGACGGCGTGCGCCAGTATTGAGAATACAATACCGGCAAAACCTCAATCAACCATACCGCCATCCGCAGGTTTGCAGGCACAGGAATTAGCATCCGGCGAGTGCGGTATATTCCTATGGTCAAAATCATTGCCGCGCACATTCGTGTTTTTTCAAAAACAAGGCGATGCGAACGCGAAATATTACTTACAAGGTACTGAAATTGCTTTGGAAACTACTCAAAACACCAACAATTTGGCTGATGGTGAGGGGCTAGCGATTGATTATACGAGCACGGAATTTCAGGTCTACGCCATAAAGGGGCAATTCACGGACCTTATAGAAGGCGGGCGGCGCATATCAAATGCGACCATAAAAACCAAAAAGCCAGAAGCGTGGGAAGAAATCCACCCTGTCTCTGGTGTTTATGTTTGTCGTTAGGTAAGAACAATAACAATGATGAATATTTTTATTCTTCCCCCATTCTTTATGGGGGAAGTACCCTCTTCTTCAGAGGGGGATGGGGGGCAGACGCTCTTGCGTCTCAACAATGATAAAGCCATAGATCG
>Ga0209345_10006274_pt1 | contig 10821 bp, 9 predicted proteins | sample Cruoilmetagenom7_FD_187294 | JGI IMG/M metagenome (GOLD analysis project Ga0209345, IMG submission 187294) | Oil polluted marine microbial communities from Coal Oil Point, Santa Barbara, California, USA - Sample 7 (SPAdes) (version 2) | ecosystem: Environmental > Aquatic > Marine > Oil seeps ...
TTCAGTAATTAAAGGGTGAATTAACAAACTTCTAATCAATTCTTCTTTTCTAAGCGACTCTTTAATTAAATTAGATTTTAAAAGTGTTTTAAGTGTAGCGTTGGCCGCAGCTGCTATGACTGGATGCCCTCCAAAAGTAGTAATATGTCCTAATTTTGGATTTTCCTTTAAAGTTGACATATTTTCAAAAGAACTTATAAAAGCACCTATTGGCATTCCGCCGCCAAGACCTTTTCCAGTAATAATAATATCTGGAATTACATTGTAATTTTGAAAACCAAAAAGTTTTCCTGTACGTCCAATTCCTGTTTGAATTTCATCTAAAATTAACAAAGCACCGACTTCTTCACATTTGTTTTTTACTTTTTTTAAATAGTCATTTTTAGGTTCAATAAAACCAGCACCACCTTGTATGGTTTCTAAAATTACAGCAGCAGTTTTCTTAGTAATTTTTGAAAGATCTTCAATACAATTAAATTCAATAAATTTAGTTCCAGGAATTAATGGTCTAAAAGCTGCGTTTTGTTCTTCAACTCCACAAACGCTCATAGCTCCTTGTGTATTTCCATGATACCCTTGTTTAGCAGCTATAATTTCACTTCTTTCTGTAACGCGTTTTGATAATTTTAGAGCTCCTTCTGTAGCCTCTGTACCAGAATTGGTAATATAAACCGAGTTTAAATTTTTAGGTAAATTTTCAACTAGTAATTTGCATAGATTTACTTGTGGTTTTTGAACAAACTCGCCATATACCATTACGTGAGTAAACTTATTTACCTGATTCTTAATGGATTTTGAAATTTTCGGATGATTGTGACCTAACGTATTTGCTGAAACTCCAGCTATAAAATCTAAATAAGCTTTATTGTTGGTGTCATAAATATAACTTCCTTTCGCTTTTGAAATTTCTAATGCTAATGGATGTGGGTTTGTTTGTGCTTGATATTTTAAAAAATCTTTTTTCAATTTTCGATTTTTTCAATTTCTTCAATCTTACTTTTTTCTTTAGTAATTTCTTCTACTTCTTCTACCACTTCTTTTTTATCATTTATAAAAATCTGTTCCATAGTAAATGGGCGTTCGTCTTCTCGCCAGATAAAACCTTCTAACAATCCTTTATCCTCAGGAAATTTGGAAGGAGGATAGGTTTCACCTTCTGGTTTATCTAAAAAAGCAATGCTTGAAATTTCATTATTTTGCATAGTAATAAATATGTTCTTGCTAGCTCTCATATTCATAATTCCAAGTAATTTTTGAGCCTCGTCTCTTATATAAAACACGACTTCACTATTTCCAACATCATTTAAAGATTCGAGTTTATTATCCTTGAATTTACCAAACATATCCCTTCCTTTTAGTTGGCTAAATCCAGCAGAGTCTTTTTGAATCATAAAAGCGCTCCCTAAAATTTTCAAAGAATCTAATTGTTCTGTTTTTGTATTAGAAAGTAAATGAATTGTATCTCCAGTAATTTGATTTCCTTCAGCCCATAAAACGGGACTTAAAAAGAGCTTAGTAATTCCTGTTTTCTCATTTGATACCAAAGAATCACATTTTCCTTGTAAATCGGTTTTGAAAATTTTAACACCTCTAAATGCCTTCACTAAACGATCTTCAATTTTACCAGTAATTAAAAGTGTATCTCCGTGTATATAAATAGAATCGTTTTTAGCAACTTCCGATATTGCTACCGCTTCATTCGTTATAAACATTGAGTCTTTTAACTTAAATAATTCAGCATAACCACCTTTAATTATCGATGCATTTAGAGTATCGATAACTTCAATATTACCAGTTGCAGAAGCAAATTCTATATTTTTATTATAATGTAAACTATCTCCTTTTACAATACGATCGCTGTAATAAATGATTGAATTTTTTATAAAGTTTGAAATATTTGTTTTTGTATTATGAGTCCCTTTTTCGGTATATATTTTATTGTTTTCATTTGTAATTGTACTTGGTCCAAATAAGTCAGCAATTCCTGAACTTGTATAGTAGTCTAAATGGTCAGAAATTAAGGTGCTTCCATCCTTATTAACAACATCAACTTTTGTTTCAGCTTGAAATTTATTTGTTTTTAAATAATAGTTTCCAAATTTACTTTTTAAAAAATTGGCGGTATCCTTTATCGTTCCACCACTTTTATAAAATAAATGTTGTTTTTCTCTGTCGAAATATAATGTGTCAGTTTTAAGCGTCATTAACTCATCTTCCAACACAACATCACCCCAAGAAGTGGCTAGTTTTTTATTTAAGTCATAATCGGCATATTTACTGTATTGCATTACAGTATCTCCTTGATTTATAATTACATTTCCAATAGCCTTAATCATTTTTCCTTGATAAATGATTGCCTGATCACAACGTAAAGTTGCTCCTTCGTGTTCAACAAAAACATTACCAAGCGAAATAGTCGCACCTGGATATTCTTTGTCAGTATACGTATTATCTGCTTTAAGAATTTTTACTCGTTTAGCTTGAGAAAATCCTTGAATACTTAATAATAAGAGGACTATGATGATGATTTTTTTCAAATGAATAGATTTTAAAACAAAACTAACGAAAAAGATTCATCGAGTTTTATAAAAATGCGTTAAAAAAAGCTTCAAATCTTGAAGCTTTTTTTAGTATTATCTTAAAATGGTTTGTTTTCTATCAGGTCCAACTGAAACTATTTTCACTGGAACTTCAACGAAATCTTCGATAAACTTAATATAATCGTTTAATTCTTTTGGAAGTTGTTCTTCTGAAGTCATTTTAGTTAAATCTTCTTTCCAACACTTAATTTCAGTATAAATTGGAGTAACATTGTGTTCCTCAATATTGTATGGTAAATGATTTACTTCAGTTCCTTTATAATTGTATGAAGTACAAACCTTTAATGTGTCAAATCCAGATAACACATCGCCTTTCATCATCATTAATTGTGTAACACCATTTACTTGTACAGCATATTTTAAGGCTACTAAATCTAACCACCCACAACGCCTTGGTCTTCCAGTTGTTGCCCCAAATTCGTGACCAACTTTTGACATAGTTGCACCGGCTTCATCGAACAATTCAGTAGGGAATGGACCCGAGCCAACTCTGGTTGTATAAGCTTTGAAAATACCAAACACATCACCAATTTTATTTGGAGCTACGCCTAAACCAGTACAAGCACCAGCGGCAGTTGTATTTGATGAAGTTACAAATGGATAGGTTCCAAAATCAATATCTAACAATGATCCTTGTGCTCCTTCAGCTAAAATTGTTTTACCGTTTTTTATAGCATTATTTAAATACTCTTCACTATCGATAAAAGTCAATTCTTTTAGCGTTTCTATGGCTTTAAAGAATTCAGCTTCAAGCTCTTTTAAATCATATTCAATCTCAACTTCATAAAAGTCGATCATTCTTATATGTTTCGCAGTTAAAGTGTTGTATTTAACTTTCCAGTTTTCTAATTCTAAATCTCCAATACGCATTCCATTTCTTCCAGTTTTGTCCATATAAGTTGGACCAATACCTTTTAGAGTAGAACCAATTTTGGCTTTACCTTTTGAAGTTTCACTAGCCGCATCTAATAATCGGTGAGTAGGTAAAATTAAATGTGCCTTTCTAGAAATTAATAGTTTAGATTTAAAATCGATATTATAATTTGAAAGATTGTCTAATTCCTTATTAAAAATAACGGGATCAATTACAACACCATTACCAACAACGTTAATTGCTTTATCATGAAAAATTCCTGATGGAATTGTATGCAAAACGTGTTTTTGACCATCAAAAATTAAGGTATGACCAGCATTTGGGCCACCTTGAAACCTTGCAATTATATCATAATCTTTCGTTAAAACATCAACAATTTTTCCTTTTCCTTCATCTCCCCATTGAAGACCTAATAATAAATTTACAGCCATTTGCTTAAATTAAATATGTTTATTTTTTTTTATTTTTTGTACCGTAAAAATAGAGTGAGTGCTTATGAATTTTAATATCAAAAGTATCTTCAATCGTTTTTTTAATAATTTGTATTCTAGGATCACAAAATTCAATAACCTCGTCAGAATCTGTTAAAATTACATGGTCATGTTGTCTATCGAAATAAGATTTTTCGTAATGCGCTTGATTTTGTCCAAACTGATGTTTTCTTACCAAACCGCAATCTAAGAGTAATTCAATGGTATTGTATAAAGTAGCTCTACTGACTCGATAATTTTTATTCTTCATTTGAATGTATAAAGATTCAATATCGAAATGATCATCTAAATCATAGATTTCTTGTAAAATAGCAAAACGTTCTGGTGTTTTTCTATGACGATTAGTCTCTAAAAAATTCACAAAAACATTTTTTACGATTATTTGATTTTCATTACTCATAGCTACTCTATTTGAGTTTTTAACTAAACAACAAATTTAATCTTATTTTTCAACTTATTTAATGATAATTATTAACTTATTAACGATTTAATGTGAATAAATTAATGTTTATAAATACGATCTACTTTTTCAATACCTTCAATTTTTTTAATACTATCACTTAATTTTTGAAGTTGCGTATTGTTTTTTACACTTACTGTAATTTTACCTTCAAAAATTCCATCTTTTCCTGCAATATTTAAATTTTGAATATTTACACTCATATTTCTCGAAATAACTTGTGTAATTTCATTTACCAAACCTACATGGTCGGCACCATATATTTTTATAATCGCTTTAAATTCTTGTTTTGTAGAGTCAATCCATTTTGCACTCATTATCCTATATGCATAATTAGCTTGTAAGCTAATGGCATTTGGACAATCTTTTTTATGCACTTTAATACCATCATTAATGGTTATAAAACCGAAAACTTGATCACCAGAAATAGGGTTACAGCATTGCGACATTTTATAATCCAACCGTTCTTCTTCATTTCCAAAAACTAATAAATCGTAGTGGTCGTTAATTTCTTCTTTTTCAAGCGTTTCCTTTTTAGAAGCACTTCTTTTTATTCTATTCTTAAAGAAACTTACAAAGGCATTACTTCGTTTTGAAACAAATTCTTTTAATTGAACATTGTCAATAGACCCATTTCCAACGCGGTAAAATAAATCTAAACTTGTTTTTAATTTAAAGTGATTTACAAGTTCATTAACTGCTTTTTCGTCAAAATTAATTTTTAAATGGCGTAATTTTCTTGCTAAAATCTCTTTACCTTCAGCTGCGATAATTTTTTGATCTTCTTTGAGAACACTTTTTATGCGGGTTCTAGCACGTGCGGTTACCACAAAATCTAACCAACCAATATTTGGTTTTTGTCCTTTTGAAGTAATAATTTCTACCTGATCACCACTAATTAATACATGGCTTATAGGTTTTAATTTTCCATTTACTTTTGCGCCTCGACATTGCATACCAACTTGTGTATGAATAGAAAAAGCAAAATCCAAGGCTGTAGCATTTTTTGGCAATGCTTTTAAATCTCCTTGCGGTGTAAACACAAAAATTTCTTTTGCATATAAATTCAGTTTAAAATCTTCTACAAAATCAACTGCGTTTGCATCTGGATTTTCTAAAGATTCTCTAATTTTATTCAACCAATTGTCTAAACCACTTTCACTTTCATTCTGATTTTTATATCGATAATGTGCTGCATACCCTTTTTCGGCTATTTCATCCATTCTGGAAGATCTTATTTGAACTTCAACCCATTTACCTAACGGACCCATTACTGTGATATGAAGCGATTCATAACCAGTTGATTTAGGTTGACTTATCCAATCTCTTAGCCTACTCGGATTAGGTCTAAAATGGTCAGTAACAATGGAATATATTTTCCAGGCATCAAACTTTTCTTTTTTGATGGTAGAATCGTAGATGATTCTTATCGCAAATTTATCATACACTTCCTCGTAAGAAACCCCTTGCGAACGCATTTTTTTACGAATTGAGTAAATAGATTTTCTACGACCTTTAATTTTATATGTAAATCCTTCTTTGTCTAATGAAGATTTAATAATGTCTGAAAAAGATTCAATGTATTTTTCGTGTTCCTCTGTACTTTGGGTTATTTTGTTCAAAATATCATTGTAAACATCTGGTTCAGTATATTTTAAACCTAAATTCTCTAGCTCTGTTTTTATATTATACAGCCCTAATCTATGTGCTAATGGCGAATATATATACAGTGTTTCTGAAGAAATTTTTACCTGTTTATCGTGTGGCATTGCATCCATTGTTTGCATATTGTGCAAACGATCGGCAATTTTTATTAAAATTACACGAACATCGTCGTGTAAAGTTAAAAGCATTTTTCTAAAGTTTTCAGCTTGTACAGAAGCATCCTGATCCTTTTTTAAATGCGATATTTTAGTTAATCCGTTAACTATTCTAGCTACATTTTCACCAAATAATCGTTCAATATCTTCTAGCGTATATTCGGTATCTTCAACAACATCATGTAATAATGCGGCAACAATTGAGGTGGTGTCTAACCCAATTTCATAAGCTACAATTTTAGCGACAGCAATTGGATGAAAAATATATGGTTCACCTGTTTTTCTTCGTTGCGAACTATGCGCTTCAACAGCTAAATCAAATGCTTTTCTTATTTCTTTTTTATCAGAAGCAGTAAACGACTGATAAGCACCTTTTAAAAGTTCTTTATATCGTTTGGCGATTTCTTTATTTTCTTGTTCTTCTGTTAAGCTGTAAGTCATTTATTAAAAATAGTATTTTATTTATTCTAAAGATAATTTTATAGTTATTTTTTCAAATTCTGTATTCTTTGATTTAAAGAAGGGTGAGAATAGTGAATTTTCACATACAACCAATGCGGTGTTAAATTGCTTAAACTATTTTTTGAAAGTTTTTTTAAAGCTGAAATTAAGCATTCTGAGTTAAAATTGAACTTGGCATAATCATCGGCTTCATATTCAAATTTTCTTGAAAGCATATTCATAAAAAAACTAGTCAATTCAGAAATTGGACTGTATAAAATGGTAAAAGCAATTAGACCAATGTGAAAACTTGCATTTTCAACTCCTAAAGAAATTGAGAGTGTCTCGTTACTAATTAACAAGGACAAAATATATAGAGTAAATCCCATTAATAAAGTTGACAAAACAAGGTTATAAATAATGTGCCTTTTTTTGTAATGACCAATTTCATGAGCCAGCACACCAACAATTTCTTCAGTTTCTAAATCATTTATTAAAGTATCGTACAATGTAATTCGTTTTTGAGAACCAAAACCTGAAAAATAAGCATTTGCTTTTGTTGATCTTTTTGAACCATTAATAACAAAAATATTGTCTAATTTAAAACCAACTTTACTGGCAAAAGTGTTTATAGCATTTTTTAATTCACCATCTTCTAAAGGCGATTGTTTGTTGAATATTGGTACTATAATTTTTGAATAAAACATATTCATAAAAACTGAAAACACCGTAATTAAAAACCAAGTGTAAATCCAAAAATTGGAAGTTGTTTCTAAGTAAAACCAAGTTATTAAGGCTAATATTCCACCACCTACAATAATTAACATGAACCAGCCTTTTAATTTATCTAATAAAAAAGTAGTTTTTGTAGTTTTATTAAAACCGTATTTTTCTTCAATTACAAATGTGCTGTAGTAGGAGAGAGGTGTTGTTAAAATATCGCTTACTAAAAAAATAATCCCAAAAAACAACAATGTAATTAAAATAGTACGGTCTGAAATACTTCTTGCTAAACCATCAACAAATGCAAAACCATCAAAAGCAAAAAACAACAACGTTAAAACAAGTGAAAACGAACTTGTAATTAATGAAAATTTGAATTTTTCACTTTTATATTGTTGAGATTTTTTATACTCAGTTTCGTCATAAACGTCTGCTAAATCATCTGGAATTTTATCGTTATAATGTTTAGCATTGATAACATCTAAAACGGTATCAAAAATAAATTTAATGACGATAATTGAAATTAAGATATAAAATAATAGGGTAGGACTCATTGTTGAATTTAATTTTAAAAATTGCGTTGTCTTACAGCTTCATAAATAATAATGGCGGCACTTACCGAAACATTTAAAGAGTCTATAATTCCGTTCATAGGGATGATAACATTTTTATTAGAATTCTCCAACCATTCGTCAGACAAACCTGTAGCTTCTGTACCAACAACAATTGCTGAAGATTCTTTATAATTTACAGTTTCATAAGGCACTGATGCTGTTAAAGCCGCACAATAAATCGAAATATTTTTAGTTTTTAAGAAGTCAATAATTTCAGTAGTACTTCCTTGAGCAATTTGTGTTGTAAAAACACAGCCTACACTGGAGCGAATAATATTCGGATTGAAAATATCCGTTTTAGGGTTTGCAATTAAAACGGCATCAACTCCTGCAGCGTCTGCAGTTCGCAATAATGCGCCAATATTACCTGGTTTTTCAGGAGCTTCAGCAACTAAAATTAATGGATGCTTCGTTTTAAATTTTAGTTGATCTAAACTATTTATTTTATTTTTGGCTACGGCAATAATTCCTTCTGTTGTTTCTCTGTAAGCTAGTTTTTTATATACTTCATTTGAAATTTCAATGAGTTCAAAATTATTCGTTAATTTTAATTCTTCAATTTGAGTTACTGAAATAATTGAACTATCGTATAATAGTGTCTCAATTTCAAAACCTCCTTTTATAGCTAAAGAAATTTCTCGTAAACCTTCAATTAAAAACAATCCAGATTTTTTTCGAGCTCTGGATTTTTCTTTAAGTTGAAAGAGTTCTTTTATATATGAATTTTGGATGCTTTGAATACTTTTTTGCATTGATTTTTTATAATCCACAAAGATAGTAAATAATAAAAAAGCCCTGAAAAATCAGGGCTTAAAATTATTTAGATTCGTATTTGTTAGAATATCGTTTCCAAAGTTTTGTTTGATGAGATTGCAGCTTTATTTGTTGCCCTTGAATAAAAGCAGCTTCTAACTTGTTTGTTCTCATATCTAAAGCATCACCTTCAGAAATAAACAATGTAGCATCTTCCCATTTCCAAGCGTCAAACTGAACAACCGATGAACCATCTGAAATTCTTCCGCCTAAAGGGGTATTTGCCCCATTAAAACTCCGTTTGGTCTAATAGCTTCCACTAGTTTAGATTCAGCATTATAAGCAATAATACTTCGCACATGAGGTAAATAATCACCTATTTCATCTTCACCTACAGTAGCTTCAACTGCATCAATTTCACCCAATCCTAAAGTTGAATTTAAAATAATAAAACCTGGATATACATGTTTATTCTCAGCGTTAATAACAGTTACTTTTTTTGTATTAGAACTATTATTTTCTCCAATAAAGGTTATTTTACCTTCAGAAAAGACAAGCATTGAATTTTCGATAACTTCTCCATTTCCGATATGAGCCGTAGCACCAACCTTTGTATTTTATGGTTTTTGCAGCTTCTTGGTTCAATCTTCATTGCATTTCATCATCATCAGAATTTATAGCAACAGTAACTCCAGCATTGTGTAAAATAGATACATTGTAAGGTGTTGCATCAATGACTTCGTATTTATAAGCCCACCAATTTGAAAAAGTTGAAGCACCAACATTATGATCTTTCATTTTATTGGCTACTTTGTAACCTTCAAGAATGTGCGTAAAAGTATTTATGGTAAAATTAAATTTATCGGCAACTTTCATTAACATGTTAATTTCACTTTGAACATAAGAATGACATGTTATAAAACGTTCACCATTTAAAATTTAAGCCAAAGTTTCTAATTCAATATCTCTTCTAAACGGTTGTCCTCTTTTTTTAATATTATCATATTCTCTAGCTTTTTGAAAATAATCGGTCATCATTTGCTCAACACCCATACGAGTTTGAGGAAATCTTGGTCCCCAGCTACTTCTTTTAAAATTTTCACCTAAAGCAAATTTGATAAATTTATCATTGTTTTTGTATAACAAACCATCGGCAGTTTCTCCCCATTTTAATTTTATCAAAGCCGATCTCCTCCAATTGGATTTGCAGGGCCATGTAAAATTTGTACTGTTGTTACTCCACCAGCCAAACTTCAATAAATATTAGTGTCGTCTGGTACAACAACATCTTCAATGGTAACTTCTGCGGTAGAATTATGACCAACTTCGTTTACATCTTCACTTGCAATGTGTGAATGTTCATCTATTAATACCAGCAGTTAAATGCTTTCCTTTACCATTAACAATGGTTGCTTTTGACGATTTTAAATCTATTCCAATTTTTGAAGTTTTACCATCGATTACTAAAACACTGGTGTTTTTTATCGTAATTAACCAGCAAAATGACCATTTTGCTATAACTTCTAATGCCATCGATTTGGTTGTTGGCTTTTAAATACGAGTCATAAAATATTTTAAAATATTTTTCACTTTTATTCTGATAGGAAATCCAAAAATATTGACTTTCCTGCATATCTTTTAAAATTCCAATATTAAGTTCGTCTTTTATTTCATTAAATAATTCTTTATCCATCGTATAAATATCGAACAAACAATATCGAAGTGCCATTAAATATCCTGAATAATTTAAGAATTTATCTTTCGAATTAATGGAAGCCAAAAAGCCAACAAAATTAGCTTCATTTTCAGAAGCAATTCCTAATTGATGTGCAATTTCATGACAAGTGGTTGCAGGATAATTATTCTTTGGAATTAAATAATTTACTTGTGCCTCATTTGTAAACGGGTTTAGATAACCCGCAAAGCCCATATAAGTTAAGGGTAAACTAAACAATGATTTTTTTACAGATTTTTGTTGAATAGAAAACACAGGCATTTTTTGTTCTAGCTCATCATAAGCATTGAACGCAACTCTGTGCATTTCT
>Ga0209345_10006275_pt1 | contig 10821 bp, 10 predicted proteins | sample Cruoilmetagenom7_FD_187294 | JGI IMG/M metagenome (GOLD analysis project Ga0209345, IMG submission 187294) | Oil polluted marine microbial communities from Coal Oil Point, Santa Barbara, California, USA - Sample 7 (SPAdes) (version 2) | ecosystem: Environmental > Aquatic > Marine > Oil seeps ...
TGTTTGAGGGAGCTTGCGACTGAGTTATCTGCAATTTAGCGCAGCGAACTTAGAATCTTCAAAATGAATCAAGCAGTGAGGAGAAGATTATTCAAGTCATAGGCGCTATTGTTGAGTAACTGCACAGGTCGAAATTTCTTCATATTAAACTTGACAAGAACGTAATGTTTGGAGTATCTGTGTACGTATAAGGAGGTTCTATGCATGGATACAAAACTGACCCTCAAGTTAGATAAAGATGTGATTGAGCAAACGAAACAGTATGCTCGCCAGAAACAGCAAAGTTTGTCAGCGCTCGTAGAGCGCTATTTTCGATTCCTCGTTGACCGGGAGTATGCGCGTGAAATGCCGGACATCTCTCCGACAGTCCAACAATTATCCGGTATTCTTGATGCTGGGGACGAGCAGCAACTCCGTGACGACTATACGGACTATCTGTTGACTAAATATCAATTATGACATCACTCTTTCTTGACGCCAATATTTTTCTTGATGTCTTCTCGAACCGGGTGCCATTTTACCCGTATGCTGCCAGGGTGCTCACGCTGATAGAACGTCAGCATATCAAGGGCTATACGTCCTCCCTGAACTTTTCAAATCTATTCTATATTATTCGAAAACAACGGTCACGTGAGATGGCGTTGACGCATTTACGACAACTCGCCTTATTTATCACCATTCTGGCGGTTGATGAGACGATTATCACCAACGCGCTTCATTCAACGTTTACGGATTTTGAGGATGCGATTCAATATTACACGGCAAAACAGCATGGCATCAAATTTTTACTGACCCATAATACAAAGGATTACACACCCATTGACAAGCGGATTATGCAGGTTGTCACGGCTGAAGAATATCTCAAATTATGGGAGGCATCGAGTTTTGCGAACACCACAACAGGCCGGAAACCATAATGCAAAGCAAGAAGGTGCATGGACGTCATGTAGGGCATACCGGGATAGGGAAAAGCCTCACAGCCCCCCCTATCCCGAAAGCGGGTTACATTGAATCGAGATACTTCCTAAAATTATGGTGTGCTTTTAATCTGCCACAAGATGCTCCGGCAAATCCTCTGGGTTTCTTAGGGACTGGGACGAAACAACTTCCTCAAGTTGGCGCTCAGATTTAGGTTGGATTTGTTCGATCTGAAAACGCAAAACCGCAAGAATAGTTGAACTATTTTGAGGATTTTGTGTTTGAAGATCTGGCAAATATGGTCTGAAGATGAGATGCACAAATGGGGAAGTTATTTCGTCCCAGTCCCTAAGGTTGTAAAAATTATGTGCGACTTGATGAATATTGAACCGGAAATGGTTTTTGCTCCGGGTAAAGAGCGAGTTAGGGTACGGGCAAGGAGTCTAAAAAGAGGTCAAAGATCAACACACTCGACTTTACTTGATCCCTCGAACACCAGAATCCTTGAACCCTTTTTACGACAGGGTCGTTTATCTTGTCAAATGTTTAATCTTAAATAACAACAGGAGGTTATTATGGTAGGAATTCGTTCATACGGTGGGTACATACCTCGTTATCGGTTGGATCGTATGAAGATTTATCAGAGCATTGGATGGATTAACCAGGGCAATATTGCTTATGCTCGCGGAGAGAAGGCTGTTGCTAATGTTGACGAAGATACTCTTACGATGGCTGTTGCAGCTGGTTTAGATTGCATAACTGGCTTTGATCGATCTGAGATGGATGGCGTGTACTTGGCATCTACATCATTTCCTTATAAGGAAAGACAGAACGCTGGAATTGTAGCCGGGGCACTGTGTCTGAATGATAACATCAGATCTGCGGATTTTGGTGGATCTCTCAAGTCAGGAACCACTGCTCTTTTATCAGCCATGGAAGCAATAGCATCTAAGGGCGCAAACAATCTAGTTGTATGTGCGTCGGAATCTCGTTTGGGCGGCATAGGAAGTAGTCAGGAACTCATTTTTGGCGATGGAGCTGCAGCTTTTTTGGTTAGCGATAAGGATGTTATCGCCGAGTATAAGGGCTCATTTTCCTTAACTTGCGATTTTGTTGATCATTTTCGGGGCAGTAATTCAAAATTTGACCGTCAGTGGGAGGATCGGTGGATTAGAGACATAGGCTTTGATAAATTTATTCCAGAAGCTGTTAACGGTCTTTTTAACAAGTATGGATTGAAGATAGGTGATTTTGCCAAGGTGATATATCCTTGCTATTATGCAAGTGAACATAAAAAATTGGCCAAGACATTAGGAGTGGAGGATGGGAAGCTTCAGGATACCATGTTGGGACAAGTAGGAGAAATGGGAACAGCTCAACCAATGGCGATGCTTGTTAAAGCTCTTGAGGAAGCCAATCCTGGAGACAAGCTTTTAGTTGTTAGCTATGGCAGTGGATGTGATGCCCTTTGGTTTGAGGTAACGGACAATATCAAAAAATTGAAAGGAAGAAGGGGCATTTCAGGTCATCTGGCCAACAAGACTGAATTGGATGTATATGAGAAATATTTGGCATGGCGTAATATTATCCAGGTAGATGTAGGTTTGAGGACTGAGGAAGATGTATGGGCCCGTTGGTCAGTGGATTGGAAAAACAAAAAGGCAATTTTAGGATTCTACGGAACTAAATGCCTCAAATGTGGAGTGCCACAATTCCCGCCCCAGAGGATTTGTGCAAATCCTCAATGTGGCGCCGTGGATCAGACAGAACCGTATACTTTTGCTGACAAAGGTGGCAAGATCTTCACTTTTACGGGAGACAATTTAACATCAACGATGGATCCTCCGGAAACATATGGAAATATTGATTTTAATGGTGGTGGAAGGTATATGATGAATTTTACAGATTGCACAGTGGATTCTATTTCAGTTGGGATGCCTGTTGAATTTAGCTTCCGTATTGTAAACTATGATCCGAAACGAGACTTAACAATATATTTTTGGAAAGCAGTACCTACAAATAAGGGGGTGTAGTTATGGCTGAAGGAATTAGAGATAAAGTTGCTATTTTAGGAATGGGTTGTACCAACTTTGGGGAACTGTGGGATAAATCAGGCAATGACTTGTTGGTTGAGGCCTTTACCGCGTGTTTGGAAGATGCACAAATTGAGAAAAAGGAGATTGATGCCTGTTGGATAGGTGCTGCCATGCCTGAATTTGGTATAGGCGGCACATCCTTACCCTGTGCTGCTACCTTAAAACTCCCTTTTATCCCTGTTACGCGTCTAGAGAATGCCTGTGCAACAGGGAGTGAAGCCCTTCGAGGGGCCTCTTATGCAGTTGCTTCTCGTGTATGCGATATAGCTCTGGCTATTGGAGTGGAAAAAACAAAGGATACCGGCTATGGCGGGCTCCCCAATATGCGTGGAGGTCTTAGTGGAACAGTAGGACAAATAATTGGCCCAAATGTTTCTGCGCCGGGTATGTTTGCTCAGCTGGCAACAGCTTATGAAGCTAAATACAAGATCCCCATGGATAAGATTAAAGAGACGATTGCTCATATTTCGTGGAAAAGTCATGAGAATGGAGCTCTCAATCCTTTAGCACACCTAAGGAGACGTGTGACCAAGGAACAGATTCTAAATGCTCCAATGATATCCTATCCCCTCGGTTTATTTGACTGTTGCGGAGTGAGTGACGGTGCAGCGGCAGCTATTGTTACAACACCTGAGATAGCGAAAAGTATTAAGAAAAATCAAGACATAGTCAAAGTAAAGGCTTTGCAAATTGCAACAAGCTCAGGAGAAGAATCCATCTGTAATGAATATGATGGCGCTTCTATATGGACAACTTCCAGGGCTGCTCCAAGAGCATATGAAGAGGCGGGAATCAAGAATCCACGGGAAGAAATTAGCATGTTTGAGGTTCATGATTGTTTCTCTATCACTGAGTTAAGCACCTATGAAGATCTGCAGATTTCACCTCGTGGAGGAGGTGTTGAAGATGTTCTTAATGGTTTCTTCGATCTAAAAGGCGGGGGGATTCCTTGTCAGCCGGATGGTGGCCTAAAATGTTTCGGTCATCCTATTGGGGCGTCAGGATTGAGGATGGTTTATGAGATGTACAACCAGCTTTTGAGAAGATGGCCAGAGGAAAGACTAGTCCCAAATCCAAAATTCGGGTTGACCCATAACCTGGGCGGCCAACCTATACAGAATGTGGTCAGTATTTGTATTGTGGGACTATAAAACCTTTCTTTACCACTTTACCACACCCCAACCAGCATAACCTATTGAAAGTGAGTAGAGGGTGTCCGGGCTTTATAGGGAAGGACCCAGGATCGCAACTTAAATATAAACTTATTGGCTACTTGGAAGGCGGTTGGAGTTTATTCTCCTAACCGCCTTTTTTCCGGGTAGTGCTAAACATCTAGTGATGGCTGATTGTCTTTTGAAATCAACATATTAGTATACCCTTATCTCTCCTTACCCGAACTTATTGAGAAGTTACCCCCAATCGGGGTAACTTATTAATTTACGGTACATTACCCCCATTTCAATATTTCTTATATCCCGTATTTAACGTGAGTTCGACATAAGAAAACACGGAACATTCTTCCCAATATAGCGTATAAAAACCCTAAACAATTTTAACCAAAACATGTTTGGGGGGTGGGAAGATGATATCTAAGAATAAGTCTATTTTGTGATGTTGATGATTTCTGCAAAGAATTTGAGCCCATATTGAAAGAAGGACTACTAAATGATGGAACCTTAGCTGCTACTGCCACTTTTGTTTTCTCTGTATGTATGAGCATTCTTAACCTCCTCACCTGCTGATCTGTTACCATCCAAGCCTCCTTTCGCTCTCTCTTATTTGGCTCGGATGATTCTACCCCGACTCCTTAAAAAACGGGAATTCTAATTGTCGTCAGGTGGGAATTCTAATTGTCGCTCATCAGACCTCCTATGATAAAGTAATCTGACAATATGATCGCAGAATATCCCTCAAAAATATATAAAGAAATAATTTTTGTGAAATTTAATTTCTGAAAATCTATATATACCACAAAAAAATGTTGACAAATCTTTAATTTTCATTAAAATTGAACATGATTAGTGTCCGTCCATAAATAAGATAGTTTTTGCAAGGTCAAGGAAGATAAAGATCTTAACCGCAGGAATACATTGAGTAAGTAGGGCACATTGCAATGTGTCCCTACATCTGAGTCTGACCTGTCTGCGTGCTACGCACAGGCAGGCGCAGAGATTGCGGACAATAAACATATTTATGGATGAACACTCAATTAAGATAAATATTGAAGTGAAATATTGAAGTGATATGCGGGCATAGCTCAGTTGGTAGAGTACAAGCTTCCCAAGCTTGGTGTCGCGGGTTCGAATCCCGTTGCCCGCTCCAATAGAATTTAGGAACGGAAATTGAAATTAACTTGATAGTATAGGAAATCCTATTTTTTAATCAAATAAATCGAGGTGTTGCGATTAAAAGTCTGCCCGAAGGGCGCTAAGTTCAATATTATTTAATCTTATCTTTAGGTTTCCTTTGCCCGATCTTCAAATACAAAATCCTCAAAAATATGCGTTGCTATTTCTCCGATTTTGAGTTTTCAGATCGAACAAACCTACAAAAATGCTAAGTGAAATTTTGCCCGGCTTATTTAAATTCCGTTTGTAAGGTTGCCTATCTTGCAAAAAAACGGTTGCTTGCCGGGTGGGTATCCTCTCGATCTTGAAGAGCCTTGGAATGCTACATGCCCTTTGGATGGATTGCGGTTTTATTTCAGAGGATAGGTATGTTTTCTTATAGATATTTGAAGTTTTTGCGTTATTTGGTCCATTAACTAGTAAATTTCGCTAGAAAGTGGGCTTTTAGCCCGCTTTTTTTATTATAAGGCGGTTTAAGCTGTATTGTGAAATGCTTTTAGGTTTGCGATGTCTGTTGATATTTTAGAATCCATTCGTAAAATTGCAGAACCTGTTGTTGTCGCGGAAGGCATGGAACTTGTGGATGTTGAGTACAGAAGGGAACGAGGGGGATGGACATTGAGGCTTTATGTTGACAAAGATGGAGGAATAACCGTAAACGATTGTTCCAATATCAGTGGTCAGGTAGGCCAGTTGATCGAAGTGAACGATCTGATCTTGCATCAATATATATTGGAGGTCTCTTCTCCAGGACTTAACAGACCTTTGAAGACGGAACGAGATTTTGTGAAGCACAAGGGTAAACTCCTTAGATTGAAACTCCGTGATCCTATAGGTAAACAGAGGATATTTTCAGGAAGGCTTTTAGATTGTAAAGAAGGGAAGATAAAGATCGACACGGGAAGTGATGTGGTTAGTTTGACCTTTAATAACATAATCAAAGCAAATTTAGAATATGAGCTTTAGGGCTGAACTATAAGAGACTATAGGTTTTCAGATATTAAATTTAACAAGGCCAGAGGGAGGAATCCAAGTAAATCGTACATGGTCGAGGATTACGATTGATAACGCCATGAAATTTAATATATGGAAATCTATGCCAGTGGGGAGATTCTAAAATGATTTCTAGCCTAACTCGTATAATAGATGAGGTAGGAAAAGTCAAAGGCATAGATAGAGAGACCCTTATAGAAGCCCTAGAGGCTGCTATGTTATCTGCGGTTAGAAAAAAATTTGGCCTTCACCAAGACGTAGAGGCCCATTTTAATGATGAACTGGGTGAAGTCGAGCTATTTGAATTTAAGACTGTTGTGGAAAAAGTCGAGGATCCTTGTTTGGAAATATCCATTGAAGATGCTTTGGAATTAGATCCTGATGCTGAAATTACAGACAGTTTTGGTGTAAAGATGGACGTGGGCATGCTCGATAGGGTTTCAGCTCAAACAGCTAAGCAGGTTATTTTACAAAAGGTCAGGGATGCCGAGAGAGATAATATTTACGAGGAATATAAAAACCGTAAGGGCGAATTGGTCAATGGAATTGTACATCGTTTCGCTAGAGGAAACATCATTGTCAATTTAGGGAGGGCGGAAGCCATACTTCCCGCTCACGAGCAGCTTCCAAGAGAGAATTATCGTCAAGGAGACCGAGTCAAGGCTTATGTATTGGATGTCCTTAAGTCTTCCAAGACTCCCCAGATTATCCTTTCGATGACCCATCCGGGATTAATTATAAGACTTTTTGAGCTTGAAGTTCCAGAGATCTACGAAGGGATTGTAAAGATTAAAGGTGCTGTTAGAGAACCAGGTAGCAGAGCTAAGATAGCTGTATACTCTGAAGACTCGGATGTGGACCCAGTCGGTGCTTGCGTTGGTATGAAGGGTTCTCGGGTCCGAAATGTCGTTCAAGAATTGCGCGGAGAGAGGATAGACATCGTACCCTGGACTGAAGATTCGGCTAAATTTGTATGCAATGCCCTAGCCCCAGCAGAGGTTTCGGGGGTTATAATCGATGAAGAAATCCGGATAATGGAGGTCCTCGTTCCCAACGATCACTTGTCTTTAGCTATCGGGAAGAGAGGAGAGAACGTCCGTTTGGCTGCCCGACTTACGGGTTGGAAGATTGACGTTAAGGGTGAGTCTAATGTCTCAGAAATACCAGAAGAAACAGACACGTCACTTATTGATATCCCTGGAATAGGGGATTCCACTGCCGCTCTCCTATCGAATGGAGGATTCTGTTCGGCGGTTGACATTGCCGGTGCAACAATAGAGGGACTAACCAAGATAGAAGGTATAGGGGAGAAAAAGGCTGGAAAGCTTCAGCAAGCTGCCAGGGAATATATAGAACAGAAGGGTTTAGAGAAAACTGCAGAGGTTTCGGTAGAAGACACACCTGTTATCAACGAAGTTAAGGCTGAGGATGATAACGAATCGGCTAATTAACTTCTGTGAAACCGATTGACCTCTTGGGGGATTACATGGTCAGAATTTACGAATTGAGCAAAGAGTTAGGGGTGACAAACAATGAGCTTATAACGGAGTTAGCGAAATTGGGTATATCTGCCAAAAACCACATGAGTTCGATCCAGGATAAAGACATAAGCAAAATCAAACAGAATCTCCGTTCAACGAATACTAGCGAAGTTGTTGAAAAGAGAGTAAAATCGACAATTATACGGAGAAGGATAAAAAAGATAGAACCGGAAGCCGAGCCTATACAAACCAGCAAAGCAGAAACTGAATTGCCTGAGGTTGACAAAGCTTCAACAGAGAGAGAAGAGAAGGAGGGGCTGTCATTAGAAAAGGAGAAAACATCTCCTGTGGTTGCTCCTGAAAAGGCAATCGAGAAAGAAAAAAAGCTTGCACAGACTGTTGAAAAGGTGAAAGCAGAACAACAGAGGGAACCATCTGAACCCAAAGGCTTAGCTGCCAAGCCTGAGATTGAGAGCAGGCCTGTCGAAGAGCTTGTACAAAAGAGGTATGATGAAAAATCAATAAAGGTTAAGCCTACCGAGGGATTGAGGGAATCAAAGGGGGAGACGAAAAAGACAAAAATAGAAGCTAAGACCGAAGTAGCCCAAAAACCGATTAAAAAGAAAGTGGTTTTCAACAAAAAGGAAGATAGGAGGACTTTCTATAAAAAGACAGGTGGCGATTCTAAGCCTTTACGGGGTCAGACGGGAAAGAAAGCCTTTCTGAAGAAGGCAGAAAAAAAGACACAAGCTGTTCTCCCAAAGGAGATTAAGAGGAAAATCAAGGTTCTGGAGGCTATCCCAGTTAATGAATTGGCAAAGAAGATGGGGGTCAAGGTAGGAGAAGTGATAACAAAGTTATTGGACCTTGGGATGGTTGCTACGATTAATCAGCCCTTAGATATTGATACGGCTTCCATAATTGCAAGTGATTTCTCTTATGTCATTGAGAGTACCTCTATAGAAGAGGAGTTCTTGGGAAGAACAGAAGATTCTCCTGAGGAATTGGTTGCCAGACCACCTGTTGTTACTGTAATGGGTCATGTAGATCATGGCAAGACCTCCCTTTTGGACGCTATACGTGAGACTGATGTCATGGGAAAAGAGGCGGGGGGTATTACACAGCATATCGGGGCATACCACGTAAGCCTCCCCAAGGGGGATATAGTCTTTTTAGACACCCCAGGTCATGAGGCGTTCACAGCGATGCGGGCCCGAGGGGCACATGTTACGGATATTGTAGTTCTGGTGGTTGCAGCTGACGACGGTGTAATGTCCCAGACATCTGAAGCGATAAACCATGCCAAAGCTGCTGGTGTGACGTTAATGGTAGCCATTAACAAGATTGATAAACAAAATGCAGATATTGAGAGGGTTAAGGGAGCCCTTATGAAATATGGGCTTGTTCCAGAAGAGCTGGGAGGAGATACTATCATTGCAGAAGTTTCTGCCAAAAAAAAGCAAGGCATAAGTGAACTCTTGGAGCTGATCATTTTACAGGCTGAAGTACTGGAGCTAAAGGCCAATCCTAATAAACCGGCCAGGGGGGTTGTTGTTGAGGCTAAGTTAGATAAAGGCAGGGGGCCGGTAGCCACTGTACTTGTCCAAGAAGGCACCTTGAAAACTGGTGATCCGTTTATAGTTGGAGCAAAGCATGGTAAGATACGGGCCATGATCGACGAAAAGGGAAGAAAGACAACAGGCGTGGGGCCATCCTTGCCTATAGAAATTATTGGGCTCTCTGGTGTACCAGAAGCAGGTGATAACCTCGTTGTGTTGGATGATGAGAAGAAAACAAAACAATTGTCAATACTCAGGGAGCAAAAGAAGAGAGAGATCGAGCTTGTCAGGATGAAAAAGATAACATTAGAGGAGTTGTATGACAAGATTCAGGAGGAGGGTGTAAAGGAACTTGCAATAATTATTAAAGCAGATGTACAAGGTTCTATAGAGGCTCTCCATAAGGCACTGCAAGAGCTAAATACTGATTCTATAAAGGTAAACACTCTTCATAGCTCTGTAGGTGGTATAGTAGAGTCGGATATAATGTTAGCCTCAGCTTCAAATGCAATAGTCATTGGTTTTAATGTTAAGTCGGACTTGAAGGTACAGCAAATGGCTGAGCGGGAGAAAGTGAACATTAGATTTTACAATATTATATACGATTTGATATCCGATGTGAAGAAGGCCATGGAAGGGTTATTGGAGCCAAGACTGGAAGAGAAGGTGTTGGGAAGAGCAGAGGTGAGAGACACATTTAAGATATCTAAGATTGGAACAATAGCCGGAAGTTTTGTCCTTGATGGAAAGATAGTGAAAGGGGAAAGTATTCGTTTGTTGCGCGACAATGTAGTAGTTTACGATGGAAAGATGTCTTCATTAAAGAGATTTAAAGACGATGTTAGAGAAGTCCAATCGGGTTATGAATGTGGAATAGGGATAGAAAGTTTTAATGATTTAAAGGTGGCAGATATTATTGAATCCTATACCTATGAGGAAGTTTTGCAAACACTGTGATTTGAAGCAAATCCGCTTCTTTTGAGTCTTTCAGATGGTTGTCGGTATTTGTCAACTTGATTTCTTAATACACGGGAACCTTTCTTTGAAAGGGAAGCGTCGGATTTTGAAAAAGGTCCTAGGCAGGGTTAAAGAGAAATTCAACGCGTCTGTAGCCGAAGTGGGTGATAATGATAAGTGGCAAAGATCCCAAGTTGGGTTTTGTGTAGTGGGTAATGACAAAAGGCATATCAATTCATCTTTGGACACGATAATTAACTTTATTGATGGTTTGGGTATTGTGGAGATACTCTCTTCTGAGATAGAGATGCTCGACTGTTGACAGACTGTTATTCAAATATTCTCGACCTGTGCAGTTGGTCGGAATATGACTTGAATGATCTTTGACGAACCTTCTTGATTCATTTTGAGAAAGATTCTTAGTGAGTGAAGCTGAAAATTGCAGATTGTTTGAGGGAGTTTGCGACCG
>Ga0209345_10006276_pt1 | contig 10818 bp, 6 predicted proteins | sample Cruoilmetagenom7_FD_187294 | JGI IMG/M metagenome (GOLD analysis project Ga0209345, IMG submission 187294) | Oil polluted marine microbial communities from Coal Oil Point, Santa Barbara, California, USA - Sample 7 (SPAdes) (version 2) | ecosystem: Environmental > Aquatic > Marine > Oil seeps ...
CGCGGCGCGAGGTGCTGGCCACCTTTGAACAAGTCGGTTTCCCCGATCCGGAACGTGCCTATCGTTCATATCCGTTCGAATTGTCCGGTGGGATGCAGCAACGGGCGATGATCGCCATGGCGATGGTTTCCAAACCCGACCTGCTGATTGCCGACGAACCGACCACGGCGCTGGATGTGACCACACAGGCGCAGGTGCTGGGGCTGATCAAGGATTTGCAGCGCAAAACCGGCATGGCGATGATCCTGGTGACCCACGATTTGGGTGTTGTGGCCAATATGGCCGAAAAGGTGGTGGTCATGCACAAGGGCCGGGTGATGGAATCCGGTGATGCCGAGCCGCTTTTGCGCAATCCTGCGCACCCCTATACGCAACAACTTTTTGATGCGGCACCGTCTATCCCGGCGACCCCGAAAATGGCCCCCCCCTTGGTCGAGGACGACCTGATCCTGCAACTGAAAACGGTGGCCAAGACCTATACGCTGCGGGCCTCGTCGATGTTCAAACCGGATGTTCTGATCCATGCCTGCCGGGGCGTCGATTTGAATTTGCCGCGCGGCAAGACGCTGGCAATTGTCGGCGAAAGCGGGTCGGGCAAGACCACTGCCGCGCGCATTGCCTTGGGGGCCGAACCGCCGGACAAAGGGGGCGAGGTGCTGTTCCGCGCGACCCCTGGCAGCCAATCGATTGCCGTGCACAAGATGAACCGCGCCGCGCGCATGGCGTTCCAGAAACAGGCGCAGATGGTGTTTCAGGATCCCTATTCATCGCTCAGCCCGCGCATGCGCGTTCTTGGGGCGATGACCGAGCCGCTGGAAATTCACAACATCGGCACGCGCAGCGAGCAACGTGAAAAAGCGGCAGCGATGCTAAATCAGGTCGGCCTGAGCGCGGATATGCTGCAACGGTTTCCGCACGCCTTTTCGGGCGGGCAACGTCAGCGCCTGTCGATTGCCCGTGCGCTGATGCTGAACCCGACTTTGCTGGTGTGTGACGAACCGACCTCGGCGCTGGATGTCAGCGTTCAGGACCAGATCCTGACCCTGCTGGAAGATATCCGCGACGAGATGAACCTGTCATATCTGTTCATCTCGCATGATTTGGCGGTGGTGGCCCGGATCGCTGACGAAGTGGCGGTGATGCGGCAGGGGCTGGTGGTGGAGCAGGCCCCGCCGGACACGTTGTTCTATAACCCCAAGCATCCCTACACCAAGGCGCTTATCGCGGCCCAGCCGACACCGGATATCGACCGGCCAATCGACCTGAAACTAGTGGCGCACGGGGCCGGAAACCCCGATGGCTGGCCCGAGGCCTTTCGGTTCTCGAAAACGTCGATACCATCGCTTACCCAACTGGAACCCGGTCACAAGGTGCGTTGCCATGTTTGAATTTTCGCGATCCATTGTCGCACTTGCGTTTGTATTGTTCGGGGTGCTTGCCCCGCCTGTGGCAATCGCTGACCCTGCGGCGCAGGAAACCCTTTTCTGGCAGGCCGAGGTCGACCGCGGCGACTTGCCCCCGGTGGCCGATCGCCTGCCGTCGCAACCTCTGATCGTCAATCTTACCGCCAAGGGCCGGGTGCCGGGCCATCAGGGCGGGACGCTGAACACCATGATCACCCGCTCCAAGGACATCCGGCAGATGGTGGTTTACGGTTACGCCCGGCTTGTGGGGTATGATCACGACTATGCGCTGATGCCGGATCTTCTGGCCGGGTACGAGCATCAGGATTACAAGACCTTCACCCTGCATCTGCGCCCCGGCCACCGCTGGTCTGACGGGCATCCGTTCACCTCGGCCGATTTTGCCTATTGGTGGGAGGATGTGGCCAATAACGACAAGCTCAGCCCGTCCGGCCCGCCGGATTTCCTGCGCATCGAAGGCAAGCTGCCAACGGTCACCTTCCCCGACGAGACAACGGTTGTTTACGCCTGGGAGAACCCAAACCCGAACTTCCTGCAAACGCTGGCACAGGCCCGCCCGCCGTTCATTTACCGCCCGGCGCATTTCCTGAGACAGTTCCACAAGAAATACGCCGAACCCGCCGCACTGGCCGAGGCCGTTGAAGAGGTTCGGGTCAAAAGCTGGGCCGCGCTGCACAACAAACGCGACAACATGTACAAGTTCGACAATCACATGCTGCCCACATTGCAGCCCTGGATGAATTCGACCTCGGGCAAGAAGATCCGCCACCTGTTTGTGCGCAACCCCTATTACCACCGGATCGACGAGAACGGCATTCAGTTGCCCTATATCGACATTGTCGAAATGGAGATCGTCGGCGGCGGGCTGGTCGCGGCCAAATCCAACGCCGGAGAGTCAGACCTGCAAAGTCGCGGTCTTGATTTTCGCGACATTGCCATCCTGCGCAAAGGCGAGGCAGACGGCGGCAATTACAAGACCTACCTGTGGGGCAATGGCGCGGCATCGCAAATCGCCATCTATCCCAACCTGAATTATAATGACGACGCCTGGCGCGCGGTGCTGCGCGATGTGAAGGTAAGGCGCGCCCTGTCGCTGGCCATTGACCGCGACACGATCAACAAGGCGCTGTATTTCAAGCTGGCCAAGCCCGGTGCGATGACCGTTCTGCCATCCAGCGCGTTCTTTGATCAGGCCAATCGCGATGCCTGGGCGGATTATGACATCGAACAAGCCAATGCTTTGCTGGACGCGGCCGGGTTAGGCACGCGCGGGCGCAACGGTATCCGCCTGCTGCCGGACGGGCGGCCAATGGAAATCGTGATCGAAACCGCCGGAGAACGCCAGGAGGTCGAAAACGCCTTGCAGATCATCACCGACAACTGGCGCGACATTGGCGTGAAACTGGTGATGCGCCCGCTGGACCGGGACATTCTGCGCAACCGGATCTATGCCGGCACCACCATGGCGGCAGTCTGGTTCGGCTGGGACAATGGCATCCCGCAGGCCTATACCTCGCCCGACTATCTGGCCCCGCGCTATCAGGAGTTCTTTGCCTGGCCAAAATGGGGCCAGCACTTTCAGACCAATGGCGAAGTCGGCGAGGCACCGGATATGCCCGAGGCACAACGCCTGATGGAGCTGGCGCTGATCTGGGACCGCGCCACATCGGAAGAGGTACGCGAGGCTGTTTGGCGCGAAATGCTGAAAATCCACGCGGATCAGATCTATGGCATCGGTATTCTGACCGAGGCCCCACAGCCGGTGGTGGTTAATCTCAAGCTGCAAAACGTACCGGAAAAGGGCATCTGGGCCTGGGACCCGGGGGCGCATTTCGGTATCCACCGACCTGACGAATTCTTCTTTTCTGACGACGGAGGCAATTGATGGCCATATTGCGCTACGCGCTTTACCGGTTCGCGACCATGCTGCTGACGTTGGTGGTCGTGTCCGCGCTGGTTTTTGTCATCATCAACCTGCCGCCCGGCGATTATCTGAGCAATCAGATATCTGAACTGCGCGCCACCGGCCAATCCGCCGGCGTGGCCAAGGCCGAGTTTCTGCGCACGGAATACGCGCTCGACCGGCCTTTGTACCAACAATACCTGATCTGGATCGGCTTCATCCCCGGTCCTCACGGGTTTTCCGGGCTTGTTCAGGGCAATTTCGGCTGGTCGTTCGAATTTGACAGCCCCGTCGCCGAGATTGTCGGAGATTCACTTTGGCTGACCGTGCTGGTCAATCTGGCGGCAGTTCTGTTTGTTTACATGGTTGCCTTGCCTCTGGGGGTGCTGGCGGCGGCAAAATCCAAGACCTGGGTCGATTATTCCTCGGCTTTTGTCGGCTATCTGGGGCTGGCCACGCCTAACTTTCTGTTGGCGCTGATCATGTTCTACTACGGCCACAAGTACTTTGATCTGCCGATCGGCGGGCTGATGGACCCGATTTACGAAGGCGAGCCGATGAGTTGGGACAAGACCAAGTCAATTCTGGTGCATCTGATCGTGCCGACCTTTGTGATCGGCACTTCGGGCGCGGCGGCGATGATGCAGCGCCTGCGCGCCAATCTGCTGGACGAACTGGGTAAGCCTTACGTGGAAACCGCCATCGCCAAAGGTATGGGGCCGGCAAGGATGCTGACCAAATACCCGTTGCGCATGGCGTTCAACCCGTTTGTCGCGGATATTGGCAACTTGCTGCCCTCGATGGTGTCGGGGTCGGTTCTGGTGTCGGTGGTGTTGGGATTGCAGACGATTGGGCCGACATTGCTGACGGCGCTCAAGACGCAGGATCTGTTTCTGTCCGGTTTTGTGTTGATGTTCGTGGCCCTGCTGACGCTGGTTGGCACGATGGTTTCGGATGTGTTGCTGGTGCTGCTTGACCCGCGCATTCAGTATGAGGGGCGCGAGACATGACCGAACTGCCCGATGGCCGCTATGTGGACGACGCGCCGTATGATCCGGATGCCAACCTGCAACAGCTTGAGCGGGGCGATTTGGACGCGCCCAACATGGTGCTGGTCTGGCGCAAGTTCAAACAGCATCGTCTGGGCCTGATCTCGGGTGTATTGCTGTTGATTGCTTATCTGATGATCCCTTTTGCCGGTTTCATCGCGCCCTATACGCCGAATGAACGCCACTCGGATCACCTTTATGCGCCGCCTCAGGCGGTGAAATGGGTACACGAGGGTGAATTCATCGGCCCGTTTGTTTATCCCATCACCTCTGAGGCCGATCTGGAAACCTTCCAATGGAAGTTTATCCCGGACGAAACCCGCCCGATGAAGCTGGAATTTTTCTGCGAGGCCGGCGATTACAAGCTGGCCGGGTTGTTCAGGACCAACCGGCACCTGTTCTGTGCGCCAGAGGGGGCGACGGTGTTCCTGTGGGGGTCGGATCGTTTGGGCCGGGATGTGTTTTCGCGGATCTCTTACGGGGCGCAATTGTCGCTGACGGTCGGGTTGATTGGCATAACGGTGTCCTTCGTTCTGGGCATCGGGTTTGGCAGTGTCGCCGGGTATTTCGGTGGCAAGATCGACTGGGTCATCAACCGGGTGATCGAAATCCTGCGCTCACTGCCGGAACTGCCGCTTTGGCTGGCCTTGTCGGCCGCAGTTCCGTCGAACTGGGGGCCGGTGGCGATGTTCTTCATCATCTCGGTGATATTGGGGATACTGGACTGGCCCGGACTCGCGCGGGCCGTGCGGGCCAAATTCCTGAGCTTGCGGGAAGAGGACTATGTCAAGGCGGCAGAAATGATGGGGGCAAGTTCGTCCCGGGTGATCCGCAAACATCTGCTGCCCAACTTCATGTCGCACCTGATTGCCAGCGCCACCTTGTCGATCCCGGCGATGATCCTGGGCGAAACGGCCCTGTCGTTCCTTGGGCTTGGGTTGCGTGCCCCGGCGGTTAGTTGGGGGGTGATGTTGAACGATGCGCAAAACCTGGCCTCGATTGAAATCTACCCCTGGACTGCCATACCCATGCTGCCGATCATCGTCATTGTTCTGGCGTTCAATTTTCTTGGCGATGGCTTGCGCGATTCGCTTGACCCGTACACGAACTGAACTGAACTGAACTGAATTGAACTGGGGCAGGGGGCAGGCATGAATACCAATGAAGACACCCCAAGGGGTTTTGCCTTTGCGCTGTCTGCGTATCTTTTGTGGGGCATGTTGCCGCTGTACATGAAGGCGCTGGCGCATGTCCCGGCGGGCGAAGTGGTTGCCCACAGGGCGATCTGGTCGTTGCCGCTGGCCGGGGGTGTTTTGTGGGCCATCGGTCGGGTGGGCGATATTCCGGCGGCCCTGCGATCGCCCCGGATGCTTGGCATGGCGGCGATGACGGCATCGCTGATATCTGTCAACTGGGGCATCTACATCTGGGCCATCGCAACCGGGAGGGCGCTGGAGGCGGCGTTGGGGTATTACATCAACCCGCTGTTCAGCATTTTTCTCGCGTCGGTCCTTTTGGGCGAGCGCCTGAGCCGGATGCAGTGGGTGGCCATCTCGATGGCGGCAGCCGCGGTGGTGGTGCTGACATGGGAGGCCGGGCATCTGCCCCTCACGGCGTTGGGGCTGACGCTCACCTGGGGCATATATGCCTATTTGAAGAAATCGCTGCCCATTGGTCCCAATCAGGGGTTTCTGCTGGAGGTGCTTCTACTGGCACCAGCAGCTCTGGCTTATATCGTCTATCTGGCAATCACCGGGCAGGGGCATTTTCTGATGGGCATACCCGAGAACACCTGGCTGCTGCTGGGCTGCGGAGCGATAACGGCGACGCCGCTGATGCTTTATGCCAACGGGGCCAAGCTGTTGCGTCTGTCGACCATCGGTATCATGCAGTATATTGCCCCGACGATGATTTTCCTGTTCGCTGTTTTCGCCTTCGGAGAAGAGTTCGGGCGGGCGCAGATGATTGCCTTTCCGGTAATTTGGGCCGCACTGGTGCTTTATACGGTGTCGATGTTGCAGCAGGCGAAACGTGCCAAACCCCGCGAGTGATACAGCGGCAGGCGGAAAATACGCATTCTGAATGGCAGCTTGCCAGACGTCCCCCCGGCGACGGCTTGCCCTACCGATCAGGCCCGCCGCCTGCCGGTTCCTCGTCAATAGCGGCTTGCACGGCACCGGCCACGGCCTCTTTTTGCGCTTCATTAAGGTCGTCCACCTTGCCATCGGCCAGCCGCACGGTGACCTCGCGGTGGGCAAAGTGGATGCCTTCGCGGGCGAACAATTCGCGGATGTCTTCGTAAACCCTTTTGCGGATCAGCCATTGATCGCCGGGCTTGGTCATGAACTTGACCCGGATGATCATGGCGCTGTCCTGCATTTCGATCACCCCCTGCGATTTCAGCGGTTGGATGAAACTTGCGCCGATCACCGGGTCATCCAGCAACCTGACGCCAAGGTTCTTGATCAGCTTGCGGACCTTTTCCACGTCCGTGTCATAGGTCACGCGCAGGGGTAGTTTCATGATCACCCAATCGCGGGAATAGTTGGAAAGCACCTTGATTTCGCCAAATGGAATGGTGTTCAGCGCGCCCTTGTGATGGCGCAGCTGGAACGACCGGACCGAGATCTTTTCGACCGTGCCCTTCACATCGCCAAGATCAATGTATTCGCCCTTGCGAAACGCATCGTCCAACAGGAAGAACGCCCCGGAAAAGATGTCGCGCACCAACGTTTGCGCGCCAAAGCCCACGGCCAGACCGACCACCCCGGCACCGGCAAACAGCGGGCTGACGTTGATGCCGATCTCCATCAGGGCGATCAGCCCGATCGACACGATCACCACCGCCAGGATGGCCCCGCGAAACAGCGGCAAAAGCGTTGCCAGCCGGCTGGCGCTGTTGCCGGCGCCTTCGTCGCCCAGTTCACCGCCGTCATCTGCATCACCGCTTTCTTCGGCAATGCGTGTGTCGATCCAGATGCGAAAGAAGTGATACAGAATATAGCCGATGAACAGGATGGCGATGACATCCAGACCACGCGACAAAGCCGAACTTTCCAGCATCGCCGCTTCGGGGCTCCAGACAACAATCAGCGCGTAACTGCCGGCGACAAAGGCCAGAATGCCGGCAACCCTGCGGGCCAGCGCCTCGTAGGTTGAAATCGGGTGTCTTTGTTTCGAACCGCCACCCGTATCGCCACCTGCCTCGGTGTCTTCCCTGGCTTCGGCCTCGGCGTGGTCGCTGTTGATCTGTTCGACTTTTCGCAGCCGGGCGAAATATCGTTCGATGGCGTAATTGATGACGCCGTAAACCACCATGACCGACATGAATACGCCATAGGTTCCCACCACCAGAGGAATCGAGATTTCCTGCTCAAGAACCAGATCAAAGGCCAGTTCGAGCCAACTGAACACGATGTAGGCGATCAACAGCGGTGCCCAGGCCAGGGAAACGATCCGTGTGACATAGGTTACTTCAGAGGCGGGCTTCCCACCCCGGATAGCTGCCGAAATCGGTTTGGCATTGAACAGGACCATGGCGCTGTTGGCAAATGCGCCGGCCAGCGCAAAGGCCCCGTAAAGAATGGCGTAAACGTTGTAATTCAGCCCGAAATCACCGATCCAGGTGCTGAAGACGATGGCAATGATGTCATAGGTCGCCAGCGCCCGCAGCCAGAAATAAAGCCGCTTTGCATCGCGATCCGAAAACTTTGGAATCCGGTACTGTGCAAGATAGGGCGACAGCACCATGCGCCACAGGTCAGACACGGTCCGGGCCGCGAAAAAGCCCACGTATATCGCCGCTACCGTGAACTGGACCGACACGTCGTCGACCGATCCGAAAATAAGATAGCCGGCGATATAGGCCAACAGCATGGTGATCAACGTGCCGCTGACCCCCATCAGGAACCGGAAGGTCAGGAATGGCATCTTTTCGTGATACCCTTGCGGATGGTCCTTGATCCTGGCGATGGTGTACGTGCGGGCAAAGCGTTTGCCATAGGTTTCCATGGTCACCAGCGCCGAACCCAGAATCAGCAGCAGGCTCCAGCCCAGCACCTCGACATAGGTCATGATACGCCCATCCGGACTGGTGGCGCGCAGGACATAGGCCACTTCGCTAATCGAGTCAGGCAGCGCCTCAAGCCGCTGACGCAGGCTTTTGCGGAATTTGCTGACCCTGGACTGAACCTTCATCAGGCCGGATGCCCCGTCCATTGCATCATCTGGGGGCAGGTCGTTCTTTGCCGGGCCGGCGGTGACGATCTGCCCGGTGCTGTCGATGATCACCACGCTTACGCCATTTTGCGCCGCCTCGCGCAGGGCGTCAGCCAGATCGCTTTGGGCACTTGAGGTGCCTGAATCGTCGCCCAGTCCCGAAAGGCCGGGAATTGCCTGCGCCAGCGCAGGGTTCGACACAAAGATACCCAACCAGGCGGTCAGAATGATGCGGGTCAGAATATGCGAAAATTTGGCGGTCATTGAACAGGGTATTCCTTGGGTCCAGAGCCTAGGCTATTTGATTTACGGAAGTTACCCGAGCACCAGTGCCAGTGTAAATGCCAGTGTAAATGCCTGTCCTCGCGGACGTATCGTTGAAAACGGGTATCGACGCCGATGCCGGTTTTCCTGTGTTTTCGACCGACATCCACGGCTTTCCCCCACCTTTTATGCACGCGCGAATTTGACGGTTTTGCAAGCCTTTTGTGATAGGCACGGGATTGATCCGGCTGCGTGAATCCGGGTTTTCAAATGGCGTGTTCTTAATTAATAGTGACGGGGCGCTTGCCGAGTTTTCGGCGTTAATTGTCAGGCGCATTAGTTAGGCGCAGATATGAGCAGTGCAACTCCGCAAATTCAGGCACCTACAGGCGGGCGCGCACCGCGTGTAATGCTTTATAGTCACGATACGTTCGGGTTGGGGCATTTGCGGCGTTCGCGCGCCCTGGCTGGCGCGATCACCAGTGCGGACCCGACGGCTTCGGCATTGATTCTGACCGGCTCTCCGGTGGCGGGGCGGTTCACGTTTCCCCCGCGTGTTGACCATGTGCGTCTGCCGGGTGTCACCAAATTGGCTGATGGCAGCTATGCCAGCCAGATGATGGACATGACCATCGAGGAAACCACCGAACTGCGCGCCGGATTGATCCGCACGACCGCCAGGCAATATAAACCCGATATTCTGATCGTCGACAAAGAACCGATGGGCTTTCGCGGGGAATTGCTGCCGACGCTGGAGGATCTGCGATCGGACGGTCATGCCAGCCTGGTTTTGGGATTGCGTGACGTCCTTGACGAACCCGACGTTCTGGCCGCCGAGTGGGCGCGCAAAGGTGCGCTTGGGGCCACTGAAAAGTATTACGATGAAATATGGGTTTACGGGCTGGCTTCGATTTATGACCCGACCGCCGGCCTGGACCTTTCAGAGCGCGCGCAATCGCGGATGCACTGGACCGGCTATCTGCGCCGCGATCTTGGCCCGATCGGCGAGCCGCCCGAACAACCCTATATTCTGATTACGCCGGGCGGGGGCGGTGATGGCAAAGCGATGGTCGATCTGGTTCTGAGCGCCTATGAACAAGATCCCGATCTCGTCCCGCGCGCGGTGTTGATCTATGGCCCGTTCCTGACCGGCGAAGACCGCAGTAATTTTGAGAAAAGGGTCGAAAACCTGAAGGGTCGGGTCACGGCCACGGGATTCGAAAGTCGGATCGAAACCCTGTTTGCCGGGGCCGATGGTGTGGTCTCGATGGGCGGGTACAATACATTTTGTGAAGTTCTGTCCTTTGATAAACGCGCGGTCATCGTCCCGCGCACAGTGCCCCGTCTGGAACAATGGATACGCGCCAGCCGCGCCGAGGATCTGGGCCTGATCTGCATGCTGGATGAAACCCGCGACGGTATGACATCAGAGGCGATGATCGCGGCGATCCGCAATCTGCCCAATCAACCGCTGCCGTCGCAGGCAATATCCGGCGGGCTGCTGGACGGTCTGGATTATGTCACACGCCGGGTTACCGCCCTGTTGGCCCGCCGCTCTGAACAAGCCGCCGAATGACCCAGCAACCGACGCTGGCGGTGCTGGTCAAAGGTTGGCCGCGCCTGTCCGAAACTTTCATCGCTCAGGAACTGGTGGCGCTTGAAGCCGCCGGGCACCGCTTTGACATCTGGTCGCTGCGCTTTCCCACCGACAAAAAACGCCATCCTCTGCATGACCAGTTGCAGGCGAAGGTGCGGTATCTGCCGGAATATCTGTATCAGGAACAGAACCGTGTTGCCCGTGCTCGTGACGTGGCGCGCAAATTACCCGGCTACGGTGCAGCCTATCACATCTGGCGGGCCGACCTGGCACGAGACCCCAACCATAACCGTATTCGCCGCTTTGGTCAGGCCTGCGTGCTGGCGACCGAGTTGCCGCCCGAAACCTGCGGGCTTTACGCAC
>Ga0209345_10006277_pt1 | contig 10818 bp, 7 predicted proteins | sample Cruoilmetagenom7_FD_187294 | JGI IMG/M metagenome (GOLD analysis project Ga0209345, IMG submission 187294) | Oil polluted marine microbial communities from Coal Oil Point, Santa Barbara, California, USA - Sample 7 (SPAdes) (version 2) | ecosystem: Environmental > Aquatic > Marine > Oil seeps ...
CCCTTGTTTTTCAAGGGTTGGGGGCAGCTATGTTCTGGATTATTGGTGCCCAGGAGAGGACTCGAACCTCCACATCCTTGCGAATACTAGCACCTGAAGCTAGCGCGTCTACCAATTCCGCCACCTGGGCAGGTGTCGTGAAGCCGCGATGTAAACTCAGGCGGCGGGGGTGTCAACGGGCGTTTCAGGATTCGAAGCGGCCCGATAGTGGCTTGTCCCTTTCATGCCAGATAGGTATTGATCCGCAACCCAGATGGAGATGCAAATGTCCAAACTCGTCACGATCTACGGCGGAGCCGGTTTTGTCGGTCGATACATCGCCCAGCGCATGGCCAAGGAAGGCTGGCGTGTGCGTGTTGCAACTCGCCGCCCAAACGAAGCGATGTTTGTAAAGCCCTATGGTGCGGTCGGTCAGGTCGAGCCGGTATTGTGCAATATTCGCAATGATGACTCGGTCCGTTCGGTGATGAAGGGCGCGGATGGGGTGGTAAATTGCGTCGGTCTGCTGAATGAGCTGGGCGCCAACACGTTTGATGCTCTTCAACATGAGGGCGCCGGGCGGGTGGCGCGGATTGCAACCGAGGAAAACGTGGGTCAGTTGGTTCACTTCTCGGCCATTGGCGCAGACCCGGAAAGCGGCAGTAATTATGCGCGCACCAAAGCACTGGGCGAGGCGGATGTGCTGGCGGAATTTCCGGCGGCTGTAATCCTGCGACCGTCGGTCATTTTTGGTGCCGAGGACAGGTTCTTTAATAAATTTGCAAGCATGACCCAGTTCTCACCGATACTGGCGCTTGTTGGTGGGCGCACAAAGTTTCAGCCGGTCAGCGTTGATGATGTGGCGCAGGCTGCGGCCAAGGGGATACTTGGGCAGGCCGGACCCGGGGTTTATGAACTTGGCGGGCCGGACGTGAGGACGTTGCACGAGTTGGCAGATGAAATGCTCACGACGATCCGACGCCGGCGGTTGGTTCTGAACCTGCCATTCTGGGTTGGCTCGATCACTGGCGGCGCACTCGATATCGCGCAGGCTGTGTCGCTTGGGCTGTTCGCCAACAGCATTCTGACCCGCGATCAGGTGCGTAATTTGCGAAACGATAATGTGGTCTCGGACGGTGCGTTATCGCTGGCGGATCTGGGTATAAAGCCTGTGGCGACCCAAGCCACATTGCCTGAATACCTTTGGCGCTATCGCCCGTCAGGACAATATTCTTCGATCAAAGAATCTGCGAAGAACCTGAAGGTCTGAAAGTAGGTCAACTGTAGGCGATCCAAAGCAGAATGACGCCAAGTATCACCCGATAGATAACGTAGGGCGTGAAACTGACGCTGCGCAACAGGCGCATCATCAAAGACAAAGCCACCAATGCAGCGATGAAGGATAGCGCAGCGGCGATGCTGGCGTCGCGCGCGGTTTGGGTGTCGGCAGTCGCCAATACTTTCGCCCCTAAAAGAACGCCAGAGGCTGCGATCGTCGGGATAGACATCAACATCGCAATTTTCGCGCTGTCATGGCGCGTATAGCCCATTTTGCGCGCGCCGGTGATGGTGATGCCCGAACGTGAGGTTCCCGGGATCAAGGCAATCGCTTGCCAGAACCCCAGTGCGATCGCATCACGGACAGTCCAGTCTGTTGTTGTCTTTTCTGACGGGCCACGCTGATCGACCCAATATAGCAAGAGACCGAAAAGTAGCATCGTCCAGCCGATGGTTTTGATCGACCGCATTGCCTGATCCAGACCAGTCAGGTTCAAAATCAGGCCGGCAACAACAACGGGAATTGTCGCGAGTATCAACAGCAGGGCCAAGCGGGACTGAGGCGTATCTGCCTTGCCGGTTACCAGCCGGGGAAGACCGGAAATTGCCATACCCACATCGCGGTAAAAATACAGGACGACCGCCAGAAGCGTGCCAATGTGGACAGCAACATCAATGGTCTGGCCCTGATCATCTAACCCAGTCAGATTCGGCAGCAGAATAAGATGCCCGGACGACGAAACGGGCAGAAATTCAGTGATGCCCTGAATAATTGCAACAAGGAAAAGGTGAAACAGCGACATACGGCCCGCCTGAAAGAATCAGTTGCCCCAACCTAAACACACGAAATTAAAAAGAAAGAGTCGTTAAAGGTCATTATTGCTTACTTAAAACTTGGCGAAGTCTGGAAATATGTGCAATTTGCCGTCGGGTAGGGCAAAATAAGGTCAGAATATCTGCCTTTTCTTTTCTATCCCCACCCCTTAAAAGAGGCAGTTCTGAACAATTTTGAAAGGTCAGGGCCGATGGCAAAAGAGCCTATGCTAAAATTTGTCGATGTAGAGCGGGATATGCCCGCGAAACGTGATCCGGCGGAACGCCGCTCGGATTTCGATGAAATTTATGCCGAATACGCCCAGCGGAAAGCAGAAGAGCAGGCATCGCGTTGTTCGCAATGTGGTGTGCCTTTTTGCCAAAGCCACTGTCCATTGCACAACAACATCCCCGATTGGCTGCGGATGACGGCCTCTGGCCGATTGCGGGAGGCCTATGAAATCAGTCAGGCCACCAACACCTTCCCCGAGATTTGCGGCCGTATTTGCCCTCAGGATCGTCTGTGCGAAGGCAACTGCGTAATCGAGCAATCTGGCCACGGTACCGTGACGATTGGCAGCGTAGAAAAATACATCACTGACACGGCGTGGGAAAAGGGTTGGGTTCTTCCTATTCGCCCGACAGTCGAGCGTGGCGAAAGTGTTGGAATCATTGGGGCTGGTCCGGGTGGGCTGGCGGCGGCTGACGTTCTGCGCCGACAAGGCGTGCAGGTCACGGTGTACGACCGCTATGACCGCGCCGGTGGATTGCTGACATACGGTATTCCCGGGTTCAAACTGGAAAAAGATATCGTCATGAAGCGGGTCGATCAGTTGCGCGATGGCGGGGTAGAGTTTGTTCTCAATTGTAACGTCGGCGAGGACCTGTCGTTTGACGCAATTCGCGGCAAACACGAAGCAGTTCTTATTGCTACCGGGGTCTATGATTCCCGAGATTTAAAGGCACCCGGCAGCGGTAGCGCAGGGATTGTGCGCGCAATCGACTATCTGACAGCGAGCAACAGGAAAAGTTTTGGCGACGACGTGCCGGAATTTGATTCCGGTGAATTGAATGCAGAAGGCAAACGCGTTGTTGTCATTGGCGGCGGCGACACGGCTATGGACTGTGTCCGCACGGCCGTCCGTCAAGGGGCCGAAAGCGTGAAATGCCTTTACCGAAGAGACCGCGAGAACATGCCCGGATCCCTGCGCGAGGTTACGAACGCCGAGGAAGAGGGCGTGCAATTTGTCTGGCTGTCCGGACCGAAAGGATTTGACAGTAATGGCGACGAAGTCACCGCCGTAATCGTGCAAAAAATGCACCTTGGCGCACCAGATGCCAGCGGTCGCCAATCGCCCGAGGTTATCCCGGACGCTGACTATATCGAAGAGGCAGACATTGTTATCAAAGCGTTAGGGTTTTCACCGGAAGACCTGCCAACACTTTGGGGGGTGCCGGAGTTAGAGGTAACCCGCTGGGGCACTGTCCAGACTGATTTCCAGACGCACGCAACCAACCTCGACGGGGTCTATGCCTGCGGCGATATTCAACGCGGGGCCAGTCTGGTTGTCTGGGCAATTCGCGATGGCCGCGAGGCGGCCGAGGCGATGCTGAATTATATGACGTCAGCGGCATCAGTCGCGGCGGAATAGCAAAACGCCAGAAATAGACACAATTATTCGCCAAAAAAGGCGACCCGAGTAAGCAGATATGATGCTGAAGGACGGGAAAAACGCTGGAGCAATTAAATGGTAGATAAAACAGGACAATGTCTGTGCGGCGCGGTGAGGTTTACTGCGGTTGACGTCCCGGAAAATTTATCAATTTGTCACTGCAGGATGTGCCAGCGATGGGCCGGATCAGCCTTTAAATGCGTGAGCGTTTCGAATGAAAACCTTACTGTCATGGGGAAAGAAAACATTGGAGTATTCAAAAGCTCTGATTGGGCCGAACGCGCTCATTGTATGAAATGCGGATCTGCATTGTGGTACAGGGTAACAAACGGCCGCTATGTTGGGGGCACAAGTTTGGCAGTCGGACTATTGGATCAATCCGATGGATTAACCGTTATCCGGGAATACTATGTCGACTACAAAAACAGCGTCGATATCTTGCCGGAAGACCGCGTGCAGATGACCAAGGCGGATGTAATGGCGATGTTTGCGCCAACCGAAGACGAGGGCTAAGAGATGCAAAAATTTGACCATATATGGGCAACCGCAGAATCCACCAAGCGTGAATGGATGGCAAAAAACAGTCTCTATTCCAAAGAGAATGAGCATTCGTCCTGCGGCGTTGGCCTTGTTGTATCCATTGACGGCAAGAAAAGCCGCAAGGTTGTGGAAAACGGTATTCAGGCGCTGCGGGCGGTTTGGCACCGCGGTGCTGTAGATGCAGATGGCAAAACCGGCGATGGGGCTGGCATCCATGTGCAGATCCCGGTTCCGTTTTTCTATGATCAGGTCGAGCGCACCGGACACAAGCCGCGTCCGGATGAGTTGATTGCCGTTGGTCAGGTGTTCCTGCCGCGCACGGATTTCGGAGCGCAGGAAACCTGTCGGACCATCGTAGAATCCGAAGTGCTTCGCATGGGGTATTATATCTATGGTTGGCGACATGTGCCGGTAAACGTCGATTGTCTGGGCGAAAAGGCAAACGCAACGCGCCCGGAAATTGAACAAATACTGATATCCAACTCTAAAGGGGTGGACGAAGAAACCTTTGAGCGTGAACTTTATGTTATTCGGCGCAGGATCGAAAAGGCTGTGGCGCGTCAGCAAATCTCTGGCATGTATATCTGCTCGCTGTCCTGTCGCTCGGTGATTTACAAAGGCATGATGTTGGCAGAACAGGTCGCGGAATTCTATCCGGATCTGATGAATCCCAGATTTGAATCGGCCTTCGCAATTTATCATCAGAGGTATTCGACAAATACATTCCCACAGTGGTGGTTGGCACAACCGTTCAGAATGTTGGCCCATAACGGAGAGATCAACACGCTCAAAGGTAATGTTAACTGGATGAAAAGCCACGAAATTATGATGGCGTCCGGAACCTTTGGCGATATGGCTGAAGATATCAAACCGATTGTGGCGCAAGGATCATCTGATTCAGCTGCGTTAGACTCTGTTTTTGAAGTTTTGGTGCGCGCCGGTCGAAGCGCGCCTATGGCCAAGACAATAATGACCCCCGAAAGCTGGAGCCAGCAAGCCGTAGAGTTGCCCCAGTCCTGGCGCGACATGTATTCCTATTGTAATTCGGTGATGGAACCCTGGGATGGCCCGGCGGCTCTGGCGATGACGGACGGTCGTTGGGTTTGTGCCGGTCTCGACCGGAACGGATTGCGCCCGATGCGTTACGTGGTGACCAGCGACGGGCTGGTGATGGCCGGCTCCGAAACCGGGATGGTTTCCATTGATGAGGCGAAAGTCGTCGAGAAAGGTGCGCTCGGACCGGGGCAAATTTTGGCCGTGGATATGAAAAAGGGTTTGTTGTTCCACGATACTGAAATCAAGAACAAGCTGGCAGCAGCACAACCATTCGGCGAATGGGTTGAAAAAATCGTCGATCTTGAGGCAAAGCTTTCCGGTGTCAGTGAAATGGCACTGTTTCACGGTGCCGAACTGCGCAAGCGGCAGATTGCCGCCGGATATTCCATAGAAGAACTTGAACAAATTCTTGCGCCCATGGCCGAAGATGGCAAAGAAACACTTGCGAGCATGGGTGACGACACCCCTGCCGCCGTTCTGAGCGAAAAATACCGCTCACTTAGTCACTATTTCAGGCAAAACTTCAGTCAGGTTACCAACCCGCCGATCGACAGTTTGCGGGAATACCGGGTGATGAGCCTGAAGACGCGGTTTGGAAACCTTAAAAACGTGCTGGATGAGGATTCTTCGCAGACCGAGATTCTGGTTTTGAACAGCCCTTTCGTCGGAAATGCGCAATTTGAAGGCCTCGTCGAGGCATTTAACGCCCCGATGGTCGAAATCGACTGTTCGTTTGATGCGGACGGCGGTCAAGGGGCGTTGCTGGCTGGTCTTGCGCGAATTCGGGCCGAAGCTGAGGACGCGGTGCGCTCTGGCGCCGGGCATATCGTTTTGACCGATCAGCATCAGAACCCCGGACGGGTGGCGATGCCGATGATTCTGGCGACCAGTGCGGTGCATTCCTGGCTGACAAAGCAAGGGCTTCGGACCTTCTGTTCGCTGAACGTGCGGTCGGCGGAATGTGTTGATCCGCATTATTTCGCGGTGCTGATTGGCTGCGGAGCGACGATCGTCAACGCCTATCTGGCAGAGGATTCTCTGGCCGACCGGATTGATCGTGGCCTGATTGACGGAACGCTGACCGAGGCGGTTGCGCGGTATCGTGCGGCAATTGACCAAGGGCTGCTTAAGATCATGGCCAAGATGGGAATTTCAGTTATTTCCAGCTATCGCGGGGGTCTGAATTTCGAGGCCGTCGGGCTTAGCCGGGCTATGGTTGCCGAGTATTTCCCCGGAATGGCCAGCCGGATTTCAGGTATCGGCGTGGGCGGCATCCAGAAAAAGGCGGAAGAAGTACATGCCCAGGGCTGGAAAAGTGGAACAGACGTTCTGCCGATCGGTGGGTTCTATAAATCACGCAAGTCAGGCGAAATTCATGCGTGGGAAGCGCAGTCCATCCATATGATGCAATCCGCCTGCGATAGAGCCTCTTTTGAAATGTGGAAGCAGTATTCCGCAAAAATGCAATCCAACCCACCGATCCACCTGCGTGATCTGCTGGATATCAAAGCAATCGGAAAGCCGGTACCGCTGGAAGAAGTGGAAAGCATCACCTCGATCCGCAAGCGTTTCGTGACGCCGGGAATGTCACTTGGGGCGCTGTCGCCTGAAGCACATAAGACGCTTAACGTAGCGATGAACCGAATTGGCGCAAAGTCTGACAGCGGTGAAGGCGGCGAAGATCCGGCGCATTTTGTGCCAGAGGCGAACGGCGACAATCCATCTGCGAAAATCAAGCAGGTCGCTTCCGGTCGCTTTGGGGTGACTGCTGAGTATCTCAATCATTGCGAAGAGCTGGAAATCAAGGTCGCCCAGGGAGCAAAACCCGGTGAGGGCGGTCAATTGCCCGGCATGAAGGTGACCGAGCTGATTGCTCGTTTGCGTCATTCAACGCCAGGAGTGATGCTGATCAGCCCGCCACCGCACCACGACATCTATTCGATCGAGGATCTGGCGCAGCTGATTTATGACCTCAAGCAGATTAACCCGCGCTGTAAGGTGACGGTTAAGCTGGTTGCCGCATCAGGTGTCGGCACAATTGCGGCAGGTGTGGCAAAGGCCAAGGCCGATGTGATCCTGATCTCAGGCCATAATGGCGGCACCGGGGCCAGCCCGGCCACCAGTATCAAATATGCCGGTCTGCCGTGGGAAATGGGCCTGACCGAGGCGCATCAGGTTCTGGCGATGAACAACCTGCGCGACCGGGTGACGCTGCGTACGGATGGCGGGTTGCGCACGGGCCGCGATATTGTGATGGCCGCGATGCTGGGCGCCGAAGAATACGGGATCGGCACCGCCGCGCTGATCGCGATGGGCTGCATCATGGTTCGTCAGTGTCAAAGCAACACCTGCCCGGTTGGCGTTTGCACGCAGGACGAACGCCTGCGCGGTAAGTTTACCGGAAGCGCCGATAAGGTCGTGAACCTGATTACATTCTACGCTCAGGAAGTGCGGGAAATTCTGGCCAGCATCGGTGCACGCTCACTTGATGAGGTGACAGGGCGCGCCGATTTGCTGTCACAGGTCAGCCGTGGGTCAGCGCATCTTGATGATCTGGACCTTAATCCGCTGCTGATCACGGTCGATGGCTCGGAAAAGATTGTTTATGACCGCACACGGCCACGCAATGAAGTGCCAGACACGCTGGATGCGCAGATCGTCAAGGATGCCGCGCGCTTCCTTGAAGAGGGCGAAAAAATGCAGCTGTCTTATGCGGTTCAAAACACTTTGCGTACAGTCGGAACACGCACATCCAGCCACATCGTGTCGAATTTCGGGATGCGCAATAACCTTCAATCGGATCACCTGACGATTAAACTAACGGGCTCAGCCGGCCAATCCTTGGGCGCGTTTGCGGCGCCGGGGCTGAAGCTGGAAGTGAGCGGTGACGCGAATGATTATGTCGGCAAGGGCTTGTCAGGCGGGACCATCGTGGTGCGCCCGCCAATGAATTCGTCGCTGGTGGCATCTGAAAACACGATCATCGGAAACACTGTTCTTTACGGCGCGACGGATGGGTATTTGTTCGCCGCGGGTCGTGCTGGTGAACGATTTGCGGTTCGCAACTCTGGTGCAAAAACCGTAATCGAAGGCTGCGGATCGAACGGTTGTGAATATATGACTGGCGGTGTGGCGGTGATACTTGGGCCTATCGGATCGAACTTTGGCGCCGGCATGACCGGCGGCATGGCCTATCTTTATGACCCGGACGGCGCAGCGCAGGTGCGAATGAACATGGAAACACTGGTTGTTTGCCCGGTTACCGTGGACCATTGGGAAGTTGAGCTTCGTGGGTTGATTGAGGCCCATGTCTTGGAAACCAACAGCTTCAAAGCCGCCGATATTCTGAACAACTGGGAAGCCGAAAAGGGTAATTTTGTACAGATATGTCCAAAAGAGATGCTGGTGCATATCAAACACCCGCTGACCGAAGAAAAAGGCGCAATATTGGCACAGTAGTTCGGTTTCCGAAGAAAATGAACCAAAGTGGCCAAATTCCAGCGCATCGGCGCTCGAAATTGGCCACTTTGTTCTTTAAAAAACCCTGACAACGCCCTTCTTGGGTGCGAATTTTCCACCAAACTCTTTGTTGTAACCAATGAAAAGAGTTTGTTGTGCCTCTGTCGAATACCGACCAGTTCTTTGTATTAGATCCGGGAAACCCGCCGGCTGTAGGAACCGCGCTAACTCCGTGCTATCTGGAAGTAACCGACCGGAATAATGGTGGGTTTCTCGACGGGTTTTCCAACGATTCTATTGACGGGAAAAATATCGCCGCAACCTGGCCGGGCGACACGGTAACTGTGGTCATGGGTGGGGAAAGGATCACTATTTCGGGTTATTCCTTATATCTGGCAGACGGCAGTGCGGTCTTCACACCTTCGGATGGAACGGTTCTGTCGGCTGCAACTTTTAAAAGCTCGACCTATGTTACCTCGCAAGGCCTGATGCCAGCCCCGTCACTTGGGCCGCCTTGCTTTGTCCTTGGTACCACAATTCTGACCAGTATCGGATCGCGCAAAATCGAAGACTTGTCGGCCGGGGATCTTGTCGAAACGGTAGACAAGGGCTTGTGCCCAATCCGTTGGGTCGGTGGGTCAAGAACGGCGGGAAATGGTGAATATGCTCCGGTTCTGTTTCGCGAAGGGGCAATTGGCAATGTTGCCGATCTGCGCGTGTCGCCACAACACCGCGTTCTGATAAACGATCATCGCGCACAGCAGTTATTTGGCCGGGATGAAGTTCTTGTTCCGGCAAAGCATCTTGTTGACGGGATGTCGGTTGTGCGTGAACAAGCGAACACAGTGGAATATTTTCACATACTGTTTGATGAGCATGAGTTGATATTTTCCGATGGCGCAGTGACCGAAACCTTTTTCCCGGGTGAAGATGTATTGCATGATCGCCAAGCGCGCGCCGAGCTTGTGGATTTGATCCCAGAGTTCCACGAAGACGGTGATGCCAATGTCAGTCGATCAACGCAGGTATCGCACAAGGGACGCGAAGCCAGAGTTATGCAGGTTGCGTAATACGCACGCGATCTTGGCACTGAATGCGGCACTGGGTCTTGGACTCAGTTTGGGTACGATCTTGGTAACTGAACTGCATTGAATTCTTGTATTGACTGTGGCCCGCTTGTTAGTGTCTCGCCGTGGCAAGAGCAGCAAAGAAAAAGCCCGCACCCAAAAAACGCGCGGCGAAAAAAAGGGCACCAAAAAAGGTGCGCTTTCGCCCTGTGCGCGCTGCGCTGAAATGGGGTGTGCGTGGGGCATTGGCCTGTATTGCGTTGATGATCCTGGCGGTATTCACCTACGCAGTCATCAACCCTCCGACGACGCCATATATCCTGTCTGAGGCCCGCAGATTGGGCGATGTGGACCACCAGTGGGTCGATATCGGTGAAATCGCGCCGGTGATGGTACGATCTGTCGTTGCGGCAGAGGATGCAAATTATTGCCAGCACTGGGGGTTCGATATGGCCGCAATTCGCGAGGCGCTGGAGGATGGTGGCCAGCGGGGGGCCTCGACGATCAGTCAGCAGGTCGTCAAGAATGCCTATCTTTGGCAAGGGCGAAGCTGGGCGCGCAAGGCGTTGGAAGCGGTGATGACACCGGTCGTCGAAGCGGTCTGGACCAAACGTCGGATACTTGAGGTTTATCTGAATGTAGCTGAGTTTGGTGAAGGCGTGTTTGGGGTAGAAGCTGCCGCGCGGACCTATTTTCGCGTCGGGCCCGAAGATTTGAATTCGGTGCAAGCGGCGCGACTGGCCGCGCTGTTGCCAAACCCCAAAGACAGATCAGCCGCACGGCCATCAGCGTTGGTCCGTCGCAGAGCAGGTTCGATCGCGGACGGCGCCGCGACAATCAGGGCAGACGGGCGGGCAGCGTGCTTTGAGAGTTGAAAATCCCGGCGCTTCACGGCATTGAAGAAGGAACGCCAGTATTTCAGCGAGCTGCAATGATCCGTCTTTTCCACGTTC
>Ga0209345_10006278_pt1 | contig 10817 bp, 13 predicted proteins | sample Cruoilmetagenom7_FD_187294 | JGI IMG/M metagenome (GOLD analysis project Ga0209345, IMG submission 187294) | Oil polluted marine microbial communities from Coal Oil Point, Santa Barbara, California, USA - Sample 7 (SPAdes) (version 2) | ecosystem: Environmental > Aquatic > Marine > Oil seeps ...
TTGGTTTGCTTTATTTGCTAAGTTATTTACACTCTCTGTCATTGTTGAAGAGTTTGATTTGAGGTGTTGTCCATTTGAGAGGTTTTGTTTTGCACTATTTGAAAGTGAGTTTCCTAGAGTATTCACAGATTCTAAAACTACTTTCATATCTTCTTTTATCTTTTCTGGAATAGCTATTTTAGGCGTAAAATCATCTTTTGAGTAAGCTAATAAAACAGCTGAAAGTTCACTCATTATTACTTCTAATTCATCTAACATTTTATTAACATTTACAGTTAGTGTTGAAATCATTGGATTATTAGAGTGAGCTTTTGATCTACATTTAAATATACCTTGCTCTACTTTATCTGTAATAAGAACAATTTCACCCATAACCTTCATATCATCTTGAAGATTTGTTTGAAAAAGATCAACCGCATCATTAATTTTTGATATTATTGTTCCTATCTCATCATTTCGCATATCTGTAACTTTTACTATCTTATTTTGCTTTAAAGAAACAAAATTTAAAAACTCATTAAAGTAACTGTCAAATTTCGCAATACCTTCTATTGTATTCTTCATAATCATATAACTAGACCAAGCTACAGTAAGCCCACAAATAATGATTAAAAAAATAACAATATTTGTTTTACCAAAATACCCAGCCATTCCAACTGTTACTAATCCTACTAAAGAGAGTATCATATTAAAAAAGATACTCTGCTTTGTTGACATATTTCCCATATTACACTTCCCCAATTTTTGTTTTAATTCTACAATAAAGTGACTAAAATAAAGATTTGAGTTATAAAAGAGTATAAGCAAATATTATAAAATAAAATTTTGAATACTCTTAGCTCATAAAACCAACTGTTTTATCTTTATCAAATTGTCCTTTTTCCTCTTTTTGAATCTCTTCTAAAAAAGCTTCAACTGTAAATACAGCTTGTTCATCTATTGCTAATTTATATGCTGTATTTTTAATCACTAACTCAATTTGACCACCAGTGAGTGATGATTTTGCTAGTTTTTTAACATCAAAATTTTCTTCCAAAGGCAATTCTGATGGAAGTAATTTCTTCCAAAGAAGAGTTCTTTGTTCTAAATTTGGTTTTAAAAACTCAATTTTATAATTAAACCTTCTTGAAAATGCTTTATCAATGCTATCTAATAAATTAGTAGTTGCAATAAGTATTCCTTCGAATCTTTCAATTTGTTCTAAAAATATATTTTGCATTTGATTATGCATTTTATCGCTACCACTTATTTGTCCACTTACACGGTTACTTAAAAACTGATCTGCTTCATTTAATAAAAGTACTGGTTCAGTTTTAGTTTTTGTACATAATTCTTTGTATTCATCAAATATCTTTCGTACATTTTTTTCACTTTCACCCACATACATAGATAAAATCTTACTACAATCAAAACTTAATACTTGTTTTTTTAATGATTTTGCCAAAGCTAGTGCTGTAATTGTTTTTCCAGTACCTGCTGCCCCATAAAAAATAATTCTTGCATCAATACCTTTTTTCTTATCTTTTATTCCCCATTTTTTAAGACGTTCTATTACACTTTTATCTACTTGTTTAAGTAATAGATCTAAAGTTTTTTTTGTTTTATCATTTAATACAACATCTTCTAAAGATTTTTTAGGTTCAATAAGTTCAAACATCTCTTGTTCTGTAATAAGCATATCAAGTTTTATTTTTTGTTGTCGTTTCTCTTTTTTTACTGGGTGTGAAATTTTATATAATATTGACTCTGGTATATAAAAATTTCTATTTATCCCCCCAAAAGGTGTAAGCATCTCATCATAATCTATAAGTCCATTGGAGATTAAATTTCCACTCTCTTCTAATAAACTTCTATGTTTTATTTTTTCATAATCATCATCAGAAACCAATGCAATCAAAGAGTTCATATCTCTTATAGATTCATCACTTCCTCCGTACTCTTCTTTTAAAAGAGCTAAAAATATCATCTGCTCTTTCTCTTCAAGATTGTGTTGCTTAAAAAAATCTTCAAGCATAATCGTATTACTTGTAGTTTCAACTCTCTCTTTAATTCTATTTTCTAAAAGTGATAACTTACTTCTAAGACGGTTTGCATTTGGAGAGTTTTCATCAAAATTATGTTTAACAATATTAAGTTTTTGTGCTAAATCAATTTTGAAAAACTGATCTTGCAAATATTCAAGATGATCACTATACTCTTTAATATCAGGAAGAGTAAGCTCTAAAGAACCAACTTCAAGAAGTTTTAAAAAGGAGCTACTTAAACTTACTGCTGTATTTATCAACTCTAACTGAGACAATTCACTTATCTTTGTTGTAATAAAATTACTTTGTGTAATCCATCCAAGCTCAAGAAGATTTTTAATAAGATACACATATTCTATATGTTCAAGCTTTTTAATATCATAAAACTCACCTAAAATATCTACAACTAAAATATTGTCATTTCCTATTATATATTGCCGTGTAAGATATTGTAAAACTTTTACTTCATCCTCATTACATTTTAAATGTGCATATATATCTAACTTGCATACATCTTGTGATTCCACAAATAATTTAACATTTTTCACTAATTTCTCTCTTTTTAAACCAATTCTTTGCATTTTTAATATCTATTAATATTTGCTTTTTTAACTCTTCATAAACTTCATATTTTTTATTGTCTCTTAGCTTGCTATAAAAAACAATTTCTATTACCTTAGGGATATCCAGAGAAGAAATATCTTCTAAAACATGTGTCTCAACAGCAAAATTTCCATCTGTAGAAACTCTGTGCCCTATAAAAGAAACAGACTCATAGGCAATGTTATTTAGAATTGTTTTTGTAATATAAATACCCTCTTGTGGTATTGAAAAATCTTTTACATCAATATTAATTGTAGGAACAAACTGTTTTGAACCTAATCCTTGTCCTACGATATGATGCCCTTGAAGAGTATAATTATACCCTAAAAGTTTATTTGCTATTTTGATATTTCCATCTCTTAAATATTCTCTAATTACCCTTGAGTGAACTGAAATATCTGATATTTTGTATTCATCAACTACAATTACTTTCCCTTGAAATATTTTTTTTAAACACTCTATACCACACTTTGCTTTATGTCCAAAGTGAAAATCATAACCTACAACTATTTTTTGTAAATTAGGAAATTCTTCATTAAGCAAATTAATAAACTCTTCTCCACTAAGATGTTTTATATTTTCCAATTCATAATAAAAAAGTGGGAAAGAGGTATATTTCATTCTGCTTGCATCGGGAGAAAGGTTAGCATATTGAGTAGATATTACTGCAATTGCCCCATTTGTGTCTAATCTCGAAAATAGCTGTTGATGTGCTTTATGCATCCCATCAAAACCACCTATTGCAATATTTGTTATTTTATTTTTTATATAAATTCCTTTTGAAATTAAAGTTATAAATTTAATTTGATATAATACCACACATCTTCTTTAGAAGATTTAATTTATAAAAAATCATTAAGGAATCTCTTATTAACTGTAAAATAAACATCTTTCAAATTGTTAAAAAATCAAATGACCAATTTGAACCTATAATCAATGAATTTATAAAAATGTCTAGTAGATTTGCTAAAGTTGAAGTCCATAGTTTATTTAATAAACAAATCTCTAAAGCGCAAACAGTAGGTGAACTTGAATCACAAAAAGCATACAATGAGCTTTATATTCCAAAATTGTCAAATGGATACAATATTGCCCTTGATGTATTAGGAAAACAAATAGATAGTTTTGAATTTAGCACTCTTTTAGAAGATAAAATAACTATTAATTTTTTTATAGGTGGAGCATACGGATTTGATAGAAAATTTTTAACTAAATGCGATAAAACCATATCTCTTAGTCAACTTACAATGGCACACAAAATTGCAAATTTAGTTCTTTGTGAACAAGTTTTTCGCTCCCTTTGTATATTGAATAATCATCCATATCATAAATAAATTTAGAATAATTTAGTTAACTTTTAGTATAATCCCACAACATTATAATAATAGGACAAAAAAGTGGCTTCGAATAAACAGATAGACGAGTTAAAAGAGATGTTAATCGAGAGAAAAAACATCATACAAAGTAATATAGATGACAGTATAGATAATATATCTAAATTAAATAGTTGTGATTGTAAAGATGACTTAGATTATGCAGAAGCTAGCAGTGATAGCTTTACTTCTGGTATAATAATAAATCAACAAAAACAAGAGCTAAAAGAGATTGATGAAGCTCTTAAAAATATTGAGGACAATACTTATGGCATATGTGAAATGTGTGATGAGATGATTGCAATTGGAAGATTAAAAGCAAAACCATTTGCTAAATTTTGTACAGATTGTAGAGAGATTCACGAAAACAACAATCAATAAGATAAAAAGGGGTTACAATGGGTTTAAAAAAATATATATTAGGTTCAGTTATTTTAGTATTAGCAGTTTTTGCTTATACTTTTAGTCTAGCATCAGGTGATTATAGAGTTGAATTATTTGATTATGTTTTAATACTCCCTATTGCCATTTGGATAATTGTACCAACGCTAGTACTCTTTGTACTTTCTGTTTTACATATACTTTTTTATGGTGCAAAAAACTACTTTACAATAAAAGCAATAACAAAAGATACAGAAGCATTAACAACACTTATCAATAAAAAACTTTTAAATGAATCATCAAAGTCAAATTTTCAAAATAGTCATCTAAAAGAACTTGGTTCAATTATAGAACAACTTGATATTGATATTACAAACAGCAATTTTAGTTCTGAAAATAAAATAATCAATAAAACTATTGACCAAATATTTGCAATTAACTCAGGAAAATATATCTCGACAAAAGAGTTAAAACTAGACAACCATAATCCACTAATGATAAAAAACTTTAAAAATAGAATAGAACAAGATGTTGAGTTTGCACTTGAAGTTATTCAAAAAAGTACAAACTATCCTCAAAAGATACTTAAACCTGCATTTTTTAAAGTTTTAGAAAATAAATCAATTACTACAATTAAAAAACTACTTGATAGTGTAACATTTGATGAAGAGATGATTGTAGCACTTCTTAAAAAAGATGGCGAACAAGACAATCAATTTGCAATGACAAATGAGCAAATATTAAATATTATCAAAAAAGTTAAACTTACAAATACACAACTAATTGAGGTTGCAAAAAATTATAAAATTCTTATGTCTCCAGATCAGATTATTAAACTTTATGAAGATTTTACTTTAGAAAATGAAGAATATACACTTGCTTATCTTTATGTTCTAGCAGAGTACGAAATGGTTGACAAGATGAGAGATATTTTAGACAATAGTGCACCTACTGAATTTGCACCTTTTAAGGCATTAGTTGATTTAAAAGATAGTGGAAAAAATACTTACTCTTTAGATTCTATTTGTTATAAATAATCTCCATAAATATGGATAACAAAATTTTAGACTTCTCAAAACCTGTAATAGCACTAGCTCCACTTGCAGGTTATACTGATCTTCCTTTTAGATCAGTTGTAAAAAATTTCGGCGTTGATTATACTGTTAGTGAAATGATAAGCTCCAATGCACTTGCTTACAATAGTGAAAAAACAAAAAAGATGTTGACAAAATCTAGCAATGAAGATCCTTATTTTATACAACTATCGGGAAGTAAACCTGATATTATGCAACTTGCTGTTGAAAAATTAAATGAGATAGAAGGTATTGCGGGAATTGATTTAAACTGTGGTTGTCCTGCTCCAAAAGTATTTAATCATGGAAGTGGTTCTAACTTACTTGGGGATCTTCCTCGGTTACAACTAATGCTAAAAACTATTAAAAAATATTCCAATAAACACTATACAACAGCAAAAATTAGAATTGGTATTGATGAAAAAATTCCACTTGATATAGCAAAGGCAATTGAAGATTGTGGTGTTGATTTTATAGCAGTTCACGGTAGAACAAAAAAGGGAGCATATAAAGCCCCTGTAGACTATGATGCAATTGCATCGATAAAAGAGGTTGTAAAAATACCAGTTATTGCAAATGGAGATATTACAGACTTAGCAAAAGCACAATATGTTTTAAATCATACAAAAGCAGATGGGATAATGATAGGGAGAGGGGCAGTTGGAAAACCTTGGGTATTTCACCAAATTGCATCAAATAACGAAGTGATTTCAAATGAACTAAAAAAAGAGATTATTATTGAGCATTTCAATAAAATGATTGAATATTATGAAGAATATGGGGTGGTGATGTTTAGAAAGCATTTACATACTTATTCAAAAGGGTATGAGGGAGCTAATAATTTTAGAGAAAAAATAAATACAATAACATCTTCTGATGAAATGTTAGAAGTAATAAAAGAGTTTTTTTAGTTTTTTTCTTCTAGGTATGATACAACAGCTTGTAATAGCTCTTCAATATCAAGTGGTTTTAATAGATACCGATATATTCCTATCTCATCTGCTCGTAAAAATGAATCATAATCAGCATCTGCTGTCATAAGTATTGATGGTGTTTCTTCTTTAATAGCTTTTATCTTGGCAACCATATCCAATCCATCCATTTCAGACATTTTTAAATCAGTAATTACAAAATCAATATGTTGATTTGATTGAAAAACTTTGAGACCCTCTTCTCCATCTTTACAAATAAAGACATTGTTAAACAGCTTAGTTAAAATGGGAGTAATTGAATCTGAAATAAATTTATCATCTTCAACAAATAGTATATTTTTATCTTTTAGTATATCTATATTCAAATTTTTACCTAAAAAAAAAGCTAAGTGGTATATGCCACTTAGCTTTTTTAATCATAAGATATGATTACCCTAAAAATGGGTTCGCATATAATGCAATTAAAGCAATAACAAGTGTATAAATAACTTGTGCTTCAATCATAGCAAGTGCAATGAACATTGTAGTCATAAGTTTTCCACCCATACCTGGATTTCTAGCAGTACCAGCAATAGTTGCAGCAGCAGTATTACCCATACCAACAGCTCCACCAAGAGCAGCAAGACCAAGACCAACCCCAGCAGCAAGTACTGAGTAAGCTTTTAAAGTTTCGTTAGCAACATTTGCATCAGATGCGAAAGCTGCAGTTGCAATAGCAACCATTAAGAATAGAATTTTTTTCATCTATTGTTCCTTTTATAATATTTAATTGTACTAAAAGTCTGTTCGGATAGCGTAACCATATAAAAAAAATATAGCAATACAAACATAAATGCCTATATTTCCCTACTGAATACTTTTAAGTGGTGCAATTATATAGAAAAGTTTATTAAAAGTCCATTGTGCGTACACTCTCTTTGAGAAAATTATCTTCAATTATTGACTCTAATTCCCCTATATAATTAGTCAAAGTCATATTTTTTACTACTTGATAATTTTCTTTTTGTATTTTTTTAAGTTCCTCTTTGTTTCCAAGAATAGCATCTACTTTAAAAGAAAGGGTTTTATCATTTTGACCAAAAATCAAAGAGAAAGAATCAATAATCTCTGAAGCACCATTGTCTCTACTTACAAATACTGCGTTTTTTAAAAACATTGCTTTTAAAACACTAGATGCAAAAAGCTTTTGTTTTGTTGGGAATATAAATATATCAGAAACTATAAAGAGCTTGTCGCTATTTGTATAGTTTTCTAAAATAATCGTTTGTTTATCTAACTTAAAGTGTTTCAGTCTTTCTTTAAGTTTTTCTACTTGTTGAGTATTTGTATCTATCAAAATTTTATAGTTTTTATTCTCTAAATTTATTATAGTTATTAAAAAATTCTCTAAACCACTTGTAATTAAATCTTTTCCTGTAAAATAAATTATTCTTTGTTCTTTTTTTATCTCATATTTTTTTCTAAAATCTCTTTTAATTTGTTTATCATATTTTATTTGAGTATTGATGTAAGGATATAGAACAAAAATTTTATTCTCTTTTATATATGGTCTCTTTTCAGATATTTTTTCTTTCATACTATTTGAATTTACAATTGTTATTTTTGAGTGTTCAGTCATATCTAAAGCTTTAGTATTTATAGAACCTTGGTGAAAGTATATATCAGCGTATTTTTTTTCTTTTAGTAGTAGTTTTTCAAAAAAAGTTTGCTCTTGGAAATATGTTAGTTCAAACTTTTTTTCTAATTCTTTTAGTACTTTTGTTTTGGTATTAATTGCAATATGTATTTTTTCCATATTGCAATTATACCAAAAAAATTATTTTTTTAAAGCCTTAGCCCATGATTCCATTACATTATGAAGTTCCTCTTTAGGTGCTTCTATAAAATCTATTATAAATTTATCTTCAAATTCACAAACACCTATACTTCTAGGTCTAGCTGCTAATATCTTTGTATTTGGAATAGCTGCACCAAAACAAAATACTACATTTTGTGCATCAATCAAACCATTCATAATCTCACCACCTAAATTTTTAGTATGAGTATAATGATCAAAAATCGTTATAAAAGTTGCAATTGGATGACTCTGTATTTTTTCTTTAAAATATCCAACAACATCTTGTGTAGTTTTCGCACTCATCTCGTTTTTTAATAACTCTAAGCTGTATACTGGATATTTATCCATAAATATTGTTTTTTTCATCTATTTTTTCTCCTCTTTATATGTTAAAAATGACTCTACGGCACACTCTAATGTTTTAGGTATATCTTTCCCTTGTGCATCTTTAAAGTCTATTTGTACTTGATATACTACTTTGTTATTTTGATTTATAAATTTCATCACTACATAACCTCTAAATAACTTACTCTTGTCTGACTTTTTCTTCGGATCTTTTTTATCATTTTCATAAACTTTATATTCAACTTGTAAAATCTCTTTTGCTTGTTTTTGATTCTTGACTTTCTGAAGAAGAAAAAAAGAAAATTCTTTATTAAGTTTTTCCATATCTACAAAATCAAACAATGAAGATTTCATATAAATTGACTTATCAATACCAGAAGATATTTTATAATTTCCACTTAATAGTAAATTTTGAGCTTTAATAACATCTCCTGTACCATACCCTCTTTCAAATACTGTAGTTTTTTCATGACATTCCAATCTAACTACTTTACCAGGTACTTTATCTTTTGTCATTTGAGTATATATACTATTTCCTAGTAAAATAATAATAAGAAATATAAAAAAAGTAATAATATATTTTTTCATCATTACTCCTGAATACAAACTTCATTTTTTGTCATATGTATAATTGTTTGATATAGAACAATCGCTATAATAATTGTAGTAACTGCTATCATCACATATGAAAGAATCAATAATGAAAAATCTTTTGTCACATGGTACATAAGCATTGTACTTATAGCCATTGCTGCAACTGGAAATACAAATGCCCACCAAGATATGAAAAATTTTATTTTTAAGAAACTTTTATACATAAATGCTACTAAAATTGTAAAAAATAAAGCTAAATTAAATAACATTGTTGCAAATATATCAATCACTCCAAAAAGTTTAAAGTATGCTATAAAACCAACAGCAGGAGGTGCAATAAGTATAAACATCGTTGGCATAAATTTAACAGCTATTTGATGATGAAAAATAATTCTATTTAAGATAAGTGCAAATAAAATAACCCACAAAAATATACCAACACTAAAGAAATAGCTGAGTATTCCACTTGAAGCAAATCCAACTCCAGCAACTGGAATTAAAACATTTCCAACAATTGGAATAAACCATGCTGGATTTGAGTGAGCTAACTCTTGATTGTCTTTTATCCAAAATGATATTGTATGCATCGTAAGATAAAAATGTAATAATGTTCCAGGATACCAGAAAATTGCACTCACTGCTGGGAATTCCTCTTTATAGATAATAGCAAGCATCAACATTGAGATAGATACCGCTGCAAAAAAGTTAATACGAACAGGATGGTTAAATTCATTTTTAACAGCATTAAAATAAGTAAAAAACTTCATAAGATATGTCACACTTACACCTACAAATATAGCTGTAGTTATATACATCAAACTATTACCTATAATATGAGGAAAATCTAGCCAAATTGCTGCTTTTTGATAAGTTATAGTAAGACCACTCATCCCCATTACAATTGCATACATCATAATAGGGAAAAATTTTAGTCTATTTTTTTCTTGTAAAACTTCCATCAGATTCCTTTGTATAATTTATAATTATATAATTCATAAGTTCTGCAGAATTTTATCATTTTTATGAACAAATGTCAATTAAAAATCTTTAGTTGTATTTATTCCTGGTTTTTCTGGTGTTCCCACATAATCATTATTTGTATTGTAATTATATTTTATAATTGCTAATATTGCTCCAACTACCAAACATATTATTATTACTATTTTTACTGTTTTTCTTTTAGCGGGAGATTCATGATTGTCGTAGTCTTCAATTTCTTCTAATGTTGGTTCATTTTTCATGATAATAGCCTTTGTGTTTTCAAATTATGTATAAAAAAAGCTAGAAGTGTGTTGCTTCTAGCTTTTTAACAAATCCAAGTTATGCTTTGGACTTTAAAAGGAGAGTGTATGAACACTGTGAAAGTATATTAAGTTTGGTTTAAACAACTCTTAAATTATATTTCTAACTTATATTTATTATAATATTTTATTAAAAATTAACTTAAATAATTTCTGTAATACCACTTACTAAAGTGCCATAAAGCGTAGAAGTGTTGCTTCAATCTTTTTTGTTTTGCTTCATTATAAAGGTATTTTATATAATCTTCATTGAAAAGACTTGTTGCATTATTTACTATTAAAATCTCTTCTAATAGCTTCTCTTGATATTGGGCAAATAGCCATTCATTAAAAGGACTATTGAAGCCTTTTTTT
>Ga0209345_10006279_pt1 | contig 10815 bp, 11 predicted proteins | sample Cruoilmetagenom7_FD_187294 | JGI IMG/M metagenome (GOLD analysis project Ga0209345, IMG submission 187294) | Oil polluted marine microbial communities from Coal Oil Point, Santa Barbara, California, USA - Sample 7 (SPAdes) (version 2) | ecosystem: Environmental > Aquatic > Marine > Oil seeps ...
GCGTTACTTTCCGCCCTACTGGGATGCCCGGGAAGGCGGAAAGTAACGCGGCAACTGTCCTCGCCAGCCGGATGCAGCTTCCTCCGGACCGGGTATGCGGCCTCGCGCCGGATTTACGGAAAGCACCAGGGGCCAAGCCCGCGCTCGGTAAGACCGGCGCCGGTTACCGGGCGCAAAATGCACGGTTCGGAACCTCGCCACTCCTCCCTGAAAACACTAAACTTGCCACAAATTGGATAAAAATATTGACCACCTTTCCCGACCCTTGGTACGCTTCAAACCAGCACCCAGCGGGAAACGGCAATGGCCACGGACATTTTTGCACGTATCGAGCACAGCCGGACAGCTGATGAAGTGGTTCATCAGATCGAGATTCTCGTGCTCGAAGGCATCCTGCGCGTTGGCGACAGGCTTCCCGGAGAGCGGGAACTGGCCAAGCAGTTTGATGTGTCGCGGCCGATCCTGCGGGAAGCGCTCAAGGTTCTTGAAGGGCGCGGCCTGCTCAACACGCAACATGGCGGCGGTACCTTTGTTGCCGACGTGATCGGCCAGGTCTTCACCCGTCCGGTGATGGAGCTGATCACGCGGCATCAGAAAGCGACGCTGGACTACCTTGAGTACCGGCGGGAGATCGAAGGCGTTACCGCGGAGTTTGCCGCGCGGCGCGCCACGGAGGCCGACAAGGCGCTGCTGACCCGCATCGTCACAGCGATGAAAGCCGCGCACCAGAAAGACGCCTTCGATGAAGAAGCCGAAATCGACGTGGAATTCCACAGCGCGATCGGCGAATGCGCACACAACATCATTTTGCTGCACACGCTGAGATCGTGCTACCGGCTACTGGCCGAAGGTGTGTTTTACAATCGCGCGCTGGTCTACAATCTGCCTGGCGCACGCGATCAGTTGCTGGCCCAGCATATTGCCATCTACGACGCGGTGATGGCGGCGAACCCTGAAGCGGCACGACGTGCAGCCCAGGCCCATATCGATTTCGTCTCCAGGGCGATGACCGATGCCGAACGCTCGGGCGACTGGGAGCGGGTGTCGAAACTGCGCCTGCAACAGCGCGCGCCGGACCTGTCCGGCTCCAGCAGAACATCAAAACAGAAACAATCGGAGGCGGCAGAGTGACGTCAAGCGGAACGAAGGCTGCCCAACAGCCACGTGTGGGACTTTTTGCGACCTGTCTGGTCGATCTTTTCCGGCCATCTGTCGGTTTTGCCAGCGTCAAGCTGCTGCAGGACGCTGGGTGCGAGGTGCATGTGCCGGTGGCGCAGACCTGCTGCGGCCAGCCAGCCTACAACACCGGCGACAGGGCTGACACGCGCGAGATCGCCGAACAGGTGATCGAGGCTTTCGAGGAATTCGATTTCATCGTCGCGCCGTCGGGTTCATGCGCCTCGATGCTGAGGAAGCACTATCCCGGCCTGTTTGAGGGCGATGCCGCCTGGGAAGACCGGGCAAAGGCATTCTCGGCGAAATGCCACGAGCTGATCTCGTTTCTCACCGACGTGATGATGGTGCGCGATACCGGGGCAGCACTTGAAGCCAGGATCACCTATCACGATTCCTGTTCGGGACTGCGCGAGCTCGGCATCAAGGAGCAGCCGCGCAAGCTCCTGGGCAATGTCAGCGGCGTTGAAGTCCGGGAAATGACGGATTCGGACGTCTGTTGCGGTTTTGGCGGCACCTTCTGCGTAAAATATTCCGATATTTCCAATGCCATCGTCACCAAGAAAGTCGGCAATATCGACACCTCGGGCGCCGACATGCTGCTGGCCGGCGACCTTGGCTGCCTGATGAACATGGCCGGAAAACTCAAGCGCCAGGGATCGGACGTCGAGGTCCGTCATGTCGCCGAAGTTCTGGCGGGCATGACCAGCCAGCCGCCGATCGCCGGCTCCGGCAAATAGGCGGAACAGGAGACACCCGATGGAACTCACCGCCAACAAGTTCAAGGCAAACGCCTCAAAGGCACTGGTCGATGCGCAGCTGCAAAAAGCGCTCGGCAATGTGGAAAAGGGGTTTATCGGCAAGCGCCAGAAGGCCGCCGATGCACTGCCGGAATTCGATGCGTTGCGCGACAATGCCCGCGACATCAAGAACCATGTGCTCGAGCATCTCGACCTTTATCTCGAGGAATACGAGCGCAAGGTGACGGCTGCCGGTGGCCATGTGCACTGGGCCGAAACGGCCGAGGATGCGCGCCGCATCGTGCTCGAGATCTGCAAGAAGGCCAATGCCCGCACGGTGACCAAGGGCAAGTCGATGATTACCGAGGAGATCGCGCTCAACGATCATCTGGAGGCCAACGGCATCGAGCCGGTGGAAACCGACCTCGGCGAATACATCATCCAGCTGCGCGGCGAACATCCGAGCCATATCATTGCGCCGGCGGTGCACTTGAACAAGGAACAGGTGGAAGGCGATTTCCGCCGGGTGCATACGCATCTGCCGGAAGGCCGTGACCTCAGCGAGCCTGTCTCACTGCTCAGCGAGGCGCGCGAAGTGTTGCGCCAGCGCTATTTCGCGGCCGATGTCGGCATCACCGGCGCCAACTTCCTGATCGCGGAAACCGGCACCTCGGTCATCGTCACCAACGAAGGCAATGGCGACCTGACCCAGACGCTGGGCAAGGTGCATGTTGTCGTCGCCTCCATCGAGAAGATCGTGCCGACGCTGGAAGACACGTCGCAGATTCTCAGGGTGCTGGCACGCTCGGCCACCGGTCAGGACATGAGCGTCTACACGACATTCTCCACCGGGCCGAAACGCGAGGAAGACCCGGACGGGCCGGATGAGTACCATGTCGTGCTGCTGGACAATGGACGCTCGGCGATGCTCGGCACCGAGTACCAGGACATGCTGCGCTGCATCCGCTGCGGTGCCTGCATGAACCATTGCCCGGTCTACCACGCGGTCGGCGGTCATGCCTACGGCTCGGTCTATCCCGGCCCGATGGGTGCGGTGCTGACACCCTCGCTCAATGGCATTGACGAGACCGGACAATTGCCCAACGCGTCAACCTTCTGCGGCCGTTGCGAGGCGGTGTGTCCAATGCGAATTCCGCTGCCGAAGATGATGCGGCACTGGCGCGAGCGCGAGTTCGAGCGCAATCTGACGCCGGCTGTTGCGCGCTATGGGCTGAAAGCCTGGGCGTTTTTTGCCAAGCGGCCGAAACTCTACCGGTTTGGCGCATCGTTCGCGATGCCCTTGCTGTCGCTGTTTGGTGGCACGTCGCGGCGCTTCCATTCGCTGCCATTTGCCGGCGGATGGACCCGCCATCGCGACCTGCCGGCACCTGAGGGCCGCACCTTCCTGCAGGCCTGGGCGCAGCGCGAAGCGCAGAAACAGGAGACGGGACAATGAGCGCGCGCGAGAATGTGCTGAGCAAGATCCGGGCATCGATGCGGGTTCCGTCCTCCGATGACAAACGCCGCGAGGCGGTTGCTGCCCGGCTCGAAAATTCACCCGCCGGCATCATTCCAGGCAGGGCGCAGCTGCCGAAGGCCGGACAGGTCGATCTGTTCTGCTCGATGGCCGAGCAATTCGGCGCGACACTGGCGCGCGTCAGCGACTACAAGGCGGTTGCGGCGGAGGTCACCACCTATCTGCGTTCTCACAACCTGCCTGCGGAAATCCGGATGGGCGCCGACAAGCGGTTGAAGAAGGCCGGCTGGGAAACCGAGAAGAACCTCGAAATCCGTCACGGCGCCTCCGATGGCGGCGATCTGGCCGGCGTCAGTCACGCCATGGCCGGGATTGCGGAAACCGGGACGCTGGCGCTGGCTTCGGGGCAGGACAACCCGACAACCATCAACTTCCTGCCCGAACACCATATCGTAGTGCTGAAGGCCGGCGACATAAAGGGCGACATGGAAAGCGTCTGGGCGATGCTGCGCAAGGCGCAGGGCAAGGGCGAAATGCCCAGAGCCTTCAACCTGATCACCGGTCCGTCGCGCTCCGGCGATATCGAGCAGACCATCCTGCTCGGCGCGCACGGGCCGCGGGCGCTGCATGTCATCGTGGTTGACTAGGGCGTTCCGCCTTCGGGACCGTCAAGACGGGCGGTGACGTCTTCGCTGTACTCCCGCCCGGCCTTGCGCCGAAATGCATCAGCCCATCCCGGTGCGAGTCGCGGAAGCTCCGCCATTGCAGCCGCAGTCTCGGGCGCAAGACGCGGATTGAGCCGGGCGCGGGTGACCCGCTCGACGCTCCATCCGGGATTGGGGCAGTCCAGACGCCTGAATTCATCCCCCATGCGAACCATGCCGGGCTCGAGCACACGGTAGTACCAGCCAGTGCGGGCGGTTTCCTGAAACAGCTTGGCCATGGTGCTGACACCGGTGTGGGCATTGAGCTTCCAGCACGGTTGACGGCCTTGCGAAATTTCGACGATCGCTGACCCGAGCGCCAGCACGTCGCCGATACACAGATCAGCCTCGGTCAGACCAAGGGTGGCAATATTTTCCCCGAACCGGCCCGGCCCGAAACCCTCCGCAACCGTTCCGAGTTCAGACCGCCATTCCGGATAATGGTCGGCGGCATAGTGGTGCACTGCCTTCTCCGTCCCGCCATGAACCGACAGATCAGCCTGTTCGTCGTTGGCAAATCCGGTCAAGCCCAGGTGCTGTGCTGTTTCGGTCAGCTGCTTGCCGATTGCCGAAGCCGGTTTTCCAGGCCAGTGCGCGCGTGAAGTGCCGACGTAGAGACCAATGATGGTGGCGTTCAGTTCAACGGGTTTGTGCGTCATGCCTGGCTCCTGCTCGTTTCTGTTTATCAAACCTGTATCAACCGGACAGAAGCAGGGCATGGGATTCCGCCAGGCTTGATCCGCCGGCATTGACGCGTTCGCATTTTTGCGGCTTCCTCGAAGCTTAGTCACCTTCAGAGATTGTCGCCATGCCTGTTTCACCCGAACACTTCACAGCTTTTGTCGCGGCCAGCATCATTCTTCTGATCATTCCCGGGCCAACCATCATCATGGTCATCACCCAGGCGCTGGCGCATGGCCGCAGGATCGCGTTCGCGAGCGTGCTGGGTGTCGGCCTTGGTGACCTGTTGGCGACATCGCTGTCGATTGCCGGTGCCGGAGCGCTGCTGGCGGCGTCGGCCTCGCTGTTTCAGGCTTTGAAATTCATTGGCGCGGCCTACCTCATCTGGATCGGCTACAAGATGTGGCGGACGCCGGCGAAAATTCCGGACATGTCGGAAGACGATGTTCCGGCTGCTTCAGGGCGACCCGCAGTCGTTTTCCGCGATTCCTTTCTGATCACGGCTCTCAATCCGAAGGGCATCCTGTTTTTCGTGGCCTTCGTGCCGCAGTTCATCGATCCTGCCCTGCCCTATGCACCACAGGCGGTAACCTATGTGCTGACTTTCACCACGCTCGGCATTCTGAACGCAACACTGTTTGCATTGGCCGCCGACGGCGCACGGCAGACCATACGCCGCCCGCAGGTGATGAAAATGGCCATGCGCACCGGCGGATCGCTGCTGATGATGGCCGGCGTCGCTGCGGCTTTGACCCGACGCGCGAGCTGACATGCCACTGCAAAATCGCGTCGATCCAGAAGGCAACATCTGTTCGGTTCAGGCCCGCGGGGAATTCATGGGCAATCGCGGCGGCGCCCTGCACACTGCCGATCGGCGCATCGTGCGAACCCAGAAGACCAGGTCGTGGATTATCTGCCTGACGGAATTCCAGGGGCGGCACCGGCAGGTGATGCAGCCGGGCCGTTACACCGAACTGTTCTTCCTGGATGAAGTGACCGCACTTTCCGCCGGACACCGGCCGTGCTTCGAATGCCGGCGCAAGGACGCGCTTGCCTTCGCCGAAGCGCTTGGCCGGAGCCGTGGCGAAAAGCACCTCTGCGCACCCGCGACAGACAATCTGCTTGCTGCCGAGCGGAAAGCTGGCGGCAGTTCCCCCGACCGGACCATTGCCCGGATCACCGTCGCCTCCCTCCCCGATGGGGCCATGATCCGGCAAGGCCAAACCCATTATGCGGTTCGCGCCGGGATGCTGCTGCCCTGGTCGTTCGGCGGTTACGATACGCCGGTGGATGCCGAAACGCTGACTGCTGCCCCGGTTTATCTGGCCACCCCGCCCTCGACGGTTGCCGCGCTCCGGCATGGCTATCTCCCGATGTTCCATTCCCGTGCGTGGAGACCCGAGACTTGATCTTCGGATCGGCTTGGGCAAGAAGACGAAAATGCGCGCAAATTACAAACTTCAACGGCTTTATCTCGATACCCCGCTGACCGCAGGTGAAACTGTGCCGCTGGGCAAGGATCAGGGCCATTACCTGCTGACCGTCTTGCGACTAACGGACGGCGCCGAGGTTCTGGTCTTCAACGGACGCGATGGCGAGTTTTCAGCCCTGCTGCGCCCGCAAGGCAAGAAATCAGCAAATCTTGAAATTGGTGCCCAGACCCGCGAACAGCCCGAGCCGTCGCGGCTGGACTTTCTGTTTGCACCGCTCAAGGTCGGACGGCTGGATTACCTGGTGCAGAAAGCCACGGAAATGGGCGTTCGCAGGATCACGCCGGTTTTCACCGATCATACCCAATTGCACAAGGTCAATGCAGGGCGGCTTGAAGCCAACATTCTCGAAGCTGCGGAGCAATGCGGCAACCTCGCCATCCCCGAACTGGGTGAGGCTTCAAAGCTCGAGGTACTCCTAGCAAACTGGGACCCGGCACGCCGGATCATCTTCTGCAATGAAAGCCAGGCCGGCAACAATCCGAGCTCCATCCTGTCCGCCATTCGCGAACGTGACCTTGCGCTTCTGATCGGGCCGGAGGGCGGTTTTTCAGAGCGCGAACGGGAAATGCTGACCGCCCTGCCGTTTGTCACATCCATCCCGCTGGGACCACGGATCCTTCGCGCCGATACCGCTGCGGTGGCGGCCTTGACCGCGGTTCAAATGACCATCGGCGACTGGTAAAACGGCTTGGTTTTGCTCAAATCAATCTTCTTTGATCCTGCGATCAGGGATTTTCGCTTGCAAGGCGGACCGGTTCCGGTCCAAGCAGCTTCAGGATGCGTGGTTTGAGATCGCGCCGATGACATTGAGAAAAAGGGCCAGCCATGGCACGCGACACCACGGATGATACCCCGATCAGCTCAGTTGAAGATCTCGCAGGCTGGATGTCGGCAGGATGCAAACCTCGGGAAAGCTGGCGCATAGGCACCGAGCACGAGAAGTTCGTTTTCTACACCGACACCCACGAGCCGGTTCCCTATGAAGGTGAACGTTCGATCAAGGCGCTGCTTGAAGGCATGGCGATGATGCTCGGCTGGGAGCCGATCATCGATGCAGGCAAGATCATCGGACTGGTCGAACCGACGGGCGCCGGCGCCATCAGCCTGGAGCCGGGCGGGCAGTTTGAACTGTCCGGCGCACCGCTTGAAACGATCCACCAGACCTGCCGTGAATCCAACGCCCACCTGGCGCAATTGCAGGAAATTGCAGAGCCGCTGGGCATCCGCTTTCTCGGCATGGGCGGCAGCCCGACATGGTCGCTGGCTGAAACACCGAAAATGCCAAAATCCCGTTACGACATCATGACCCGCTACATGCCGAAGGTCGGCAGTCAGGGCCTCGACATGATGTACCGGACCTGCACGATCCAGGTGAATCTCGATTTCTCCTCGGAAGCCGACATGCGGCGGAAGATGCAGCTCGGCATGAAGCTGCAGCCACTGGCAACGGCGCTGTTTGCGGCCTCGCCCTTCACCGAAGGCAAGCCCAATGGTCTGGTCTCCTGGCGCGGCGACATCTGGCGCGACACCGACAACCAGCGTTCCGGACAGTTGCCCTTCGTCTATTCCGATGATTTCGGCTTCATGGATTATGTCGAGTGGGCGCTCGATGTGCCGATGTATTTCGTGCTCCGCGACGGGCGCTATCACGAGGCGACGCATGTCACCTTCCGGCAGTTCATGAACGGGGCGCTGAAGGGCGAACTCGACCAGCCGATGCCGACGATGGGCGACTGGACCAACCACCTCGGGACACTGTTTCCCGACGCCCGCCTGAAACGCTTCATCGAGATGCGCGGCGCCGATGGCGGACCATGGCGGCGGATCTGTGCGCTGCCGGCGTTCTGGGTCGGGCTCCTTTATGATGAGGCCGCTCTTGGCGAAGCGCTCGAGCTTACCCGCGACTGGAGCCTCGATGAGGTCAACAGCCTGCGCGACACAACTCCGCGCGATGGCCTGAACGCCAGGATCAACGGACAATCGCTGCGGGACATCGGCCGTGAGCTGCTGGGAATTTCCCGCCGCGGGCTGGTCAGCCGGGCATGCCTGAATTCCGAAGGCAATGACGAGAGCCATTTCCTGGCGCCGCTCGAGGAAACCATCGCCCGCGGGACGACGCTGGCCGAAGAAATGCTGGCGCTTTACAATGGACGCTGGAATGGTTCCGTCGACCCGGTGTTCGAGGATTACGCCTACTAAGCCAAACGGTACCGCTTGCGTACTCGGGCTCTTCCGAACAGGGATTGCCGCCCTAGGCACAAGGCTTCGGGGGGTATAGTCTTTGCCAAAGCCTTTCGGGGCGATGGAGGAGTGCCAGATCCGATGATGCCGCTTTACGACATGATGATGAATGCCCAGAACGGCGATGCCATGCAGGCCATGGCAAAGCAGTTCGGCTTGAACGAAAACCAGATGGAACAGGCGATGGCAGCATTGATGCCTGCCTTTTCCACGGGCTTGAAGCGTAACGCTTCCAATCCGATGGACATGTCGAGTTTTCTGTCCGCCCTCGCCGGCGGCAATCACGCCCAGTATTTCGAGAACATGCAGAACGCTTTCAGCCCGCAGGCCAAGCAGGAGGGCAACGGGATTCTGGGCCATCTGTTCGGCTCCAAGGAAGTCAGCCGGGCGGTGGCTGCACAGGCTGAAGCCGCAACGGGCATTGGTCAGGAAATCTTCAAGCAGATGCTGCCGGTGCTGGCGACCTCCATCATGGGCGGCTTGTTCAAGCAGGCCACCGGGCAAGCATCCGGCCAGACGCAGGCCAACGCGATGGGTGGCTCCAATCCGATCGGCGACCTGATTTCAGAGATGATGCGCCAGGGCATGGGCAGTGGCCAGCCGAAGCCGGCGCCCAAGGCTGCGCCAATGGACAATCCGCTGGGACAGATCCTTGAAGGCATGTTCGGCGGAGGAGCCCAGCGCCAGTCACCCCAGGCCGGAAGCAATCCGTTTGGCGACAATCCGCTTGGCCAGATCTTTCAGGACATGCTTGGCGGTGCAATGGGTGGTGGTCAAACGAAGGAGACGCCCGAGACGGAACCACAACCCGATCCGGACCGCATGGCTTCGGGCCGCAAGCGCAATCCCTACGACGATCTTTTCGGCCAGATGTTTGATGCCGGCAAGGAAGTGCAGCAGGGCTACCAGAAGAATGTGGAATCGATCTTCGATCAGTATCTTCAGGGCATGAACCGGTCGAGTTAGAGCGCTTCAGCGCCCTGAAACAAAAGACCCGGCCGTGCAGACTCGAAGAGTCGTGACGACGGCCGGGTAAGGGCGGAACACAGGGCAGTGTTCCGCTGGGGACCTTGAAAATGATCAGAAAAAGCTGTTTTGCCGTGCGCGGCGGGCCAGTTCCGCCGTCGGATCGGCATTGAACGGCATGGAAAATCCATAGCGCACATCATCACGCGTCAAGCCGATATCGAAGAGCTCATGATCGGAAAGCTCCGTAATCTTGCGGGCCCGGCGGCGGTTGAGCTGGGCGTTGGCGAGTTGTCGTACATTGCGAGCCAGAGTGTAGAGCGAACCCTGGATGGTCGAGTCCATACCCGGGGTGCGGACAGCCGACAATGCGGCAGTGAGACTGCGTGCGTTCATGGCAATGATCCTTGACAAAACATGCGCCGGGCAAATGGCCGTGGCGCAAACCAAACTTGCAAAATCTGTTTCTCAAAAAACGATTGATCATACCAGCGAATGTTTCTAATCCTTATCATCAGAACTATTGATAGGAGCCAGAGATGCCTGCACCCCTTGATATCGATCAGCTGCAGACCTTCGTGGCGATCGTCGATACCGGAAGTTTCACACGTGCGGCCGACAAGGTGTTCAAGACCCAGAGCGCGGTCTCTATGCAGATGCGCCGTCTTGAAGAGCGGGTGGGCAAGACACTGTTCATTCGCGATGGCCGGCTCAACCGGCTGAGCGAAGACGGCGAACGCATGCTTGGCTACGCCCGGCGCATCATCCGGCTCAACAATGAAACCATTGCCGCCTTCGACGATCACCAGCTTGAAGGCTCGATCCGGATCGGCACTCCTGATGATTATGCCGACCGCTACATGCCCGGCATCATTGCCCGCTTTGCCAAGACCAATCCGAATGTCGAGCTCTATATCGAGTGCGAGCCTTCCAGCGAGCTCTCCGCCCGGCTGGCGCGCGGCGAACTCGACGTGGCACTGGTCACGCACAATCCGCGTGAGCGGACATCGGAAGTGGTCCGCACCGAGCCGCTCTATTGGGTCACCTCGATGAACCATTCGGTGCACGAGGACGCGGTGGTTCCGCTGGCGGTGGGTCGCCGGTCGTGCAACTGGCGCAACATTGCCTGCACGGCGCTGGATTCAGCCGGTCGCGATTACCAGGTGCTGTTTACCAGCTGGTCGGCAACGGTGGTGGCATCCGCGGTTCTGTCAGGCCTGGCGGTTTCCCTGCTGCCCGAATGCGCGGTGCGGCCGGGGATGCGAATCCTCTCACCCGCCGACGGGTTTCCGGCGCTGCAACCGGCGCAGATCGGCCTGATGAAACGGCCCGGCGCACCG
>Ga0209345_10006280_pt1 | contig 10815 bp, 11 predicted proteins | sample Cruoilmetagenom7_FD_187294 | JGI IMG/M metagenome (GOLD analysis project Ga0209345, IMG submission 187294) | Oil polluted marine microbial communities from Coal Oil Point, Santa Barbara, California, USA - Sample 7 (SPAdes) (version 2) | ecosystem: Environmental > Aquatic > Marine > Oil seeps ...
TCACCCAAGATAATAAAAAGAAGAAACCACAGATTACACAGGTTGATAAAAAGAGATTTAAATAATATAAATCAATCTGTAAATGTTACTGGAGATGCCATAGGTTTATCAAGCCTTAATGTTGAACGAATAGGATTAATTAAATTTATTAGCAAATATGTGGACGAAATAAAAAGTAGAACCTCTAATATATTTAATATAGATAAAAAAATAGACGAAAATGCATTAATAGAACATCAAGTTAAAGAGGTTTATATTAATGGAGACAAAGAATTATTAAGAAGACTTTTTGATAACATTATCGATAATGCTGAAAAGCATGGTTTTAATAAAACAATATCTCACAAAAATAAAATAGAAGTTGATTTTATCTATAATTTTGAAGACATGGAGGTTCAAATAGACTTCACGAATACTGGAAAACCTCTACCAGAAGACTATTCCTTTGAAGCATTTACAAGAAAGGGCAGTAAAACAGGCAAATTTGCAGGTGATGGTTATGGAGGCTGGTTAATGCATGAAATTATGAAAAAACATGGAGGTAATTTTGGATTTACTGATGAAACAGGTCCAGAAGGAATTGGTTATGACTGGGCTACAACAATAGAATTAACGTTTCCAATAGAAATAAATATATAGATTATGTACAGAGTACTATGGTTTGACGACGAGGAAGCAACACTCGAATTAATTAAACAAGATGCATTGCTAAATAATATCCAGCTTATTGGATACACCAATGCTGAAGATGGACTTAAAGAACTGCTAGATAAAGATAATAATTTCGATGCAGTTTTGTTAGACGGATTATTTTTTAAATCAGAAAACCCAACAAAAGAGGATGTTGATGACGAGGCATTTGGTGAAGTTGCTAAAACACTTGGTTTGCTAAAAGCCAATAATATAATAATGCCATGGTTTATCTATTCTGGACAACCTAAATTTGTTAAGGATAATAATAAGATGGTTAATTTATTTAAAGACCAGGCATTTGCTAATGGCAAAGTTTTCGACAAAAATAAAGACGAAGATTTTGTTGAGCTTTGTGTTGAAATAAAAAAAGCAGCTGACATTCAGCCAATTACAAAAGCTAGACATAATAATCCTGAGTTAATGGAGATTTTTAAATTAGGATATCTACCAAACTCAATAGAAGAAAATATAATAGATTTACTTATAAAGCCATTACCAACTAATAATTCTGAATTGAAAGCAATGTTAACGAATATTAGAAGTATTCATGAGAGTTGCTTGATAAAATTAGAAGCTATAAAAGTTATTCCAAACTCTAAGGATAGCTTCAGAAATATTTTAAAACATTTGGCTGGAAATGCTTCATATCAATCAAATTGGAAACCAGAATCAGAAGTTTATATTACTATTGAAATTAAAAATTTACACGAATGGATTTATCATACCTGTGGCACTTATTTACATTATTTGGAAGAACAACACCATGATGGCTATATGATTTCTAATTATGCCATAGAATCTTTACGTTCTGGATTATTGGAAATCTTGCTATGGTTCAAAAAAACATATAAAGAAAATATATAGTATTAATTATGAATTCACTTAAACCCTTGTTATCTAAATTATCTCCTGAAGAGCTAGATGTATTGCATAAAATCATTAACAGTAAAGATGCATCTATTACAGAAATCATTAGTAAATATGGGAAATTAACTTTGCCATTTGGTGGAGTATTACAAGAAAAATTATCCTACGAAAGCATATTAGATAAAATAGCCAAAAAAAACAATATCAAATTAACTAATACTAATCCGTTATTTGAAAAAGAAAAGGAGCTCTTTCAAAAACTCTTCATTTTAGAGTATGAAAACTTGAGTGAAGAAGAAAAGGAAGAATTTGTTAAAGGTCTAGAAGAAAAAGGTTTAGACCAGAAACAAATTGCATCAATTACTTCTTTGGCTGCAATTTCTGCAGCACAATTGTCTGGATTTGGAATATACTTATTAGCAAGCTCAACAGTAGGTGCTATTACTAGTGTTTTAGGGGTTACCTTACCATTTGCCTTTTATTCTGGCATGTCTTCAGTTATTTCAGTGGTTATTGGTCCAATAGGGTTTCTTGTTTTAGGTTATGGCCTTTATAGATCTTTCAGACATATCAAATCTTTGGATGAAGCTGCAGATATTTTCAAACAATCTGGTAAAGCAATAAAAAACTTTTTTGTCGGTAATTTAGAGCAGGCTGAAATGGCATTCAAGTTTATAACTTCGGTTAAAATATTAAGAGTTAAGAATCTAGAGGAGTCCATGCAGAAGTATATAGAAAGTAATAAGGAATTTGAAATTCAGAAAAATGAATTAAATTCTAAAAAAAACGAAGCCGAAAAGCAAATTGATAAGATTCAAAATGAAATAGCTGAATTACAAAAGCAAATTTTACCAAAAAGAACAGTACAGGATAATTTAAGAACTGAACTAGATAGGATTGCAAAAGAAACTTCACAAATTACATTTAAAGAAATTCCAATTCAGAATAAAATCAACGAATATTTAAAAGAATTAGAATCATATAAAAACTAATCACTAATAATGGCCTTCATCACCGACGCAAATGCAAGACGTATTATTCAGAGAACAGAAATCAATGCTGTTGATTTACGTGGTGAGGTATATAAAAAAAGAATCTATTTTTTTAGTGATTACGAAATAAGACAATTATTAGCCTATAAACAGTTCGTAGAAAATACGGAGGAATTTGTTAAAGAAACCTATAAGCCTATAGAATTGAAAAAAGACAGCTATACGCTTGTTTATGAATATGATGAAGAAATGCCAGCTTTTCATAAATATTTAGAATGCTCTCATTTAAATATGGATTATCAAAACTTTACCATACCAGATGAAATTAGGTATAAAGAAAATGGACAATTAGATTTTGCTAGAATTCATCAATTTAGAAAGTGGTTTCCTGAAGTAGAGCATTTGTTTAAAAATGACAAAGTAAAATTTGTTTTTAGATTAAATCAAAGATTTGGAATTACAACAAACCCTAAAGCTTTGGAGGTTTCTAATTCAGGCCCCTTAGAATTGGTTAATTATGATCTTGAAGAATTAGCCGATAAGATTGATATGAGCATTAAACAAGCTGGACGTTATTATTATGCTAATTCAAAAAATACAGCCATTCTAAAACGTTTTTCTAAATTTAGTTATTTAGGCTTTATTGATGAGCCTCTTTTGCGCAATGATACAGGTTATTCCGACGAGGAGGTTAAAGAGTTTTTGCGTGATTACCATACCCAAATAAAAAAGCCAATAAAAATATTACTTCGTGAATATTTTAGAATACAATACAACCCAGATTTAAATTTTGAAACAGAATTATTAAGAACCTTAAATTTTAAACCATGCTCAAGATGTTATGATGGTAATGAATCTACCAGAGAGAGTATAGATCCAAATGTTGGACAATTTAAAGAACATGATAAGCATACTAATTTCGAAGATGAAGAAGACTTTTTTAAAGAGTATATGAAGTCTGTAGGTGATTTACAATCTAAAAAGTATAATCATTAATATATTTTAGAATTATTTATGCACATATAGCGCACACATTAAATTTATATTTACAAAGTCATATAATAATAGCTTATTTATAAATGGTAGAAAATCCAAAACAACGAGCAAAAATCTATAACAAAAAAGTATCTAAACTACTTTTAAAATTTGGAGTTCCTAATACGGAAGCACGGATAATAAAGAAATTTGACTCTAAAAAAGAAGCAATAAAATATATAAGGAAAAATCTATCGGAATACATTCCGGATCTTCAACTAAATGATGTTAAGCCATTTGTTGATGAATCTTCAAAAGGGAAATCTTCTTATACAAAAATAATATATACTCCTATGGGTAATAAAAGATAGTTAAGAAAAATGTTAATTAATATAATAGACGACGACATCCAGTATTGTAGAGGAGATATTCAAGATTTTTTGATAAGTTATATTAACTTGCCAAAAGGTAACGATTTAGACTATATTACTAACTCTGTTCCCTTAAGCTTGTACAATTATACAAGAGTAGCAATAGTGTTAAAAGAAAATCTGGATTATTTTAAACAAGTGCTTACAAAAACAGAACTTACTTTAGACTATTGTTTTATTTTAACAGCAAATGCGTTGATAATGGAAGATGATGAAACAGATTTAGGCAAAAAGGAAGCTCTAATAAGAAAGCATATTAGAAATGCATATAAACACAACCAAACTATAGACAAACTAATGAAACAAATCAATAAAGATTAAATGATCACAGGAGAAACTAAAAGTAAAATAGATAAAATCTGGAATGATTTCTGGACAGGTGGAATTTCAAATCCTTTAACAGTTGTTGAACAGTTTACTTACTTAATCTTTATTAAGCAGTTAGACGACAAGCAAATTAGTTTAGAAAAACAAGCCAATCTGTTGGGTATTCCAATGGAGAAACCCATATATACAGAGAAACAAAAACCATTACGTTGGAGTCATTTTAAAAACAAGGATCCAGAAGTCATGTTTAATCTGTTCACAAGACCACAACGAGAACTGGATGATCTTACAGCCTTTGATTTTATGAAAACCATTGGTGCTAATGGTGGTGAGTTTGCCAAGTTTATGAAAGGCGCTATCTTTATGATTCAGTCGCCAAAACTATTAGATAAGGTCGTACAACAAATAGACCAGTTACCTTTGGACAACAGAGATACCAAAGGAGATTTATACGAGTACATGCTCTCTAAAATAGCAGAAGCAGGTACAAATGGGCAATTCCGTACACCAAGACATATTATTAATATGATGGTAGCAATGGCACAACCAAAACAAGACGACATTATTTGCGATCCAGCCTGTGGAACAGCAGGGTTTTTGGTAAGCGCAGGTGAATATATTTTTGACAACCATAACGATTGGTTTCAAAACAAAACTTTTAGGGAACATTTTAATACCAACATGTTTCATGGAACAGAGTTTGACCCTTCTATGTTGCGTATTGCAGCCATGAACTTGCAATTACATGGAATGGAAACACCAGTGCTTTCCGGTAAGGATGCCTTAAGTGAAGCCAATGGAGATGTCAATGATGCCTATACATTAATTCTAGCCAATCCACCATTTACGGGTAGTTTAGATTATGATGAGGTGGAAAGTAGCCTGTTGCAAACCACAAAGACAAAAAAGACAGAACTTCTTTTTTTATCTTTAATGCTACGCACCCTAAAAATAGGTGGTCGTGCAGCAGTGATTGTGCCAGATGGTGTCTTATTTGGTAGCTCTAAAGCTCATAAAAGCATTAGAGAAGAATTAGTAAACAATCAAAAACTAGAAGCTGTTATTTCTATGCCAAGTGGTGTGTTTAAACCTTATGCAGGTGTTAGTACAGCGGTATTAATTTTTACCAAGACCAATTCTGGCGGAACAGATAATGTTTGGTTTTATGATATGAAAGCTGATGGTTATAGTTTAAATGATCAACGTAATTCTATCGAAGAGAATGACATTCCAGATATTTTAAAACGTTATTTTAATTTAGCTTCTGAAACAGATAGAGCTAGAACAGATCAAAGTTTTATGGTGACTTTTGACGAGATTAAAGAAAAGGACTGGGTGCTATCAACTAATCGCTATAAAGAAATTATTTATGAAGAAATTGAATATGATAAACCAGAAATAATTATAAATTCTATAAAAGAATTAGATACAGCTAGAATGATTGCATTACAAACGTTAGAAAAACTATTATCCTAATGAAAAGTGTTGATTTTAATAGTGTTGTTCATTTTTTAGAAGGACCAGGTGTTAGAAAGTGGCAATTTAAAACATCTGGAATTAAACTAATTAATATTAGAAATATAGTTAATTCTGAAATTAATCTATCCAATACAGACAAGCATTTATCTATTGAAGAAGTCGAACGAAAATACAAGCATTTTTTACTTGAAGAAGGCGACTACATTATGGCTTCATCAGGTGCGACTTGGGGCAAAATTGCTGAAGTAAAAAAAGAGCATTTACCGTTGTGCTTAAATACAAGTATAATTAAATTAAAGTCAATAAATGGAGAACTACACAATAGATTTCTTTGGCATTTTATAAATTCAATAGAGTTTACAAAACAAATCGACAGATTAATTACAGGTTCAGCTCAACCGAATTTTGGACCTTCTCATTTGAATAAAATTAAAATTCCACTACCACCACCAAAAGCTCAAAAAAAGATAGCAAACATTTTAGATTCAAATGATGGTTACAAACAAAAAACAAGAGCCCTTATTGATAAATATGAAGAGTTAGCCCAAAGTCTCTTTTTAGATATGTTCGGTAATCCTGTATCTAATCAGAAAAACTGGAAAGTAAAAAAACTAAAGGATATCACAACAAAAATAGGTAGTGGAAACACACCTAAAGGAGGTAGTAATGTTTATGTTTCAGAAGGTATTACTTTTTTCAGAAGTCAAAACGTCTGGAAAAACAGAATAGAACTTGATGATGTTGCATTTATAGATCAAGCTACTCACGATAAAATGACAAGAAGTAGTTTGAAACACAAAGACATATTGATGACTAAAACAGGCAGGATTAATACCGAAAATAGTAGTTTAGGTAGGGCTGCTATGTATTTGGGTGGAGATGATAAGGCTAATGTAAATGGTCACGTGTATCTAATTAGACCTAAAGAAGATGTTATAGGAGAATTTGTTTTATTTATCCTCACAACAATTCAATACAGAGATTATATCAGAAGAGTTTGTGTTGGAGGAATTGATAAAAGACAGCTAAATAAAGACCATTTAGAGGAGTTTCCAATAATATATCCACCAATTGAATCTCAAAAAAGATTTGTGAAGATTTTAAAAGAAATTGAATCTCAAATAGCATTAGCGGAACAAAGCCTTAAGAAATCAGAAGATTTGTTTAACAGCCTATTACAAAAGGCGTTTAAAGGAGAGTTGGTGCAATAACATGAGACTGATAAAACATTTGAAAAGTAGGGATTAGTTACAAAAATAGTTAACAAATGATTGAGGAAGAATTAAAAATAGAGAATCAAGTAAAACAGTTAGAAGAGTTAATTTATAATAATGCGCAACTTGAAAAACTTGAGTCTATTGTAGATAAATTTAATATTTTTTCATCTCTTGGAATCATTAATCAAGAAATCAGACATTCTAACTTTTTGGCTTGGTTATTAGACCCCAATGAAACGCATAACCTTTCAGACTATTTTACAACAAGTTTTTTAAAATTAGCAACATCAAACGACACCAATGTAAATCCCGATTTATCTATAATTGATATAGACACAATAGATTTTTCAAATGTTCAGGTTTTAAGAGAATGGAATAAAATAGATGTATTACTAGTCGATGAAGAACAGAAGATTGTAGTAGTAATAGAAAATAAAGTAGATAGCAAGGAACATTCAAATCAACTATTTAAGTACAAAAAAATTGTAGAATCTAATTATCCAGATTTTAAAAAGATATTTATTTATCTAACTGTACATGGAGAAGAGCCAGAAAAAGATAAGGAATATATATCAATTAGTCATAAAGAAGTTTCTATGTTGATAGAAACCTTATTAGATCGTAAAGAATCACAATTAAGTGATGAAATAGAATTATTTATTAATCATTACAATGAAATGGTAAAACGTTACATTATGGAAGAATCAGAAATCCAAGAATTATGCGAGCAATTGTATAAAAAGCACAAAAAAGCACTTGATTTAATCTTTAAACATAAGCCTGATGTTTACAGTGATGTAAGAGAAATGTTAGAAGAATTAATTGATGAGATTAATTATTTAGATAAAGATCATTGTTCAAAATCTTCTATAAGGTTTATACCAAAATCTTTTGACTTTTTCCCAAAAGTAGGTGAAGGTTGGACAAAGTCGAAAAAAATTTTAATGTTTGAAATAATCAACTATGACAAAGAGGTAAATTTATTTCTAATTATTGGTCCAGGAGAGAGTTCTATTAGACAAACTATATATGAACATGCAAAAGATAAAGCAATCTTCAATAAAAGGGCATCAAAGCTAACTAAACAGTGGTCATCAATTTATAAAATGAAACTCGCAACAATTTCTCGAATAGAAGGTAAATCGAAAGAAGAAATTAAAGACAAACTGTCCATTCAGTTTGATAAGTTTTTAAACAACGACTTTAAGTTGTTAGAAAAAGAAATATTAAAGATGAAAGATGAATTTAGTGAATAATAATTATGACATTACACGAAGCCATAGAGTCCATTTTAACCAAAGCAAAGAAACCTATGTCTGCTTCAGAATTAGCTTTTAAGCTTAATCAATCCAAATTATATGCTAAAGGAGATGGAAGTCCAATAAAGTCTTCACAAGTATCTGCAAGAGTAAATAAGTATCCACAACTGTTTAATAAAGAATCTGGATTAATTGCGTTAAGTAATCATATAGCTCATGTAAATCAAAACAAAAAGCATAGTAACACTTCTAGAGTATATAAAAAACCAAATACCATACTTAAAACCAGTTTATTAAAACAAGACAAGTTAGTTAAACAACTGCTTCAAAACAGCAACTTCAAACCAGCAGGACAAATTGATGCATTAGTTCCAGACTTGCCAGGTTTATATAGTATACGCATCAAAAATATGAATGCCTTACCTAAAGTATTTAGGGATGAATTATCAAATAGAGATCATGATGTTCTTTATATAGGCATCGCTACAAAATCACTATCCAGAAGAATGCTAGGTCAGGAATTAAGAGCTAAAGGACATGGTACATTTTTTAGAAGTTTAGGAGCCATGTTAGGCTATTTGCCACCAAAAGGTTCTTTAAAAAATCATGCTAACAAACGCAATTATAAATTTTCAACTCAAGACGAACAACAAATTATTAATTGGATTAACAGGAACTTATTAATAAATTGTGTATTGTTAGATCAGGCTTTAGATAAAATAGAAACAGACATAATTCTTAATACAAAACCAATTATGAACATTAGTAAAAACCCATGGAAGATGGAAGAATTAAGCATGTTAAGAAAAAACTGTGTGATGATTGCTAATAGCTAATGAATTAATTATTAATGTGTAATGTATGAAACGTAATAACCAGTTACCAAAAATAAAAGAGTTCAAATACAAGAGTCATTTTTATCGTCATAAGAACGATTTGTTAAAAGCTATTTTCCCAGAAGCTGAAATTGTTGATAACCGAATCATAAGATTTAAGCAACCTAACTTTTATGGTATAACTGCAGATGTCAATTCAGACTCTATTCACCTTGAAATTGTCTCTTCCTTTAAAAAACAACATGACTGGCTAAACAGAAATCAAGCAGTACGATTTGAAGTTGTAAACACACCATTTCAGTTCACAGCTTCATCTGGCAAAGGCTATCTATACCCATGGGATAGAGATATGTTTGAGGATTCAGAGCTAGGAATGGAGCAAAAAGCACAATATTTTGTAATGGTCTTACAAGTGTGTCTAAATCATATAATAAATCAATAATTTCGTACTTTAAAATTCATAAAACAGTTTATGATTATTAAATTTTAAGGTAGAAATTAAAACCTGAATATGAAAACGATAAAAGTAATCTCACTTCTAGACATCAATGATGGGCATTTGGCAACGAAAAGTCTCAAAAACTATAATCAGGTATTTTTACAACAAGGATCCATTGATGGTGCTTGTGGACCTTACACGTTACTTATGGCTTTATTAATTCTAGGATTAATAGATTATGACCAAGCAACGGATATGTGGTGGGAAAAGAAAAGCACTAGATTTGGAAAACTCATTAAATCTATGCAAACTCATGATACGCTATTTCAATCAGGTACAGATTTAGAAGATTTAAAGCATTTAGTGGATAATAGTTTTAAAAAGAACATTGACATAGCCTTGTCTGAGAGCAAAGGGAAACAAGTTGTTAATTTTGTTTTAGAAGAGTTAAAATCCAATAAGCCAGTAATAATTGGTATTAATGGGAAGGAATTAGCTCATTGGATGCTTGCTATTGGTTTTGAAGAAGATGAACATGGGCAAATTTCAAAAATATTCTTTCTAGATCCTAGTCAACCAAACAAATCAAATTATTGGATTGCATCAATAAACATAAAAGACACCTATCATGGCAGATACCCTTATCAATGGGTAGATCAATCAGAGGAAACCCTCATAAGTTTTGAACATGCCATGTCATTAGGTTCAAAATAACATAGATACAATGGCTTCGTTATTTTATTTTTTTTACTTAAATTTATTTCTCCCTTATTACTTTCAATTGTAGCAATTTATTTGTGTGCAGATATACTGCATATAAATGTTTTATGTTTGTATTATATCCAGATGATCTATGTTTAATTTCAAAAAATCAAAATATAATAATAAAGAAAAAATAGCTACAGCTACTGTCGTTGTTTTCTATGAAGATGACGATTTGTTAATTAGCATGTCTTATTCTGATTTTGAAATACTGCAAAACAATCGGATTAAAAAGTTAGAACATATAATTGAAGAAGGACTTATTTTAAAAGCAGTACTATTAAGCCAATTAGATGGTGCTCTAGTTATTGATTTGAATAAATTATGTAAACGAAATTTTTGGTTGCATAGATTTAATTTTTTATTCGCTGATTCATTAGAAAATAGCTGTTGTCAAGTATACGACAAGCACAAAAAGAAATTTCTTTTTGAGGTTAATCTTGTTAAAAGCGGAGAACAAACAGGGCCGCTATGTGGCCAAGGTGGTAGAGAGTTTAGTATTAATAAAAAAATAATTTTAAAAACAATTGATTGGATT
>Ga0209345_10006281_pt1 | contig 10812 bp, 8 predicted proteins | sample Cruoilmetagenom7_FD_187294 | JGI IMG/M metagenome (GOLD analysis project Ga0209345, IMG submission 187294) | Oil polluted marine microbial communities from Coal Oil Point, Santa Barbara, California, USA - Sample 7 (SPAdes) (version 2) | ecosystem: Environmental > Aquatic > Marine > Oil seeps ...
TTTTGCTATAAAGTGGCGTCAAATTTCCACCGAAATAGCAGTTTTTTAGGGGATTAAATTTCATTTTTTTGCTAATATCAGCATAACTATTTGATATCATTTTTGTTTGACATTTTTCCGTTTATCTGGCATAAAGTTTGCTTAACAATATTGAAAAGGTATAAGAATTCACCACAAACCCACGAAAAAGCGCAGAAGATAAAACCGTTACAGTAACTCAGGTTATGAGGTTCAGGGTTCAAGGTCTGAATTCTTAACGTATTGAAATTGTATTTTTTTCAATTTAACATTGACGGTTTCGTAAAAAGTCGTCACTCTGGTGAAAACCGGAGGCCAGACAAGCTGGAACTATCTGATATAACTGGATTCCGGCCCTCGCCGGAATGACGAAGGAGGGTATTTCCCGACTTTTTCCGAGTTCATCAACATTTACAACTAAAAAATTCAAAATTGTGCATGAACAGCCTTTTCGTTCAGGCACCAGACAGGAGCTTCCAGTGAACAAAAAAACCTTCTATACCGCGTTTCTATCATTCTTATTAATTACATGTGCCTTTGCTTCAGCAAAAGAGAGCACCTATCTCATCGGATCGGGGGATATCCTCGAAATATCTGTCTGGAAGGATGAAAGCCTCACCAAGCAGATTGTCGTTCCCCCTGACTGTGTCATATCCTTTCCCCTTGTGGGAGATATTGATGTGACCGATCTGACCGTACCTGATCTGAGAAAGTTGATAACAGAAAAACTTACAGAATACATCCCTGATGCAACAGTTGCTGTATTGCTTTTCCAGATAGACAGCATGAAGGCATATGTCATCGGCAAGGTGAACAATCCAGGGGAATTTTCAATATCAATGGAAACGAATGTGATGCAGGTTCTTTCCATGGGAGGGGGACTTAATCCCTTTGCCTCTTCTGACAAGATTCTGATACTGAGACAACAGGATGATAAGACCGTGAAGATCCCGTTTAATTATAAACAGGTGGAAAAAGGGCAAAATCTCGAACAGAACATCCTTCTTCAAAGGGGTGATGTGGTTGTGGTTCCGTGACAAATTGGATATGCCACGGATGCACACTGAATGCCGCTGAAAACTAACGCCGGCATTTATCGACAATAAACTCCAGCAATATCACTAATCACTACTGAATGAACTCTGTGGACAAAATCACGCTCGTATGCGCCGGCATCTGTTTGACACTGTTCTTTTCTGCTATTCCCTTTACAGCAACGGCACAGGACATCACGCTGTTACCTTCCATCGAAATTGCGGGTGAGTACGATGACAACGTCTATTACACCAGAGGATTTGAAACAGACGATTTCCTGATAAGAATAAGCCCTGGGTTCAAACTGAACTATACCACCGAGTTGATTGATCTTCAAACCAAAGTCGCGCTTGATATCCTTCGTTATATAGACGAAACAGATGCTGACAGGGAAAACCAGCACTACGAAATCAGTGGAGAATATCAGTTGATGGAAAAGAGCTCTGTTTCAGCGCATGGGTCGTATGTGAAGGATACCACCCTTGAATCAGAAATCGAAGAGACCGGCCTGGCAGACACTCCGATGCAGGATCGAAGGCGTTACATGGCGGGCCTGGGTTTTTTACATAAATTATCTGAGGTGTGGGATGCCGGGGTCAATTACAATTATACAAACACGCACTATGAATGGAAATATAATGTGGATTATGACGTAAACAGCATCAGTGTTCCTTTCAGTTACCGCTTCAAGAACCAGCTTGATACCTTTACTGTCCAGCCATATTATACAAAGATGAATTCAAATGTGAGCAAAATAGACAATTACGGTTTCTCTTTTGGCTGGCGCCATCCGTTCAGTGAAACGTTGATCCTGGATGCCACTATTGGAGCCCGTTACACTGAATCAGAGTATATTTTTGAAAATACAACCAACTGGGCTGGAGTGGCTTATCTTGATCTGGAAAAAACCGGAGAAATATATTCAGCAGCAATCGGTTACAACCAGGATCTCTATTACAGCTCTTATGGTGAACCGATCCAGAGGTATAAAATTTACTTGAATGTCGACCGGAAAATTACAAAACGTTTTACCGTGAGATTTTCCGGGAATTTTTATGTTACGAAATCAGACGGCGACGTAACTGACAGGGACGACAGGTACTATAATCTGACACCTTCGTTAAACTATAAAATCACGGAAAATTATTCCCTGAGATTCGCCTACCGCTTTTCAGAGTATAACCAAAAGGAACGGGAAATCGACCCTAAAAAAGATCGTAACAGGGTGTGGCTCGCATTACGCTTCAGGTTTCCAAAGAAGTGGTAAAACATAAAGTAACTAAGGGTTCGTGCAAAAATAAATCCACATTTTTCCGCTCAAAGTTAGGTCAGATTTGTGGAGCAACCGTGAACCCCTGGCCCAGACCTGGCATAGCAAGATGCAGTGATGGAAGCCACGTGATCATAGGCAGTGAAAGCAGTTTCATATTCTCATTCCGTCGCGCCAGGGCAGGCGCTGAACCCTGAACTTAACAACCGGAGTAGTTACAAAGGGATAAAAAATTATGGAAGAACAGACACAGATAAAAGACTTGAAAGGTGTAATCCGAAGAGGGAAAAAGAGTTTCATCATCACCTCATTATCGATTTTTGTGCTGGGTATAATCATCGCTTTTGTCCTTCCGCCCATTTATCTCTCCCAGTCAACCATCCTCATTGAAAACCAGCAGATTCCGGAAGAATATGTGCGTGCAACCATTACAGGGTATGTTGAAGAACGACTCCAGATGATTACCCAGCAGATCATGAGCCGCACAGAGCTGGTGGATGTCATCAATCAATTCCAGTTGTATCCGGATATGCAGGATCGATATACCACCGAAGAAATTATTGAGGAAATGCGGGGAGACATCAACCTTGAAACCATAAGCGCCGAGGTGATCGACAAACGAACCGGCAGGCCCACCGCTGCCACCATCGCCTTTACGCTCGGCTATGAGGGCAAAAATCCTTCCACTGTTCAAAAGGTGGCCAATGTGCTTGCATCTGTCTATCTTGAACAAAACCTCAAGACAAGGGAGCAGCAAGCCTCCGAAACCACCGCATTCTTAAGTCAGGAACGTGATGAGCTGAAAGACCGGATTGATAAAATCCAGGACAAAATCGGTGAGTTCAAAAAAATGCATTTAGGTGCGCTGCCTGAGAATGCTTCAGTCAATCTTCAGGCCGTTGCCCGGTTGGAGAATGAACTCAGCCAGACGGATATGCAACTCCGTTCCCTGCAGGAAAGACTGATATATCTCCGGGGACAAATTGTTAATATCGATCCGTTAAGCCCCATTGTGACAGAGGATGGGAAGACCATGATGAACCCCGAGGAACGCCTCAAATACCTGCGCATGGAACTGATTAGCCAGCAATCTTCCTTGTCTGAAAAGCATCCGGACATAAAAAAACTTAAAAATGAGATAGAAAAGCTTGAAGCACAGACAGGGAACACAGATGATTCAGTGGAAAAGATAAGGAGATTGGAAGACCTTCAAGGGCAACTGGCAACCCTTAAAGGAAGACTGGGGCCCAAACATCCTGACGTGGTTAAGCTTTCAAAAGAAGTGGAATTACTCTCCCGGGATGTCGATCAATTACAGACTGAAAAAACGGCATCGGAAGTTGCTGAAGAACAGCCCGACAACCCGGCCTATATCAATTTGATGACTCAGATCACCTCAACTGAGATGGACATCAAGAGCTACAAGAAAACAAAGGAAGACATTAAACAAAAGCTAGAGGACTACCTTGTTAAGATTGAACAGACCCCGCTTGTAGAAAAAGAGTACAATGACCTGATACATGACTATGAAATCGCCCGGATGAAGCACAGCGAAGTCATGAATAAACTTATGGAAGCCAGAATTGCCCAGGGCATGGAAGAGTCGCAAAGAGGTGAGCGCTTTACTATTATTGACCCGGCACAGCTACCTGAAATTCCATACAAACCCAATCGCATTGCAATAATTCTCATCGGTTTTGTACTCGCACTGGGAGCGGGCGTAGGTATTGCGGCGATTCAGGAATCCATTGATACCTCAATAAAATCAGCCGATGACCTGCGCCGCATAACAGGCATCCCTGTATTTTCAGCCATCTCGCTGATAGAGACGGATGCGGAAAAACTGGCCAAACGAAAAAAAAGGTGGGTCTGGATCGGAGTCGCTGCCGGCGCCGTTGTTCTGGCTTTGGTCATTATCCACTTCTTTGTAATGCCTCTTGATATTGCATGGATCAAGATTCAACGGAGGATGGCAATATTGTAGCTGGTTTGTCGTAACTACTCAGGTAGATAGGCTGTAGACATTTAGGCTGTGAGTTACTGCAGGAATGGAACATGCGTGATCATACGAAACTCAGAGCGTGACGACTCAAGTAATCAGGCTGAAGGTGTTTAGACTGAAGACTGAAGGAGAATAAACTGAAAATTTTCTTCCAGGAATAATGCCGTTACAATAATACAGTATTAGGAGCTCCATTTGTGTCACGTTCAATCCTTTGCTAATCCCGCGTTCCGCGGGACCTTCAGCCTAAGGGTTCGCGCAAAAATTAACCTGATGAGCAGGATTTAAACAACTAGTAACGTGTCCTATTTCGTTTCCATAGTTACGGACTTACAAATTCAAGATAATAGAAGGTGCCCGATATGAGCAAAATAAAAAAAGCCCTTGAAAAAGCAAAAGTCGCAAGAGAAAGTGACAGTGCTGCCTCTGCCCCAAAAACCGAAATCTCGCCATCAGCTTCAAGCCCTCAATCGGAAATGCGTCATGATGGTGAGGTCCAAGTCACTTATACCAAAACAAAGGTGATAAACATTGAGCGGCAGCTCTTAAAGAACAACAAGGTCATCTCTCTGTTTCACGAAGACAAGATGACCGCCCAGTTGAAAATCCTCCGCACCCAGATCCTGAACAAGCTGAAAGAAATTGGAGGCAACAGCCTCCTGGTGACGAGTGCAACCCCCGGAGAAGGGAAAACATTTACTGCCATCAATCTCGGAATAAGCATCGCTCAGGAACTGAACCGCACGGTTCTCCTTGTGGATGCAGATTTGCGACCACCTCTTGAAAATCACCACAACTTTTCCACCGACTTTCTTGGGGTTAATGTCGGTCACGGGCTTTCCGATTACCTGTTGCGTCAGGCAGAGATCCCGGATCTTTTGTTTAACCCGGGCATCGAGAAACTCACCATACTCCCCGCCGGAAAATCGGTGCCGAATTCTGCCGAACTTCTTGGCTCTGAAAGGATGGAATCACTTGTTGAAGAATTAAAGAGCCGTTACAGGGGCGATCGTATTGCCATACTTGACAGCCCTTCCCTTTTGACTTGTCCCGATCCCATGGTTCTTTCCCGTTTTGTTTCCGGCATCCTGCTGGTGGTGGAGTCGGAAAAGACATCTGCAGATGATCTCAAGCGATCTATGGGGTTGTTGAAGGATACACCTGTTTTGGGAACACTGTTGAATAAGACAAAATAATAGAATTTTTAATTATTGATAAAGGACCCAAGGGGTCAAGGATTCAAGGGGTCGAGTGAAAGCAAACTAAATAGCAGTCAATAACCACTCCTAAAAAGGGTGGCTTGAAATGTGACCCTAAAAGGGTACTTATTCATAACAAAATAATTATCTCTCACCCGCTCCGCTAGAGACCACAGAGACCACAGCGGTTTTTTTGTCTTTAAAACACCAACAGTATTACAGCTGAATGGGTAAAAAAACTAATTTTTGGTTGTCTCAAACACAGGAAATTTGGTTTTTCTTTCTCTGTGTTCCCTGTGCCTCTAACGACCGCCAGGGAGTGGGTGAGAGAACAATCTTTCTGTAAATTAGGTTCCATAACATCTCCCACTTGCCCGCATAGCAAAGCTGGGACCACCTGCAAAGCAGATGGTTTAATTCGGTTAATTAAAAATTAAACATTTAAAATTAAAAATTACGAAGTTTGCCCATGTACGAAGCCTTCTACAACTTAAAAGAAAAGCCTTTTGACCTCCATCCTGACCCAGAATATCTTTTCATGAGTCAAGGTCACGACAACGCTTACACCCACCTTGAATATGCCATAGCTGAAAACAAGGGATTTGTTATCATTACGGGCGAAATAGGTTCCGGCAAGACAACCCTTATCAATTTCTTCCTCAAAAAGATACAACAGGATATCCAGGTAGGCCTTATCAACAACACATATGCCCCCCTCAGCCATTTCACAAAGATGATCTGCCAGGAATTTGAGCTCAATGTGGAGGGTATGGATAAGGTCGAAATGCTGGATCTTTTCCATGACTTCCTTCTCAGACAGTTTGCCGAAAAAAAGAGGGTTGTCCTGATCATTGACGAGGCACAGAATCTGACACCGGAGGCCCTGGAAGAGATTCGTTTGATTTCAAATCTCGAGGCAGAAAAGCATTATCTGATCCAGATGATCCTGGCGGGACAACCTGAGCTGAAATTTAAGCTCCAGCGCAGAGATCTTGAGCAATTTGCCCAGCGCGTCACCGTACACTGCCATCTTGGCGGGCTGAACAGGGACGAGGCAGATAAGTATATCCGGTATCGATTGAAAATTGCAGGGGCACTGAAACAAAATATTTTCAGAAAAGACGCCATTGAATCCATATACGGGTATTCCTGTGGCATCCCGCGCCTGATCAATATAATCTGCGACACAGCCCTTGTTTATGCCTACGCAGATGCCCGGAAGACAATCGACAAAAAGATTATCGAGAATGTGATAAAGGCAAGGGAGGCAGGCGGAATTTTTTCTGCCACCTCACCTGATGAAAACGAGGCGCTTATATCAACCCCTGCAGAAACCATTGCCCCGGAACAAACGGACAATAGACTCAATTTGGTAGAACAAAGGATCAGCCTGCTTGAGAGTATGATTGACAACATGGCCCAGAAATTAAACAAGTTGTCACAAAAGAAAGACGAGCGTGATGCAATTGTCCTCGAGCTGTTCAAGATGCTGAAAAAAAGTATGGAAAGCCGCATACACACACTGATTCAATTCACCAATTATAAAAAAAAAATGAACCGGATTATCAATAAAACCAATGAAAACACAACCGAACGGAATCCGCCGTTTCTAATGCGTCTAAAAAGAAAGAAAAGGGGTTAACCATAAACGAAAAAGCCGGCGGGGTATAAAAACCCCGCCGGCTTTTTTATTGCTGTTGTTAAATTAGATTAACGCCCTTTCAGTCTATTTTTGTAGCTGTTTTCAATCGATTGCTACACGTATGCTCCCCGCATCAAGTGACTTTTGGGAAGCCTCCAAAATCCTGACAACTTCCAACCCATTGTACCCATCACTCAGCGGCTTTCCATCCTTTTCAATGCAATCGACAAAGTGGTTCAGCTCCGTACGAAGCGGTTCAGTCCCTTCAATTTTGGGGATAAGAATATCTCCATATTTGTAGGAGTAATGAAATTCATCATAAGTATCATAATGCTTAGGGACTTCAACTCCTTTATCATAGATTCTGATCTTTTCCGTAGGCTCGACATCATCATAGACCATCATCTTTTTACTGCCTACAACCGTCATCTTCCGGATCTTGTCAGGATCCAGCCAACTGGTCTGAATAAATGCCAGGCGATTTTCAGCAAACTGCAGGGTTAAAATAGCGACATCCTGAATTGCATTATTGATATGTGGTGCACCGACAACACTTACCGATTGCGGTTTCTCTCCTAACAGAAACAAGACAATGGAAATATCATGAGGTGCCAAGTCCCACACCACGTTAATATCCTGCTGAAAAAGACCCAGGTTCAACCTTTGAGAATTTATATAGAATATTTCGCCAAGTTCTCCGGAGCCAATAATTCTCTTCATTTTTCTTACCGCAGATGTGTAGAGAAAAGTATGCCCCACCATCAATTTCCGTTTATTCTTTTCTGAAAGATCTATCAAGCCGTTTGCTTCCGCCACGGAAGCTGCTATTGGCTTTTCTACAAACACATGTTTCTTGCCGGCCAAGGCATCGGAAGCGATCTTAAAATGAGTATGAACCGGCGTCGCCACTGCAACAATGTCAATCTCAGGATCATCAAGTATATCTTTGAAGTCTTTTGTAGTTTCAACAGAAGGATAAATTTCCTTCATATGTTTCAGTCGCGTATCATCAAGATCGGCCACAAGCTTAACATCCGTTCTGCTCATCTGAACAAAATTTCGAATGAGGTTCGGCCCCCAATACCCGCATCCAATAACACCCACTTTATGCATTATTAACCCTCCTTACCTTCTTTCTTAGTCCCGCACCTTCTCACCCTCTAACCTTCTCACCTTCTTTCTTAGTCCCTCTGCCCCATGCCCTCTAATACCCGCCCTTTCCCAGAAAAATGACCGGGAAAGTTTGCAGCACAATCTTGAAATCAAACCATAATGACATATTGCTGATATAATAAAGGTCAAGAATCACCATCTCTTCAAAACTGACAGAACTGCGTCCCAGGGCTTGCCATAATCCGGTACAGCCCGGCACAACATTGAGCCGATTTTTGTGCCATTCTCTATAATAATCCCATTCGTAAGGAAGACAAGGCCTTGCCCCCACAAGGGACATATCTCCCTTAAGAACGTTGAAAAACTGCGGGAATTCATCCAGGCTGGTCTTCCTGATAAATTTTCCGAACTTGAAAATTCTGGGATCATCCTTGATCTTGAAGACATTAATATTCGTCTCATCACTTCTGGTCTTATCCTTTATGAAATCAGTGACATATTCTTTATGCCTGGAATCATCAGTGCCCATATGCATGGAACGGAACTTGTAAAAATCAAACGGGCGTCCGTTTTTCCCAATCCGGACCTGCTTGAAAATAACAGGACCTTTTGAGGACAGCTTTATTCCTATTGCAATCGCAAGGAACAACGGAGAGAGTATAACTATAGCAAACAGCGAAAGAATGATATCGAACGTCCGCTTGTCCGTCCAGGCAGTCCCTGTAAGAGGATGCTGTGAAAGGGAAACAACCGGGATATTGGAATAATACTCCACCTTCATCCGGTCAGCAACCACCCAGAGAAGATCGGAATAGATTTTTACAGGCCTGCCGGTTTCAAGACACTTTTCAACAATATAGATCAGCCTGCTATAGGGGGCGTTGTCTATTGCAATCAAGATCTCGTTCACATGATGTTCATTTACAACTCTCTCAAGATCTTCCAGTTTACCGAGATTCCTGAAGCCCTCATAAATTTTTTCCCCTTCTTTTTTGTAATCGTCTAAAAATCCTGCCACTTGAAACTTTATAAACTTATCGTTCATCAACGATTCAGCGGTGTGCCTGCCTGCCCTATCACCGCCAATAATTAAGACTCTCTGAGAGTAGAACCCTTTTCTCAAGAAATAAGTAAGAATTGTCTTGCCAAGAATAACTCTAAATAGAATAGACAATATCAAGCTCAAAAGAAAAAAGTATGTAACCTGCTGTTTACCGTATAGAGCAAGGTATTCCATATTGAAAATAGCCAGCAAAATTAAGCTGGTTATACTTCCGCCGAGAAGAGATTTAATAACTAGAACAAACTGCCTGTAATGAGTAATCAAGACATTTCGCAAATAAAGCGTGTTATATCTGAAGGAGATAATAAATATAGCCAGTACAATAAAATAAGAAAAGATGTGGTTAATACAGAAATAAAGATTTTCTCTTGATGCAGCCCAAAACTCGGGCATAGTCAAATGAAGGGCACAAAAGAACGAGACAGTAAAGGCAGAGATATCTAACCATAGAAAAATGTATTTAAATCGAGGGTGCCTGGTTTTCATTAATATTTTATCCTGGTGTTTACTTTCGAGTCCGTAACACTCTTGCAGGATTTCCAACGACGATCGTGTTGGGCGCCACGTCTTTTGTAACTACGGCGCCGGCGCCCACAAGGGCTCCCTCGCCAATAGTCACGCCACACATGATTGTTGCATTACTGCCAACTGAAGCCCTTTTCTTTACAACAGTGGGAACACAGGTCCAGTCTGCCTTGGTTTTTAGAGAACCATCAATATTCACCGCAGCCGGATCAAAATCGTTTATAAACATTACACCATGAGATATCATAACTTCATCTTCAATGGTCACGCCTTCACAAATAAAAGTGTGACTTTGTATTTTGCAGCGCTTTCCAATTTTAGCGTTTTTCTGGACCTCTACAAATGTACCGATCATGGTTTCATCACCAATCTCACAGCCGTAAAGGTTAACAAAATTATAGATTTTTACATCTTTTCCCACTTTCACATCCGGGGCTATTGCATTCAATGGTTCCTTCATTTCAACCTCGTTTTTAAGTTTTCAACTTGAGCCTTTATGAAAGCGGAGAAGATATGAAGAGCAGAACTTCTCGGCATTTTTTTCCACGGAATTTAACATCGCGATGATTTGCTCATATTCGTCATCGAGTTTATCAAAAATATCCTTCTCTATATACTTACAAGCAAGGCTGAACTCTAACCAGCATTGTGTCTCTGATGCTTCCTGCATTGAATCAGTAATTTTGTTCTTGAAAACTGCAATATATCGCCTTTTTCTCCAGGCTTCAGAAATGTTGGCGCAAACAGAGCGAGAAGCCCTTCTTATCTGGTCCACTAATGAATATCGCTCATCAGCAGGGAAATCTTTAGTCAACTGGAATATTTTCATTGCTGCATCAAAAGCTCGCCGGTAAACATCGAGATCACGAAAGTGCTTTATATCCGTCTTCCTCTTCTTATCTTCTAAACTTCTCATCTTCTCACCTTCTAATCTTCTCACCTTCT
>Ga0209345_10006282_pt1 | contig 10810 bp, 12 predicted proteins | sample Cruoilmetagenom7_FD_187294 | JGI IMG/M metagenome (GOLD analysis project Ga0209345, IMG submission 187294) | Oil polluted marine microbial communities from Coal Oil Point, Santa Barbara, California, USA - Sample 7 (SPAdes) (version 2) | ecosystem: Environmental > Aquatic > Marine > Oil seeps ...
TTTCCTTGTGTCCCCCGTCACAGCCAACACGTTCCTAAAGAACTAGCATCAAACCATAACCAGATTGTAAAAAGGGCCACCACATGTCACCAGCAACTCAAAACCTTGCTAAACGAGCATCTGCGCTTCGTCAACGCATGGATGCGAGCGAACGCAGTGCGCTGGCCCAAGATATAGGTGTTGTTTATAATCAATCTGAGCTCAGTATTTCAGAGCGTTCATTGGCAGAAATTATTATTAAGAAATTGGTTGAGGACAAAATTATTGCAGTGCGCGTCGCCATTGCTGAGGCCGTTTCTGGCTCTCCCCACTTACCGGGAACTATCGCACGTAAACTTGCCCAAGATATTGCAGAAGTCGCCATCCCCGTCCTTGAACTTTCCCCCACAATGGAAGAACATTTTTTAGAAGAAATTATCAACAAGGGTATCCCTGAAAAGGTGCGCGCCATTGCAGGGCGTGAATGTGTCTCATCTAATTTATGCCGGCGCATTGTTGCCAGTGGACAAAAACCAGCGGTCGAACGCCTTTTAAACAATCCTGGTGCTGAAATTACCGATTACACTCTGGTCACCATTGTTCGCATCTATGGGGAAGATCAAAAAATTGAACAAGCCGTTCTAAATCGCAGTGATTTACCCGAAAGCGTACTCGACAGTCTTCGTCTTTTAACCGAGGCCCATGTGAAGGCCTTCATCCAGCGTTACTTTAATTTGCCCGAACATATAGTCGATGTAAAACGTGGGAAAGACCTATTAGACCGCAACACATCAGAAAGGCGAACCTCAAACTGGTGGGATTCTAAATCGGGTGCAGTTTAATGCCTTTAAATATCAGTTAAAGCCAAAAGCCCATCTAAATCACATGTTTTCTCTAAATGATCTGCCAATTCATCCAAAACTTCATCAATTTGCTGATCATAGGACAATGAAGCCCCTCGATCTTGATCGAGTTGTCTCAAAAAGGCATCTCGAAAACCATCTGCATTGAATAAACCATGCAAATAGGTTCCCATAACCCGTCCATCTTTAGAAATACAACCCTCCGGCTCTCCCTTCAACAAAAGCCATGGATTTGCACAATCTGGTCCGCTTGAAACACCCATATGCATTTCATAACCCCTCACTTTTTCACCATCAGATAAGCAGGTCCCTTCAGTCTCGCGCAAAGTTTTAGGGCCCTTTAAAATCGTATCCATTTGCAACAAACCCAAACCATCTTGCGTTTGGGGCTGTCCTTCAATTCCATCAGGATCAGAAATACTTACGCCCAATATTTGGTAGCCACCGCACAGCCCAACCACACGCCCCCCACGCCGAACATGGGCTTTAATATCAATATCCCAACCTTGTTCACGCACAAACGCAAGGTCTGCCAAAGTTGCTTTTGATCCGGGCAATAAAATCACATCTGCATCACCCGGCAAGGGACTTCCGGCTTCAACGATCTCAACCTGAACATCTTCTTCACTGCGCAACGGGTCGAGGTCATCGAAATTGGCTATTCTAGACAATCTCGGGACGACTATTTTAATCGAACCTGTTGTCTGATCCGCACCTCGTTTGTCCAAACTCATGGCATCTTCATCTGGTAAAAGCCGCGCTTTTTGGAAAAATGGAACGATACCGAAACTTTTAAGACCGCTTTGCTGTTTAATGATGTCCAATGCTGGAACAAATAGGTTCACGTCACCTCGAAACTTATTGATAAGATAGCCTTTTATGCGATCGCGCTCCGATCCTTTTAACAAGATATGCGTGCCGACAAGTGAGGCTATAACACCGCCTCGATCAATATCACCGATTAAAATAACGGGTATATCAGCTGCTTCAGCAAACCCCATATTGGCAATATCGCCTTTGCGTAAATTGACTTCAGCCGCACTGCCCGCCCCTTCAATAAGAACAAGGTCACAAGCATCAGCCAGCTTGTTAAAACTTTCCAAAACAGACGGCATCAGACTTGGCTTCATCGCGGCATAATCACGCGCGCTCACATTACCAACGACTTTGCCTTGAACAACAACTTGGGAGCCCACTTCACTTTGTGGTTTGAGTAAAACCGGATTCATATGAACCGTTAAATCCAGACCACAGGCACGTGCTTGTAAAGCTTGAGCACGCCCGATTTCGCCACCTTCAACAGTAACGGCTGCATTATTTGACATATTCTGTGGCTTAAAAGGTGCCACACGTAAACCCCGGCGCACATATGCGCGACACAAACCAGCAACGAGTAAAGATTTCCCGACATCAGAACCTGTCCCTTGAAACATCAGAGCAGGCGTTTTTTTAACAGACATTACATTCCCAGCGCAGCAAGTGTCGCACGCAATGAGTCTGCTTCGGGATTAATGGCAGTGTCATCCATAACAATAATGCGCGGATCTAACTCTTCGCCATAAAAGGATTTATTCAAGTCATTTCGTTTGGCAAAGACCGACCCTTCAATCGCACCACCACCGAAAAGACCACGGTCTAAAGAAAAGGCTAGGATATCTGCCCCCATTGATGTGGTCGAAGCCCCTTCGATGCTGCCGCCAAAAGTGCCAACAACAACACCGGCTTCTGCACCTGCTTTAAATTGATCTTTTAAAATGCCTTCCAAACCTGTCTGGGTACGGATCACTAAAATCATTTCTGAATCTTTTAATCCAATTTGGAAGCCAATACTGCCACCACCCATGGTGTAAAAGGCAGGATAACTCCAAGTACCATCAGGTTTTTTCGCTAATAAAACAGCATTGCCATATTCACCACCAATGATGAAACCGCCTTTTAAAAGACGTGGTACAATGATCACTCCAACAGCTTTATTGAAAGCCTCATTCAATTCAGGGTATTGTTTCGACCCCAAAACATGCCTTGCTGTTGCTTCTGATTCAAGCATTATTTGAATAGCATCTTGTTCAACAGCTTGCGCCTTAGCTACGCTGAAAAAAGTAATAGTCACAACACATAAGGCGAGAAAACGATTCATCACAGCACCCTTAAAAAATGATCTTTAAATATAGAGTCCCACTAATTCCTAAAGAAAGTGCTAAAATTCCACGCCGGGCTGCGCTTTAATGCCGGATCTGAAGGGGTGTTTCAGCAATGTCATCTCAGTTGCCAACTCCGCAACGTCTAAAAGAGCCTCAGATGCATTACGTCCTGTTAAAACCACATGGACCAGTTCAGGACGTTTTTTCAAAGTTTGGATGACATCAGCTTCATCAATATATTCATAACGCAAAGCAACATTGATCTCATCCAAAATAACCATGCGATATTCACCGCTTTCGATCATTTCTTTACCTGCCGCCCAGGCTTTTTGAGCCGCAGCAATATCGCGTTCTTTGTCTTGGGTTTCCCACGTGAAGCCTTCGCCCATTGCCTTGAATGTCACAAGCTCTGGAAATCCTTCAAAGACGCGACGTTCTGCGGTATCCCAAGCCCCTTTAATGAATTGAATAACGCCCACTTTATAACCATGCCCCACACAGCGCAGCGCCATGCCAAAAGCAGATGACGATTTGCCTTTGCCTTTACCCGTATGAACGATGACGAGGCCTTTTTCATCAATCTTTTTTTCCATCATACGATCGCGCGCGGCTTTTTTCTTTGCCATTTTCGTATTGTGCTTTTGTAAATCTTCGTCTTCAGCGCCAGACATGGGAATGTTTCCTTTATTCAGAGGTGTTAGCACTCAATATAGGAAGCCAATTGATTTTCGCAAATTAAAAGAGCCGCCAGAGAGCTTATAATTCTTCATTAATCATACAAAATAAAATAACTGTCACGCCTAGAAAATCGCAAAAATCGCAACCACGCCTGCATTTACGAGACAAGCAACCGTATAAACTTGAAGGGCTGAACGTATCTCTTTAGGACCAATATCCGCATTTCCATCCCCGACCCACGGATCATTTGCTTGGCCTTCACGGTATTTTCTAGGTCCAGCAAGTCTGATATCTAAAACGCCTGCCATTGCACCTTCGGGCCAACCAGCATTCGGAGAGCGATGTTTACGCGCGTCGCGAAACATAACCTTCAAACCCTTAATCGGTGCTGATGTTGGGATGAATAGGCTTGCAATAATAATCCAAAACCCTGAAAGTCGTGCAGGAATTAAATTTAAGACATCATCTAAACGTGCAGCGGTAAAACCAAAGGATTTATAACGATCAGATTTATGTCCAATCATGGAATCCATCGTATTACACGCCTTGTAAATCAATAATCCGGGAAACCCGAACAAAACATACCAAAAGACCGGGGCGACAACCCCATCCCCAAAGTTTTCAGCCAAGCTTTCAATAGCAGCACGTGCAACACCTGCTTCATCCAATTGATCAGGGTCTCGACCCACAATATGGCTGACCGCTTCACGCCCCGCGCTTAATCCATTCTTTTTTAAAGCTGAAGCAACTTTTCGTACATGGGTGAAAAGGCTGCGTTGAGCCACAAGACTGACGACTAGAAAAAGTTCCACAGCCCATCCAAATGGATAGTTTTGACCCAGCCAAGAAACCACAAAGCCAATAGACAAACACAACGTGACAACAAAACAAACGACGATAAAACCGCGAATGGTTCTGTTTACTTCGGATCGATTATCGCGGTTGAGCTTTTCTTCCAAAAAGGAGATAAGATCACCAATCCAAACAACAGGATGCTTCACCACCCGAAATAGGCGGGTCATATCGCCCACATAGCCATCGAGTGCAAGCGCACCCAATAAAAGCCAAAGAGGATCGAACGAATGGTGTGATATGAAAAAGCTTTGATCAAACATAATGCATTTTATATCAGGCTCAAAAAATTATTGCACGCGCCTTTATGCCAAGATTTATACAGAAATAATCTTGGATAACTTCTCAATTTCAAATTCACTAAAAACCTGAACACCAGCGCGGCGCAAAAGCGTTGCCGTCAGGCCTGAGCCCGGTATTTTTCGAGACGTAAAAGTCCCATCATAAATAAGATTCACCCCGCAAGAAGGGCTCTGTTCTTTCAATAAAGCAAAACGAATGTTTTCTTTTTGGACAAGGGCTAAGGCGATTGCAGCCCCTTTTTCAAAACCATCCGTATAATCTATCCCCGTCTTATCAAAAATATGCCCCGTGTCACAATCACGTTCACAAGGTGGTCGCGGTGCAGGCAAGCCCCCTGCCATTTCAGGACACAAAGAAACAAGGCGTCCCTCATTTTTCCAAACAGACAGTAAATCAGATGTAATCAAGCAATGGCCCGCATCATAACGTACCAATTCACCCATTAAACAAGCACTGATTAAAATTTTCTCCAAACCAACAGTGCCTATTTTCGTTTCGTCAATGATTTCATATTTTTAGCCTCATCTTCATGTCTTGCAGCATTTTTCTTCAGCATACGCATGTTGCGGCGACGGTTTTCTTCCGCAATTAAGTTTTCAACATGTCGCCCTTGAAAAAGCTTGATGCCATTATCGCGTCCAAATTCAATGGACTCTTCCGTATCACAACGGCTCATAATAACGCGTGATGCCCCCGTTAACATAATCTGACGCTTAACTTTATTCGTCAAGTCATGCCCACCATGTAGAATATCGGGATGCCATATAAGTTTAATCATATCTGCTTCTAAGCGTTCGCGATCAATGAAGGGCAGTGTCAGATGATTAACCCCATCAATACAAATACGATAACCTCGGTCTTTCACATACTCACGCGCAAAAAGATAAGCGTTCAAATCACCAAAAATATCTAATTGTTGCAATTCTAAAACGATATTGCCGCGCATGGCCGCAATGACGTTTTCATCAAATTTCATAAACTCAGCAGATAATAAAGTAGCTACATTTAAATTAATACTGATATCGCCCGTAATATCGCGCTCTTCTGTTTTGCCCAGTAAGGATAAAACCCTGCGATCCAACGTTTCTGTTAAATGTTGAAATAACCAAGGTGAAGAAGTTAAATTTACCCCCGGCAATAACGTTTCACGTAAATCAGAAATGGAAATAAACAATTCACTAAAGGTCGGTTTAGGCACCATTTGATTGCCTTCGATGGTACACACATATTGACGACGCACCATATTTGTCAAATCAGCTGCTTTTAAAGCTTCTGCCAAACGATCAAGTGTTCTAGGTGTTAGGCGTTCGCCTTCATCTTGTCTTGCAAGAAGTGCTGATTTCACATCATGAGACCCACCAGAGCCTTTAGTATTTTTTTCCGCATCGACCATATTGCGTGCCATTTCAACAATTTGGTCATAGTCATTTTCTACATCAAGCCAGGTGCTGAACCCTTTACCCTCAGCCTCATCTTCAGATAAAAGGGGGTCATCACCAAACAAAAATTTAATTTTTTCAACAGCCTGTTCAACCTGTCCCATGGCTTCGGTTTTAAAAATAAAGATAATATCTGAATCATTTAAAATGAAAATTTGACCCAACAATTCCTTAATCATGCCTTCAAAGGCATCAGCTGCGACACGTATGTGATGTTCCCGGCGATTAAAGGGACGTAACTTCGAAAGATGGAAATGGACCATCTCACGACCTTGTCTATGAAGTTCCAAGCGACGTACATAATCTAAGAAGAGGCTTTCTTGATTTTGAGTAGTCATTTAATTTCTCTAAGCCCCCTTAACCGATTGTGCAACTTTTGTTGTCATGGCTTCTACCAAACGATCAACAAAAAAGCCTTGGAATTTTTGAACGCCTAATAAAAGGCCAAAACGAACGGCTTCTTCACTGTCTACATGGGTGATAATAACGTTCGAATTTCCAATACTCTGGATTAATTCACGCATTTCTTTTTGACCTTCGGGTGTGGCTGATCCGCCCAAACGATCCCCCCATGCAATTTTATAATAATCAGCTTCCAACATAGAGGGGTCAAAGTAATCCAAGACCAAAGGCTGTAACCCATCAACCAAAACTTTATAGCCACGTGCTTGTAAAAGGTCACGCACTTCAACAAATGCAAAAATATTAGAAAATATATCAACAGGTTGAAATTCCAAGATAATACGGTGCGCTTGATCCCCTACAAACTGATCAAACAATTGGAAATCTTTACTATGAATGGTCTGAATATTTAAATTTATGCTAACATTTTTTGGCAGATCATCCATGCTTTGATTGCGCAACATATGCAACACGCGTTGGTCTAAAATAGTTGTCAAGAATTGGAAAAGCCAACGATCAGCCAGTAAATCAATCTTAGGCGCCACTTTTTTGCGTAAATCAGCGATCGATACATAATATTCACGAAATAGAAGTTGTCCTTGGCCATTTCCGCCAATTTGTACAGCAGATTGATTGCGCATTAAGGGTCTTGCATCAAGTTTTCTAAAAATACGTGCCAATTGATCTAAATTTTTGGGAGTGAGTTTTTCATCATCTATCCCAGATGCACCAAATTCCAACGTCCCTCGTTTTGAAGACAAAGCACAACTGACCGTCGCTTCTTTGAAATATTCAAAATCTTCTTCAAGATCATACCAAGTCACAAAAGATTCTTCACCTGTGCCATCACGTTGATCAACCAAGGGATCCGCTTTAAAAAGAGACTTTACAGATGCAAGCACCTTATCAATATCAGCAATACGCGTACTCGGCGCCGTCAACATAATGTCGAAATTATCTAAGATAAAAAATTCTGCATTATGGGTTATTTTAATGGGATCAAAGACACGCTCAGCAATACGGACATATGCAGGTCGCTTATTGGTACTTTGAAGCTTTGAAAGGTGCACATGGACACCACATTGCCCTACTGGAAATTTCTCCAGATACTGCAAGTTTTCTAATAATTTATTTTCCGGACCATTTGTATCTCCCCGGACGGCTCTCATTACTTGAGAGTCAGTAAATTTTTGCGCCATAAACTCAACCGTCTTTCGATGCCTTGACCACGTAATCAATTTCGTGACTGTACCATAATGGGGAAAGTCTTCATAAAAAATTAAAGCCCACTATGTTTTTCTCTCAATAAATGCTACATCCAAAGCCAGATTTCTTCGAGGAGTTATGATCGTGCATATGCGCAAAAGAATATTGGTTACAGGTGGTGCAGGTTTTTTAGGTTCCCACCTATGCGAGCGCCTTTTAAAAGAAGGGCATGATGTCATTTGCGCCGATAATTTTTTCACAGGCAGCAAAGACAATATCCGTCATCTCTTAGATAACCCTTATTTTGAACTGATGCGTCACGATGTCACGTTCCCTTTATTTGTTGAAGTTGATGAAATTTATAACTTAGCTTGTCCAGCTTCACCCATTCATTATCAACATGATCCGGTGCAAACGACCAAAACAAGTGTTCATGGTGCCATTAACGTTCTAGGTCTTGCCAAACGCGTGGGTGCAAAAGTTTTTCAAGCTTCGACCAGTGAAGTTTACGGCGACCCTGAAATCCATCCTCAACCTGAAGAATATCGCGGAAACGTTAACCCTATTGGCCCACGTGCGTGCTATGACGAAGGCAAGAGATGTGCGGAAACATTATTCTTTGATTACCACCGCCAACATGGTGTGAAAATCAAAGTTGCGCGTATTTTCAATACTTACGGTCCACGCATGCACCCAAATGATGGGCGTGTGGTTTCAAACTTCATCATGCAAGCCTTGCGTAATGAAGCCATCACCATCTATGGTGATGGACAACAAACACGTTCTTTTTGTTACTGTGATGATCTTATTGACGGTTTTGTGCGCATGATGGCCACACCAGATGATATTACAGGCCCGATTAATTTAGGGAACCCGGGTGAATTCACAATCAAACAATTGGCTGAAAAAGTCATTGAAATGATTGGGTCGAAATCAACTTTAACATTTGAAGATTTGCCTGTTGATGACCCTCTGCAACGCAAGCCCATCATTGAGAAGGCACAAAAACATCTTGGGTGGGCGCCCAAAATCGCACTGGACGATGGTTTAAAGAAAACCATCGCCTATTTTGAAAAAATGGTCTAAGTCCCTTATTAAGACAAGATAAGTAGTCATAAAACCCTGGTCATTTCATCGGGGTTTTATTTTATCTAAAACTTAAAAAGTCAGAACCTACGACATGATTTTGATGCCATAAAACGAATGGTATCTGCAACATTATCCCAATGACTTTCTTTTGCTTTTCCCAATGCACCTTCATAGCCAAGCGCATTAAGCAACAGTTCAGCCAATTCATTGTTTCGTAAATCTTGAGAATCCATAGGGATAGGTTTTTTCAAAACCTTAGGGTTTGCTAAGTACATTTCTCATTCCCTCCTTAAAATACACACTTAAGGTGACATTTTTATTGCCTGTTTAATCAGGCTTATAACAAAGATATAATAACGTTTCGATTTAGTTTCAATCCCTTTACTTAAAAAACTTCCCTTTCTCATGGGGAGGAACTCTATTTATTCTTATCACAACAATATCAAGTAAACCCTTAAACGCCTCGATAGTCATCTTGCATGAAACGAAGTTCCTCAGCCACATTGAACCATTGAAATTCCATAGCTGTGCAAATCGCATCATTATATCCAAGGCTTAAAACAAGTCGTTCAGCATAGTTTCGTGCATGGGTATTACTTTGAACTTCTACAGTAGGTATTTCAATTGATGCGGTAATCATTTTCTGATCCTCATAGGCTTTATTTATTCTTCGAACTCAAAAAGGCATATCCGTCTCATCCTTTTATATAAACACACTATTATTGCCGCAATTTTTCCAAAATAATTTCATTTGTTTCGAAATATTTCTAAACCTTTCATCAGACGAAAAGTCACGCTATAAAGGTTTACCAAGCTTTGATAATTTTATTTGAGTAAACCCATGGACTTAAACACCCTTTTCCACAGCGAGATGGATCGCCACGAACAAGCTTTTCGCGACACACGCGATCAGCTGTCAGAACCATTCGCCAAGTGGGTTGATATTTGTTGTAAGTCATTGAAACTTGGCGGAAAAATTCTTTTTTTTGGAAATGGCGGCAGTGCCTCTGATGCTCAGCATTTAGCAACAGAACTCACCGTGCGTTACGTTAAAAAAAGAAAAGCCCTTGCGGCGCTTGCACTGACAACAGACACATCCAGTCTCACCGCCATTGGAAATGATTTTGGTTTTGAAGATTTATTTTCCCGCCAAGTCGAAGCGCTTTGTACAGATAAAGATGTTTGTATTGGAATCTCCACCTCTGGCACCAGCCCGAATGTCATAAAAGCTTTAAAAACAGCACGTGACCTTGGTGCCAAAACAGTGGGTCTTGGTGGACGTGACGGCGGAGTTTTATCTGAAATTTGTGATGTCAGCCTAATCATACCCCACAATGAAACGGCACGTATCCAAGAAATGCACATCACTTTAGGCCATGCTCTATGTCAGGCCCTTGACAATGAATTTAGTTCGAAAGACGCATAGTAATGTCCAAGCGATCCAACCTTATTTCCCTTATCGAACAGACCCAACATGTTGAAATATTGTGTGTTGGCGATATTATGCTGGATCGTTTCATTTATGGATCTGTCGATCGCATATCACCCGAGGCCCCCATCCCCGTTGTACGGATCGAGCGCGAAGACTCGATGTTAGGGGGTGCAGGCAATGTGGTTCGTAACCTTTTAAGTCTGGGTGCTAAATCACGTTTTTGTGGCCTTGTAGGTGAAGATGATGCGGGGCGTACCATTGCTGGTCTTCTTAATGAGAACCCAGCATCCACAACCAATATTTTAATGGATAGCCAGCGCCCAACTTCCATAAAAACCCGTTATATGGCATCAAATCAGCAAATGTTGCGTGCCGATAAAGAATCCATCGCGCCTCTTTCTAAAAATTTACAAAAAGACCTGTTCC
>Ga0209345_10006283_pt1 | contig 10808 bp, 12 predicted proteins | sample Cruoilmetagenom7_FD_187294 | JGI IMG/M metagenome (GOLD analysis project Ga0209345, IMG submission 187294) | Oil polluted marine microbial communities from Coal Oil Point, Santa Barbara, California, USA - Sample 7 (SPAdes) (version 2) | ecosystem: Environmental > Aquatic > Marine > Oil seeps ...
GGTGACTTAGCTGACGTCGTGGGGCAGGAGCAGGCAAAACGAGCTTTGCTGTTGTCAGCGGCGGGTAAACATCACTTGTTGTTCGTCGGGCCACCGGGAACGGGCAAAACGATGTTGGCGCAGAGGCTTAATGGCATATTACCGCCACTGACCGAGCAGGAAGTGTCAATTCGCACAATAAATTCTAAATTCGCATAATAAGCGCTACCGGGATAACAGGAATGGATTATATTGGCAGAAATACATCATCTTAATTCAGCCCGGTGCTGCTGTGAGTTTTAAGATAGTTGAAAATACCGAAATGAAAGCTTCTAATACAAGGAGGCAGTAAAGACGTGTATCTTTAGAGAAGAGAGAATATTACTTTAAAGGGGATAGCTTTTTTGGAAGTCATGATAGCCAACATTCTGAATGATAAGAAATGTGATATTATCGGAACCGGATTTTTAGGTGCTTTTAATGGTAGTCAGTTTATTGTCACTTGCCGACACGTAATTGACAAAGTGATCGATGGTAAAGTAGTCGCAATTTTAAATTGCTGTAAAAATGTTTTTCCTTCACCTAAAGACTTTATTGAGCTTAGTGAGCCGAGTTTCCACCCAGATGATACCCCGACTTCGAGTTATGATATTGCCATATATAAGGTTCCGGCCTCACTCCAGTCTACCAGTCAGCCTATAAATTTAGAGCGCAGTACAATTAATAAAGGATTAAATATAGGTTCAACAGCATGCATATCTGGTTACCCTGTTGACTACCTAAAACAAAATCGTGTGGAAGGCTCATCTTTAATTCTAGTCCCGAAGAAAATAGATGGTAAGTTCATAAGATTACCTATGGAGAATCCGACGGTGTCCGGTTTTAAACGCGAAATCAGAGGGTCTCAAGCTTTGCAGATTACTTCAGGGGAAAGAATGGGTACAGGAGCATCTGGCTCACCGGTCATGGATTCTTCTGAACACTCTCTTGTCGGTCTCTACATAGCAGAAATAAATGCGACTTATACTTCGTTAGAGCATACGGGGAACCTTTATGCGGCTTGCTATATACCAGCGGTTTATATAGCTGAAGCAGTTAAGGCTCTTGAGGGTTAGCTTTCACGTATACTTTGAGTATGCTGACCACTGGACTTCCCATATTTTGCTACACATTTTTAGGTTGCAAGCAATTAGTTGAAAAGTACTTTTCCTCAGATTTAGAAGGCTTTTTATGGATACTGACATAAACCAAGCAAGCGAACTTTACCGTACTTTTGAATTGAACCGTGAGCGTCTTCAATTAACTCAGGAAAAGACAGCTAAAGCCGTAAAAGTAGTAATAAATATCCTTGAGTTCTGGGAGCTGAAGCACAGTCCTGTGTACTCTCTTTTCAAAGAAGAGTTGTCTAAATATGAGCTGAACTCTGAATACGAATTTTCCGATGACTTTGTTTTTTCCGCCTCGCTTATACTTGGTATCTATGCTGATTTGCGTAAGTTGTTCTTGCAGAGTGTGCACCATCTTGAGTGGATGAATTCGCCACATAAGCATCTTGAAGATGACCAACCAAGTAAACTAATAGCTAGCGGAAACGTGAAACATATCGAAAAAGTTAGAAATTTTATAAGGTCCTCATTGTGAGCTAAGGCCTTATTTAGATATGGAGTCTCTCACCCGCATAGACTGTTAGAGGTGTTTAGCATTTGGCCTCACACCTGCTTGTAGTGGCATGAAGTTTTCAATGTGCTTGGCGGAGACCAAATATCCCAAATGGGGTGGTATCTGTAAGAGGCTTGTAAGCAAGCCATAAGGGTGTTGAAGTAAGGTTAATTTGACAGCTAGTAAGTAACCTCTACGAGGGTAACTCTTAAAATTTGTGCCAATTCGAATAATAAATTTATAATTCGCAAAATAGGTGCTAATGACATTTGGCGAATGATGATGAACTTAGCATCTAAAGCGAACTTTTGCTTATTAAGAAGCTGCCTAGTGAAGCTTAGCTATTTGGAACGGATTGAGACAGCAGTGAGTGAATAAGGAGTGGGTACTGAGCGCTAGACCCCATTCGCTTTGAAAAAATCAGTCATCCAACTCATTAAGTTCATCGGTATTACTAGATAGTATATTTGCTTGGTCAAATGCGTCATCGCACAACTCACTCAATGTCTGAATGCTATGACTTACGCTTTCAACAGTATTGTCCTTGCTCTCTCAGTATCTTCGGATGGCCATTTATTGCCTGTCTGAAATCGCTTTTGGTATATTGCAGCTGTTAAAAGCGTCTAGCAAAGTTGGGAAGCTTAAAATGGCTGGGCCACGCAATAACAACTTAAAATAAAAGGTTATTTCATCTAAATCTTCTAGTATTTAGTAAAATTTGGAGTTTTCGGCTTAAGGAATTTGATAGTGAATAAAGTAATACTTGTCCCCGCGTTTTTTGTTCCAACAGGTAAAGAAAAAACCGTAAGAATTCCTACTGGAGAGAAAACGGTGGGCTTTTGGGGAGGAGAAAAAGATGTAGTCAAAAAAGAAAAGCAATGGGTTCAAACTGGCTTCTCCAATTGCGTCGTTGATAGCGAAAGGCTAAGTAATGATCTGAGTATCGCAGTTGAAAAACTAAACCAAGATGGATTTGAGGTTGTAAGTGTTACCCCTGTAACTTGTGGAAATTATGATTGGGATTTTCATGCAGGAGGTGTGGGTGAAAGTTCGTATGGATACGGATATGGGTATGGGTACAGTTATACTAGTAGCTTAATTGTTACGGCTAAAAAGATTGTGTGACTTGGCGCTTAAAGCTGGATAACAAAGCTTGGTTTATGCTGCTTCTTTCTAAGTTTATCCGAATCTTTTATTTTATCGAGCACGATGCCTGTGTTTCTATATCCACAAGACATTAACACATTGCCAGATGTTTGGCTTTGCAATGAATGCTAAGCCGCAATAAAATACATCGCTGTGCTTAGCGATTGTTAGGCTGCGACTTTATATTTGCGCACGAAGCATATCTTTGATTTCTTTTAGTGCAGTTCCAGCCCCAACCGCGCCAATCAAGCTATCTAAAATAGTGTCAATTGCATCAATAAGCTTGGGACGGAAACGACCAGGAGACCGAACTCGCCTCATCCTTTCCATAAGGTTTTCTAAAACGGATAGTTTATAAGTCAATTGAGCACCACATAGCCCATGTGCTAGCAGCTTTTCATAGTGTGTAACCTTAATCTGCTTAATAAAGCTATTAAGTGATTGATGAACTTTCAGCTCATTCCACGCCTCTTTCCCCTCCGTTCTCAGAGCAACGTAAGGGCGTATCACTGGCCAAACTTCTTCACTTTCCTGCAAGTAACAGGTGTCCAACCAGCGGTAAACGCTTTTTATGAAATTAATTAGTTTGAGCTTGTCTTCGCTCTCGTTCGCTGTCATCTAGTTTCCTCTACGTTTAACGCCCTGCTCTGAGACAATGGAGCAGGGACTAAAATTTGTCGGGCTGCAGCGTCTGTATAGCGAGCCATTACTCAGCCATTACTTTTGCCCACTTATATGAACAATAACCGCAAATATTATCATCAGATATTTCTTCGGGAGGTATGTTACCCCCACACCTTACACACTCATGCGTTGCAGAGTCACCACAGGATACACAAATACCTTCGTGAAAAATGTAAGTCCCAGAAAAGCAGAATGGGCAGTCAATCACCGGCGTATCACCGCCATCCTTGTGAGCAGAATAAGCCTCATCTGCGTAAAACTCGTTAACTGCACCATTAACTATTTCTTCATAGTGCGACTCTTTCCCACACGCTCTACATTTGAATGATGCTTCTATAGCCTTGTCTAAATCTTTTGTTTCGGTTAACTCGGAGCCACACTCATCACATCTGTGTGCTTGCAATGCATAAAGGATTTCATTGCTAAAGTAATCAAGTTTCTCTAGCGAAGAATCACATTTCTGCTTTTCTCTGACATAGACCTCATTTACATCGACTAATATTTTCCAACAATCTTCACCAAGTAATGATTTTGGGTCTTCTCCCAGCTCATCAACGATGAAGTCCCGTATTATTAGAAATGAGTCAGAAATTAGCTGCTGGACTGACTCGTTATTTAAGGTGCTGTAATAATGTTCTATATCATTACGGTACTTATTTATTCGTTCCAGCCTCTTCCAATCTACCGATATGTTGAGTGACTCTAATCGGTCTTTGATATTTTGGACATCAACGGTTTTTTTACCTTTACCAATCCAACTAACAGTGCCGGTTGCGTCAACTTCTGGTAAAACTCTTTGCTTTATTAGAGCCTCATCGGAATCTATGGGGCTAAGCTCGCGTAACTTATGTTTGAACAGCAAAAGAATTCCGGCAAAGATATTCCGTGTAGCTGAGATTATTCTTCTCTCATCAGTAGACTCAAAGTCTTCTAATCCAATAGCTATCGAATCTAGTGCATTTTTCAGAATGCTCATAATCTATCCTTGTGTTTCCCACCAGCAATGGGTGTGCGATATCAGGTAGAACCCCCTACCTACAATAGTTATAAGCTATCTATGACGTTAGGACAATGCTCATCCAGAAACTTGAGGAGGCGGCTAAAACCAATGTCTACGGCCTCAACGAAAGCGTTAACTTCAATGCCTCTAAACATTTCAATATACAAAGCACCGCAATTCCCTTCTTTGAGGGAGAAATTTATAGCCCCGAAATGAGCTAAATAGTCTCGTACATCTTTGAGAAGCGTAAACCACTCCATCTCATCGCTTAGAAATTTTACTAGAACTGGATCTTTTATCTGACATTTACCACTAAGGATGTGTTTTATTAAACCATTAAAGCTAATATGTTGACCAATTTTAGGGCCATAAATTGTTGGGAAAATACTTGAAATCGTGTCGAGCGTGGCGCGAACGGAAAAAATATAAGTCGTTAGATTTGCTCTTAGTTGATATATCTCTTTATCAAATGATAACTTCGCTTGTCCGTTAGGTAATATCTCCTTTCGAGTGTAATAAATATCTTCAATTGCTGCTTGGTAATTTTGAACTTCTCCTTTCGCTAGCCTAATAGTATGAACATTATTGCGCATCATTCGGAAGGCTATTTTGTAGTATTCACCTGCGGGGTAGTGCAGGTGAAGATAACCACCATTGCTTTGTATTTTGTAGTAGCGCCCTTTGAGAGCTCTTAGAGATACCCCAGCGTAAATTGCAGATTGAAGCCTGGACAATGGTGCCTGGTATAGAGGCTGGTGGTAACAAACTGTGGAACCTTCAATTGCTTTAAAGTCAAAACGTTCAATTCTGGCTTTAGGTGGTTTAGCTGCTTTCTCTTTGTTACTAATCAACTCGAATATCATCTGCCGCAATCCTTATGACGATTGTAATGTTTCTATATTTTTGTGTGCATTTCGGAATGTGCTCAATTGGACTTCCCTGTTGTCACTAGAATGCCTGTAGCTCCTCGCACTTGCTTGTAGTGAAATGAAGTATTCAATGTATGTCACGGAAGCTCGATACTTCAAATTGGATGTTATTTATAAGGGGCTTGCAAGCTGTATGAGTGTTGAAGTAACATTGAATTGATAGTCAGTAAATAACCCCTACGCTGAGAGTCTCGGAGATTTTTATGCATTCAAACCAAACTCGTAAAGTCTCTGAAAGGAAAGCTGCTGGTTTGCAGATGCTTCACGCCGCTATTGCTAAAGCTAAGCAAGAAGGCAGAGTCCGCACAAAAACTCGTGCATCACTGAAATAATGCCCTATCAGTTTCGCGTAAAGCCAGCACAATGTCGGTTTTTGCATCTGACGTAAACTCACAAGTTTATTACCTCAGTAACGAAAAAGATTCTGGAAAATCGGCTTTGTAACCTGTTGGAAGTGTACCGGGAGCCATAGACCGTTCCTGCGCGTTCCTCGCACTGGGTAGATTTATAAAAAGTGTCTTAAGCGCTTCGACCGTTAGATGCCTGCATACTCTTTACCTTATTCATTAACTCTTTGAAGCACCTTTCACATAAATCAAAATGGAATGAATCACCGTCCTGATTTGAGCCATAACCATACGACGCACGCAGTATTCCATACTCGCAAAAGTCGTTAAGGTTATCGCGGTGTTCTTTTTGAAAAGTGGGAACAACGCTAGTACCGCAGGCATCACAAAGAATATCAGTAATAGCTTCTACCGATTGATTTGCCGTTTTTTTCATAGCAGCTTCCTTAATAACAGTGTTCAAATCCAATATAGACCATCAATCGAATGCTGGCTTTCATGGATATTAAGTAGCCCTGGGCTAAGACCAATTGTGGTACCAAGCTAGCATTTTGAATTCACAATCACCTTAGTGCGACTACGGACAGCTTCAGGAAATTCGTACTTCAATAGCACACGATAAAACCTTGTCACGTACTGGCAATGGAATTTTTCATTAGGGGGCAGCCAGCTATTGGGTCCCTGGGCTCCCTTACTGCGGTTTAAACTCGCGCTTACCGCGAAAAGGTTGATAGGGTCGTTGGCGAACCTGTCTCTTTCTAATTCTGACCATGAGGAAGCGCCATTTCGCCAGGCCCAAGCTAGAGGTACCAGATGGTCAATGTCCATTTTAGAAGAATCAAAAAAGACAGAGCCCGAATATGGGTCGTTCCATCTGCCTCTTACTACACGACAACCGTCACTAGACTTTGTTGTTGGTCCCGTTGAAAGCTCCAATAAAAGTTCGTGGCGTGTATTGAGGCAATCCCCGTCTTCATCTATCCAACCGGCAAAAGCACTCCTGGAATACTCGCTGGATGAGCTGAACTCAGAAGAACCTGTTACGCTTGGCGCTATCTGCCCTTTAGGCAGCCGGCCTCCGGCATCAAGGCATGCGTTAATTGAATCGTACGCTTTGAAGTTCTTGGTACGCTCATAGTAAGGGCTGGAAGCGTCGTGACATATTTTGCTGCTACTCATTTTAACCGGCGGCGTTTGAGCGTTAACCGTTACCGGTGTAATAGAAAGAAGTAAGGCAGCCGATACGATAACGGCGGTAATGAGAGGTGTGTGGGCTCTTGTTATCAAGTGTGTGATGCGTTGCACTTTTTCATATCCCTTTGAATTGCATTACAGCTACTATATCAGCGCTGCCCAGTTAAGACTATTTTGTGATGGCGGGCAGGTTAGATGGTTTAATATCCGTTGCAGGCGCACCCAGGGCCTTTAGTACACGTTTTGCTCTTAGCCATGCAGGAGTCCCCACAAGCTTTACCTTTCTTGCAGACTTTGCAGCATCTTTTGGCATCAGCCATCAAACTATCAGCTGATGAACTTCCATCAGGCGAGGCGCAGTTTGCTTGGTCATCGATTGTCGCCGAAGCTTCTATGTTGGGAGCTGCGTCATTCTTGTCAGGATTACTATCTGCATGAGCAAAGCCAAAAGTTATTAAAAGGGTTAATAGTAAAAGTAAATGTTTCATGAGCTGCCTCGCTTGTTATTAGTTTAAGCAGTATTGGCGGTCTCTTGGTTTTTGGCAAGTTTCAGGCATAGGCTGAGCTACTTTTCACAGAGTCGGGGCGCCTTAGGTTACTTTTCGTAGGTGTTTTAAGCCCTGCATCAGCTCGAGCAAGGCGCTCTCCATTTCTGCAGAGCCGTCCCATAATTCAAGTAATTGTTCAGTTATGTTCTGGAAAGAACCTGTTTTCACATTATCTTTTATTGGTATTTGTGCATATTTGCATATTTTAATAACGTTAGAGTTCACTATTGAAAATTCGCCATTCAGTATTCGGCTAACAGAGCTTTGCCCTATTCTTGCCTCTTTAGCTATATTATTAATAGCGCCATGGGGGAGTTTCCTTCTGAATTCGAGGAGCTCTCTTTTTATTATGCTGATATCTCGTTGCATAGCAGTCTTGGTTAATAATTTGCATATTTGCATATATTATGCAAGGATAAGGTCTGTGCGTCAAATTCATGTTAGGATTGAAAGCAAAAACGGTATGACTAAGCAAAAAAGACTCGGGCAATATTTTACACCGTCGGAAATCGCGCATACTTTGGTAAGCCAGCTTCAAAGTCCGGTGACAAAGGTCATTGAACTTGGAGCCGGCCAAGGAGCTCTTGCTAGAGCTATCAGTGAACGCTTCCCTGGTTCTGATTATGTGGGGGTAGAAATCGATGATAGCGCACGCTCGGATTTTCATGCACCAGTTACAGCAAGCCAGAATATAATCGCCGCTGATGTTTTTAATGAGAGGCAGCTAAGTTCATTTCCAGAGCTTGCAGAGGCGGATACAGTGGTTGGTAATCCGCCCTTTATTTCTTCGGCTTCCACGACCCAGGCGCAAGATATAATTAATAATGCATTTCCAAGTCTTGATTACTCTCAAACCAAGTCCTTGCGAGCGGAAGTTTACTTCCTCGCTGCATCTATAAATCGCTTAGCTAACAATGGACAGGCGAGTTTTATTTTGCCTATTAGCTTTTTTACGTCGCCAACGTACAGCCAATTAAGATATGACCTAGCTTCTCAGTATTCGGATATTGCGGTTATTCAGTTGCCAGCAAAAGTATTTGCTAATGCGGAAGTTGAGTCTTGCATTTTGAAGTTCAAAAAAACAAAAGAAAAGTCTCAAACTATTACAGTTGCACAAGCTAATTTACTTGGTGAGGTAACTGATAAGTTGGAAGTACCGAAAAAGGACGCAATCAAACGAATGGATTATACGTTCAATAAGGTTGCACAAATGTTTCAGGCGAAGGCAGCTGGTGAGAAGGATACATTTGGATCTTTGGGCGGTGAAATTAGTAGAGGAAGCGCCAGTAGAGCAAACTTGGAGAAGTCTCAATTAACATACTTCCACACAACCAGCTTTCCTGAAAAGGAGCATGCAGTTAATCTTGGCTTTAACGAAGTAAACCGATTTCGGCATGCGCGGACAGGGGATATTCTTGTTCCCAGAGTCGGAAGCCGCTGCCTCGACCGTCAAGTTCATGTTGCTGAGGGACAGCAGATATACACAGATTGTGTGTATAAGCTTAGCGTAGCTGATGAGCTCATGGATAGAGTGATGAAAACGCTCTCGAGTGATTTTGGTAGAGCTTGGCGTCTAAGTCATGCAAATGGTAAATGTGCGAAGTTTATAACTAACTCGACGTTATTAGAGATGCCTTTACTCGACTAGAGCGGAAAATAGATAGGTGTTTTTGACACCATCAGTACGGTTACTTTTCTTAGTTGGGAAGTCGAATATGACACTCACATTCTCATTCTCGGCGGCAATCATCGCTACTGCTATCGTGCATGGCTTATTCCCCAGGGGGGCTATAACTATATCGTTATCAGCCTTCTCGTAAATATTAATAGCCTTTCTTAGCAACTTTAAAGCGTTATATGGATGGTTGCTTGGAACGAAGTGACATTGATGGTTGCTGATCTTCTCAAGGACTCTGGAATTTTCATCAAAACAGACTTTCTCAAAGCCCGGTTGATAAGGTGGAACTGCAAATACAGGGTTGATACTTTCATACGTCTCGCCATCATCAGGATCAACCATTCTGGTAAAGCGTCTCGCCTCAAACCCTAGAAAGGCAAATAAGCGCTTAGGTTTTTTCCTGTTAAAAGTAAAAAACGATGGGATAAATTGAGGCTCTTCTATATTATCAGATAATTCGTAACGGCTTGCTGCATCTGTATAAACCGCTTTAGTATACTTCTCAGGCTCACAATAAATAAAAGAAACTGTTTTTACGTTTGAGTTAGTATGAATTAGGCGCAAGAGAATTGCTATCTCCGGAAACGCTAAGTTGGTCGCGTCAATTAAAACTGATTCAGCAGCATCAAACGGCTTCGACTTCATATAGTCTATCAGGGGATGCTCTACGCCATCAATTTGAATGCTGTAATTGCTCTGCTGGTATTCAATTTTATGAATTTGTGCTGCCTTGTTTTTCACTATTGCAATAGAGCTCCTTCCTCTTATATCTAGAGGAGAGCCAATAAATCCTATATCAAAGGTTTCTTTGATATCTCCTGCGCCGTCTATTATTTGACGTGTTTCAGTATACGAAAACATCAGAATAAGTCCCTTTGCTGGTCGAGCTCCGACGGTATTTCCCATTTCTTTTCGAAAGAACTCCAGAGCTTATCAAACTCCGTTTCATCTGCTTCCACAATAGTAAGAAAATCTCTTGCCGTGAGTGTTAGCTTTCGTTTCTTGCGATAAGAAATGCCAAAGTAAGGCATGAAAATCGGGTTGGGGAAGTAGTCTGATAGCTCGCCGGTTGATGGTCCCTTCGTCTTTGTATCCTTGCTTTCATAAAAGACAGACCAAGTGATAGCTCGTTGTAAAAGTTCATCTATTTTTTCCTGCTTATCCGCCGGGAAATTTCCAGTAATAGAAAAGTGAGTTATTTCTGGCTCGGACTGTGAAGGCCTCTTATGGGCTAATTGAAAAATTTTACCTAACCGCCTTACGACGTGATAAAGATCTGCTCCGAAGTCTCCAACGGTTGTTAACATCTTTCCGCTTGTTATTTTGGCCGCTTCAGCCTGGATTTCTTGTGATACTACGACTTTCTCAATCTCAGGAAGCGCGCTGAAGTTATTACTTTCATATATCGATAATGACTGATGACATAACTCTTGAAAATACCGGAGGTTACTTCGAGCAATTTGGCAGAAACGATCAAAACCAGCATATAATAAGCATGGTCGTTTAGGCAGGCCAACATATAGGTAAAAAAGGACTCCGACTAAGTTGCCGCTTACCCATTCCCCTTCACTTCCTAATTTAGAAGGTTTTCCGTCAGCAGCATCCTGAAGTTCCTTATGTAGCATTAATTCGCTAAGACGGAAC
>Ga0209345_10006285_pt1 | contig 10803 bp, 10 predicted proteins | sample Cruoilmetagenom7_FD_187294 | JGI IMG/M metagenome (GOLD analysis project Ga0209345, IMG submission 187294) | Oil polluted marine microbial communities from Coal Oil Point, Santa Barbara, California, USA - Sample 7 (SPAdes) (version 2) | ecosystem: Environmental > Aquatic > Marine > Oil seeps ...
CGACCTCCTCCAGGCGGATCGCATCGGCGGGCGTCATGCGGCGCGCGGCCAGCGCGGCGGCCTGGCCCTCCAGCTTGGCATGGACTTCCAGAATGGCCAGGAATTCTTCCAGGGTCGGCTTGAACAGCGTCGCGCCCTTGCGCGGCTGGCGTTCAACCAGCCCCATGGCCTCCAGACGCAACAACGCCTCGCGCAGCGGGGTGCGCGAGATCGAATAGCGTTTCATCAACGCGTTTTCGTCGATCGCATCACCGGGGTTCAATTCGCCCTTGTCGATGCCTTCAAGGATGGTGGTGAGGATTGTATCAGTCTGGCCTGCCATGGCGGCAGTTAACCCGGGCGCGCACGCCCGGGCAAGGAGTTTCGGGGTTCAGTGCTTGCCCTTCCAAGGCACCAGAACCTTTTCAGCCTTGCGCATCAGGATGTCTATGCCATAGCCGATAATGCCGATCAGGATGATCCCCATGATGACAATATCGGTCAGCTGGAACCGCGCAGCGACCATGATCATCATGCCCGCGCCTTTTTCGGCGGCAACCAGTTCGGCAGCCACAACCGTGCCCCAACAGACCCCCATGGCGACCCGGGCGCCGGTGAAGATTTCCGGCAGAGAGTTCGGCACGATCACATGCATCAAAAGCTGACGCTTGGACGCCCCCAGCGAATACGCCGCATGCACCTTGGTGATGTTCACCCCAGACACACCCGCTCTGGCGGCGATGGTCATGATCCACAGCGCGGCCAGGAACAGCAGGATGATCTTGCCGGTTTCCCCAATGCCGAACCAGATGATGATCAGCGGAATCAGCGCAAGCGGCGGCACCGGGCGCATGAATTCGACAATCGGGTCGAACCAGCCACGAAACCAGTCGCTCAGCCCCATAGCATATCCCAGCGGAATGCCGATCAGCGCGCCAAAGAAGAACCCCGCGATGACCCGGATCAGAGAGAAACCAAGGTGTTCCCACAGGGTAAAGTTCTGATATCCCGTGCTGCCAATTTCAATGGTGCGCGTCACCACGGCCTCAGGGGAGGGCAGCCAGATCGGCTCCATCTGCCAGCCGCGCGTGGGGGCGAAAGACAGCGTGCCTTTCGGTGTCATGGTCACGATCCCGTCGGCCACGCTGACCTTGCCACCCGGTTCAATCGGCTGACCATCGACGGCGGTGATGGCCATGCCCGCATCGCGGCCCAGATCATCGTTCTTGTCGACCCGGATAAGGCCGGATCGCCAAGCACCGATTTCGGCATGGTCGTCCTTGGCAAACCCGTCGCCCGGTGCGATCTCAGGCAGATCGACCTTGGCGTCAGGCCGGTGAACCGACACATACACTGTGCCGTCGTCTGACTGGTTGCCATCCGACGCGGTATAGGTGAACGAGGTCTCGCCCTCGAACGGCCCCGGCGCGTGGATCGGCACATAGCTGGACCCGGTAAACGCGCCCCAGATCAGAAAGATCGTGACAATCGACACAACCGAGGCGACCCGGTTCGGGCGCACCGCGCTTTCATCGCCAAAGGTCACTGTTTTCAACGATGTATAGTCACTGCGCGCGGTCATGCGTCCGGCGACATAACGCACGATCAGAAAGGCGCCGACGAAGATGGCGACATAGATCAGAAGGATCAGAAGCCCGCTCATGCTGCGTCCTCCGACCGGCCCATGATTTCTTCTTCCATGTCCCAGATCATCGACAGGATTTCTTCACGCTTTTCGCCGAATTCAGCGGTTTTCTTGACCAGGCGCAGGTCTTGATCCACGCCCATGTCGGCGAACGGCAGGTTGTATTCCTTGTGGATCCGGCCCGGGCGCGGCGCCATGACCAACAGGCGTTCGCCCAACAACAAGGCCTCTTCGACCGAGTGGGTGATCAGGATGATCGTCTTGCCGGTCTCTTTCCACAGCTTCAGAACCAGGCCCTGCATCTTTTCACGCGTCAACGCGTCCAGCGCGCCCAGCGGTTCGTCCATCAAGATCACGTCGGGATCATTGGCCAGACACCGGGCCAAGGCCACGCGCTGCTGCATGCCCCCCGACAGTTCGTAAACGCTCTTGTCCTTGAAATCGCCCAGGCCGGTGACGTCCAGCAAATGGTCGACATGTTCGCCCCAGTCACGTTCCTTCTGGCCCTTCATGCGCGGGCCGAAACTGACATTTTCGCGCACACTCATCCATTCAAACAGCGCGCCCTGCTGAAACACCATGCCGCGTTCGGCGTCGGGGCCTGTCACCAGATGACCGTTCATTTCGATCTGACCGCCGGTCGGGGCCAAAAAGCCCGCAACGATATTCAACAGCGTGGTCTTGCCACAGCCCGACGGGCCCAGCACGCTCATCAGCTCGCCCTCTTTCAGGTCAAGCGACACATTCTCAAGCGCCTGCACATGACTGCCGTTGGGCAGGTCAAAGCGCATCGAAATGCCTTGGATGGAAATCCCGCTCATCGGGGTCCCCTTTCGTATCTGGAGGAGGGAATCACAAGGCCAGGCGGCGAGAGAGGCCCGCCACCCGGCATGTCATATCAAGGGCTTACATGCCGCCGGCGGCTTCCAGTGGGCCGATGTTCACCGCAGCGTCATAGCTGTCCAGCGAGGCATCAATGCTGCCAGCGCCCACGAAGACGTCGGCAACGCCCTTCATGAAGGTTTGCGCCGCGCCGCCCAGCCAATTGCCCGACAACTGCTCGGCGACCGTCGGAAAGATGAACGTGTCAATCGACGCGGCGGTGGCTTCGACATCCATACCCGCATCCTGCGCGATCACACCCAGCATTTCATCACGATTGGCGGCATCCGCCCACATGGCGTTCGCCTTGGCCGTGACGGCCAGGAACTTGGCAACCGTGTCAGAATGTTCCGCAACATAGGAGGCCGACGCCGTGGTCGCATCAAACACCAGAATGCCCAGCTCTTCTTTCTCGGCGCCCGTCAGCAACACGTTGCCATGTTCCATCGCGCGACGCAGGGATCCACCCCAGCCGCAAAACATATCAACCGAGCCTTGTGCCAACGCCGCAGCACCTTCGGGCGGGTTCATGTTGACGATGTCCAGGCTGGCCAGATCGACACCAAAGTGGTTCATCTGGCTCAGGAACCCGTAATGCGCGGCCGTGCCCAGCGGCACGGCGACCTTTTTGCCGGCCAGTTCGGCCGCACTGTTCTTGTCGATTTCCAGCGCCTCGGCCACGACACAGTTGTCATTTTCCGAATAGCTGACCGCGACATCCAGCACCTGAAGATCCTGCCCGCCCGAGGCCGCGACAACGAAGGGCGGAATGCCCTGGCTGACCGAAATATGCACATCCCCCGAGGCCATGGCCGCCGACATTTCTGTGCCCGAGCCAAAGCTGCGCCAGGTGACGGTGCCCCCCAGGGCTTCGTCATACATGCCCTTAACCTTGGCGTATTGGAACGGCATCGGCCATTCCAGAAAATAGGCAACGGTGATGTCTTCGGCAGCAGCAGCCTGACCGACAAAGGCCATCGCGACGGCCCCCAAAAGCGTGGATTTCAGTTTCATTCGTTTCTCCCGTGTTGTGGTTCGCGGTCTTGCCGCATCGCCGGAATTCCCCGGTCGCTGTCTGAAAGCGTATGTCAAAGACGAAATGGATCAACGATTTTCTGGCATAACCCGGCGGGAAAAAGCCTGAACCCAGCCCCATATGATGCAAAAATAGGCAGTGTTTCCTTTTTTTTCAGATGCTTAAGCAAACCTCTCCCTGGAAGGTGGAAAATGGCGTCAAAAAAACTGGACCTAATCAAGAACTTCAACTGGCCCTATCCCAATCCCACCGATTCCCTTTCTAAATATGATCAGAAAATTGCGCCCTGCGATTGCAGCCCGCCACCCCCTGAATGATCGGAGACTTCCATGGACGGTACTCAGAACGACCTTTCGCATGTGATCCAGGCCGACAAGGCTCACGTTTGGCACCACCTGACCCAGCACAAACCGTTTGAAACGGGCGACCCGCGTATCATTGTCGAAGGCAAGGGCATGCGCGTGTGGGACCAGAACGGCAAAGAATACCTCGATGCCGTGTCCGGCGGCGTCTGGACCGTCAACGTCGGCTATGGCCGCGAGTCGATCGCCAATGCCGTGCGCGACCAACTGGTCAAGCTGAACTACTTCGCGGGCTCGGCGGGCTCGATCCCCGGCGCATTGTTTGCCGAAAAACTGATTTCCAAGATGCCCGGCATGACACGGGTCTATCAGACCAATTCGGGCACCGAGGCGAACGAAAAAGCCTTTAAGATGGTGCGCCAGATTTCGCACAAGCTGTATGGCGGCAAGAAATCCAAGATCCTGTATCGGGAACGCGACTATCACGGCTCCTCCATCGCGGCGATGTCGGCCGGTGGTCAGGACGAACGCAACATGCAATACGGCCCGTTTGTGCCCGATTTCGTCCGTGTGCCCCACTGTATGGAATATCGCGCGCAACAAGGCTGGGACGCCTCGGCGGAAAGCTATGGCGAATATGCCGCGAACCAGATCGAACAGGTCATCCTGCGCGAAGGCCCCGACACGATCGGCGCGCTGTGCCTGGAACCTGTCACTGCCGGTGGCGGCGTGATCGAGGCGCCCAATGGCTACTGGCCCCGCGTCCAGGAAATCTGCCGCAAGTACGACATCCTGCTGCACATTGACGAAGTCGTCTGCGGCGTCGGGCGCACTGGCACCGAATGGTTCGGCTATCAGCACTATGGCATCGAACCCGATTTCGTGACCATGGCCAAAGGCGTGGCCTCCGGCTATGCCGCCATCGCCTGCTGTGTCACATCCGAACGAGTGTTCGATCTGTTCAAGGACAACGCCACCGATCCGATGAACTATTTCCGTGATATTTCCACCTTTGGCGGCTGCACGGCTGGCCCGGCAGCGGCATTAGAAAACATTCGCATCATCGAAGACGAAGGCCTGTTGGCAAACACCACAGCCATGGGCGAACGGATGAAAGCCAACCTGCAAGGGCTGATGGAAAAGCACAAAGTCATTGGCGACGTGCGCGGCAAGGGTCTGTTCCTGGGGGTCGAGCTGGTACAAGACCGTCAGACCAAGGCCCCCGTGACCGAAGCCGAGGTCGCCCAGGTTGTCGGAGATTGCGGCGCGCAAGGCGTGATCATCGGCGCGACCAACCGGTCGGTTCCCGGTTTCAACAACACCCTGTGTTTCAGCCCGGCGCTGATTTCGACCGCCGATGACATCGACACGATTTGCGACAGCGTCGACAAGGCACTGACCAAGGTCTTTGGCTGACCCAAATTGGTCTGATCAAAATTGCAAAAGGCGGACCTTCCAATGGTCCGCCTTTTGTCGTTTCTCGGGGGTAACTCAGCGAAAGGACATGCCATGTGGCCCGCCCCCGTGACCCTGACCGGTCAACACGTCACCCTTGCCCCATTGACCCAGGCCAATTGCGCCGACCTTGAACAGGCCACCTCCGATGGCGATCTGCACCGGCTGTGGTACACGATGATCCCACCGCCCGAAGGCATTGCCGCCGAGATCGACCGGCGCAACGCCCAGCCTGACATGCTGGCCTTTGCGATCCTTGACCCGACGGGAAAAGCCGTGGGCATGACCACCTATATGAACATCGACGCGGCCCAGCGGCGGGTTGAAATCGGGTCGACCTGGTATCGCAAATCGGTCCAACGCGGGCCGATGAACTCCGAGGTGAAACGCCTGATGCTGGCCCACGCGTTTGAGACGCTGGACTGTATCGCCGTCGAATTCCGCACCCATTTCGTGAACGCGCAATCGCGCCGCGCCATCGAACGTCTGGGCGCGAAACTGGACGGCATCCTGCGCAACCACCTGGTCATGGCGAATGGCACGATGCGCGATACAGCGGTCTATTCGATCCTGCCGCATGAATGGCCGGCGGTGAAGGCCAACCTGACCTGGCTGTTGGAACGCCCACGCGACTGAACGCCCCCTGCGGCGGTCTCATATCCGGGCGAACGCAGCGCGTTTGGCCCGGTCGCTGATCTCCTGACACAGGGTCGTGAACATCCCAGACTCGACAAATACAGTTAATGTTCTATATTTGTTCTCATGACCTGAGAGGAGTGAGAACATGCTGACCGCCCAATACCAACTGCCCCCGACGCCCAAACAAGTGGACTATGCCCGCGCGATTGCCAGTCGCCTGCGGCTCGCGATCCCATCAGATCATGCCGCGGATCGACGACTGCTGTCGGAATGGATTGACAAACACAAGGCTGCCCGCCCCGCCGGGGCACCCCCCCGCGGCCCTGGTGCCACGTCGCGCCAGGTTGCTTATGCGGAACGGATCGCACGCACCAAACGGCGGGCAATTCCCGATGAATGTTTTCGCGATGCGGGAATGATGTCGCGCTGGATCGACTCGAACCGTTAAGCAGGTGCGCGGCATTCTGGTCTTGCCCTGTTGGGTGCATCCGCGATCTGTTGCGCCGCTGTTAACGGATGTCCTGACACGTGGCGGCCTGGCCCAATCAGGCCAGATTGCCCTGCTGATAAGTCCAGTATAGGGTCGCCCCATGGCCGCCCCCGTCGAAACCTTTTTTCTGGACCCGGATGCCCAGGGCACCCTTCAGGCACAGATCCAGCAAATGATCGCCGAGGCGATCCTGTCCGGTCGTCTGCCACGGGCCGAAAAGCTGCCATCGACCCGGAAACTGGCAACCCATCTGGGGGTCAGCCGCATTACGGTGACGCTGGCCTATACCGAATTGCAGGCCAATGACTATCTGGCGTCAAAGGGGCGCAGCGGCTTCTATGTCTCTGAAAACGCGCCAGAACCGCCCAGCTTCCCCCCCCACACCCAACGGGGCGAGGACAAGGTGGATTGGAACCGGGCCATTGGCGCACGGTTCAGCGATGGGGTCACGCCGGAAAAGCCGCAGGATTGGCGGAGCTATCAGTTTCCGTTCACCTATGGCCAATCCGACGCAACGCTGTTTGACCACAATTCCTGGCGTTTGTGCGCCATCAAAGCGCTGGGGCAAAAGGACCACAGCGCCATGACGCGGGACTATTACGACCAGGACGACCCGCAACTGGTCGAGTTCATCGCCCGCCACATTCTGCCCCGTCGCGGCATCCAGGCCGCACCTGAGGAAATCCTTGTAACCCTCGGAGCACAAAACGCTTTATGGCTATCGGCGCAGATCCTTTTGACGCAACGACGCACCGCTGCAATTGAAGATCCATGTTACCACACCCTGCGCGATATCCTGATGCAAAGCCGCTGTCACCTGGCGCCGATCCCGGTGGATGCGGACGGGTTGCCGCCCGAACTGTTGCCCGATCAGACCGACGTGATCTTCACCACCCCGTCGCACCAATGTCCGACGACCTCGACCATGCCGCTGGGCCGTCGTCAGGCCCTTTTGGAACGTGCCCGCGAGTTGGACGCGTTGATTGTCGAGGACGACTATGAGTTTGAAATGTCCTTTCTGGCGCCCCCCTCTCCGGCGCTGAAAAGCCTGGATCGTGAAGGGCGGGTGATCTATGTCGGCAGCTTTTCAAAATCCCTATTTCCGGGTCTCAGGCTTGGCTATCTCGTTGGTTCCGAACCATTTATTCGCGAGGCCCGCGCCTTGAGATCGACCATCCTGCGCCATCCGCCGGGATTGATCCAACGCACCGTCGCCTATTTCCTGAGCCTGGGGCACTACGATGCCCTGATCCGGCGCATGGGCGCGGCCTATCACGAACGGCGCAAGGTCATGGATCACGCCATTACCACCCATGGGTTAAGCGTCGCGGGGTCGGGCGCGTTTGGGGGATCATCCTTCTGGATGCAGGCACCAGAGCACGTGGACACCGCGCATCTGGCCGACGTGTTGAAAGCCGACAGCGTCTTGATCGAACCGGGTGCCGCCTTTTTCGCAGGCCAGGACCCGGCCAGAAATTTCTATCGCCTGGCCTACAGCTCGATCCCGTCGGGGCAAATCGACGAAGGTATTCGACGAATTCGCCATCGCCTGGGCACTCCGACCCCGATTGACCCGCATCGGTTTCGTTAACATTGTTAAACCCTGTCACACCGCTTGTTTAAACTTGTTAACCCCTGGCGACGGCAATCTTTAAACAGGTGCAGGGTGTCGACATTCCCCGGCCACGTGAAAGCAAACCAAGTTCTGGACCTAAGTCACCTGTGAAACTGGCCCTATTGAACCCCCTGCCCGCTCCATAAGACTTAGCTCAGACAAATGCCCCGTGACGGGCCCCCCAGTTTTCTGCCATTCAAGGATACGCGCCGATGAAAATGACCACGGAAGAAGCCTTCGTCAAAACGCTGCAACTGCATGGGATCGAACATGCGTTTGGGATCATCGGGTCGGCCATGATGCCGATTTCCGACATCTTCCCCAAGGCGGGCATCACGTTTTGGGACTGCGCGCACGAAGGGTCCGGTGGCATGATGGCCGATGGGTACACCCGCGCGACTGGCAAGATGTCGATGATGATCGCCCAGAACGGTCCCGGCATCACCAACTTTGTCACCGCTGTGAAAACCGCATACTGGAACCACACGCCGCTGTTGCTGGTCACGCCCCAGGCCGCCAACAAGACGATCGGTCAGGGCGGGTTCCAGGAGATGGAGCAGATGCGCATGTTCGCCGACTGCGTCTGTTACCAAGAAGAGGTTCGCGACCCCTCGCGCGTTGCCGAGGTTCTGAACCGCGTGATCATGCAGGCGCATCGCAATTCCGCCCCCGCGCAGCTGAACATTCCGCGCGACATGTTCACCCAGATCGTCGATATCGACCTGCCCCGAGTGGTTGAGTTTGAACGCCCCAGTGGTGGTGCGGATGCGGTTGCGGATGCCGCCAAGTTGCTGTCCGAGGCCAAAAACCCCGTCATTCTGAACGGCGCAGGCGTGGTCATCGGCGGTGCCATCCCGGCCTCGATGGCGCTGGCGGAACGTTTGGATGCGCCGGTCTGCTGTGGCTATCAACACAACGATGCGTTCCCCGGATCGCACCCGTTGTTTGCTGGTCCGCTGGGCTATAACGGCTCTAAGGCCGGGATGGAGTTGATCAACACGGCCGACGTGGTGTTGTGCCTGGGCACGCGCCTGAACCCGTTTTCGACCCTGCCGGGATATGGCATGGATTACTGGCCGAAGGACGCGAAAATCATCCAGGTCGACATCAACCCGGACCGGATCGGCCTGACCAAACCTGTGACGGTTGGCATTGTCGGTGACGCGAAAAAGGTTGCCGAGGGCATTCTGGCCCAACTGTCGGACAGCGCAGGCGACGACGGGCGCGCGGACCGCAAGGCCCGTATTGCCCAGACCAAAAGCGCCTGGGCGCAGCAATTGTCCAGCATGGATCACGAGGACGACGATCCTGGCACGACCTGGAACGAGCGCGCCCGCGCGGACAAGCCCGAATGGATGAGCCCCCGCATGGCGTGGCGGGCGATTTCTTCGGCCCTGCCCAAGGATGCGATCATCAGCTCGGACATCGGCAACAACTGCGCCATCGGCAACGCTTATCCATCGTTCGAAGCGGGCCGCAAGTACCTGGCGCCGGGGCTGTTCGGCCCCTGTGGTTATGGCTTGCCGTCGGTGATCGGCGCGAAAATTGGCTGCCCGGATGTACCGGTTGTCGGCTTTTCGGGCGACGGGGCGTTCGGCATTGCGGTGACGGAACTGACTGCCATCGGGCGCGATGAGTGGCCCGCGATCACGCAAGTTGTGTTTCGCAACTATCAGTGGGGCGCGGAAAAGCGCAACTCGACCCTGTGGTTTGACGACAACTTTGTCGGCACCGAGCTGGACGAACAGGTCAGCTATGCCGGCATCGCCAATGCCTGTGGCTTGAAGGGTGTCACGGCGCGCACGATGGATGACCTGACCGCGGCTTTGACCCAGGCGATGGTCGACCAGAAGAACGGCATCACCACCCTGATCGAAGCCATGATCAACCAGGAGCTGGGCGAACCCTTCCGCCGCGACGCGATGAAGAACCCGGTTGTCGTAGCCGGGATTGATGCCGCCGACATGCGCCCGCAGAAAGGCGCCTGATGGCGGGTGAGCTGCTGGTCCTTAACGCGGGCTCCAGCTCGATCAAATTTGGGGTGTTTGACACGGACATGGATCAGGTCCTGTCGGGCAACGCGAGCGAGATCGGTGGCGCGCGTCTGATACTGGATATACCGGATCACGGGGCCGCATTGGACGCGATCCTGGCAAAGCTCAGCGCCCGGGGCATCGCGTGGTACACGGCGGGAAGGAATTGACGGTGCCCGTCCGGATTTCGCCTGAGGTGATGGCCGAAATCGCCGCCTGTTCCCCGCTGGCCCCGTTGCACAACCCGCACAACTTGTCAGCCATTCACGCCCTGGTTCGCATCGCCCCAAATCTGGCGCGGGTCGCAAGTTTTGACACCTCGTTTCACGCCAGCAACCCGCGCGTCGCGACGCGTTATGCGATCCCCAAGCGGCAGGAAACGCAGGGCATTCGACGGTATGGGTTTCATGGCATCAGCTATGCCAGCCTGATTGAACAGTTTCCGGCGATCTGTGGGGGGCCTGTGCCCCGCCGCTTGTTGGCGTTTCATCTGGGGAACGGGGCCTCGCTCTGTGCCATTGAGGCCGGGAAATCCATAGTCACCACAATGGGTTACAGCCCTCTGGATGGGTTGACCATGGGCACACGCCCTGGGGGGGGGTGATGCCAATGCCGTGTTGCGGCTGGTCGAGAGTAACGGCTTGGAGAAACCCCGCGCCATCCTGAACCACGAAAGCGGGCCGCTGGGGCTTTCGGGGGGTAAAAGCGACATGCGGCGGCTGATGCT
>Ga0209345_10006286_pt1 | contig 10803 bp, 11 predicted proteins | sample Cruoilmetagenom7_FD_187294 | JGI IMG/M metagenome (GOLD analysis project Ga0209345, IMG submission 187294) | Oil polluted marine microbial communities from Coal Oil Point, Santa Barbara, California, USA - Sample 7 (SPAdes) (version 2) | ecosystem: Environmental > Aquatic > Marine > Oil seeps ...
GGCGCGCCGACGATGTCGGCGTCGAACTGCATGAACTGACGGAAGCGGCCGGGACCGGGCTTTTCGTTGCGGAACACCCAGCCGGCGCGATAGGTGCGGTAGGGAAGCTGAATGTCGTTGAAATTCTCGGCGACATGACGGGCCAGAGGTGCGGTCAGGTCATAGCGCAGCGACAGCCATTGATCGTCGTCATCCTGAAACGAGAACACGCCCTCATTGGGCCGGTCCTGGTCGGGAAGGAACTTGCCCAGCGCATCGGTGTACTCGACAAATGGCGTTTCCACCGGCTCGAATCCGAAGCGCTCGTAGACGGTCCTGATCTTGGCCATCATCTCGTCAGTGGCGCGGATATCGGCGGACGAGCGGTCGGGAAAACCGCGGGCCAGGCGCGCCTTGAGTTTCTGGGGCTTCTTTTGCTTCTTGTCGGACATGGAAAAGGGCCTGCGAAAGGAGAAACATCTTGTTGCGCTTCTCCTAACCGACAGGCCCTTTAGCTGCAAGGCTTGGGTGGTGGAACGAAGGCAGACCGATGGCCAGACCTTCCACTCACCCAGGCTTCAAAGCGACCAGTTTGGCTCAATAGTAAGGCGAGCGGCATTCGCGGCGCGGCCCGTGATAGGGCTGGAACGTATTGTCGCGCTCACGATAGGAGCGATACTTGTTGTGGCACCAGCGGATATGCTGCGGGTTGGTGTAGCCCGGCCGGACATGCGAGCCACGGCGATGGCCGTCGCCGATGATCACGCCGAAGGAAAAGGCGGCCGGCGGAAACCAGAAGCCGTTGTAATGACGGTAACCCGGGCGCCTGTGACGCGAGCCGCGATGGCCGTTGTAAAATCCGCGATCCTTGTGGCGATGGAAACCGCGCTTGCGGTGGTCGATGCGAACGACATCGGACTGCCCGGCGGCCTGCACAGCCGGTTTCGGAACCATCAGCGGCGCGGCGGAAACCGGCCCCATGACCGAAAGACAGAGTGATGCCGACAGGAGTGTCTTGATGATTGGTTTCAACATGTCGTGGTCCTCTCAGTAACTGTTCAAAGTCCCTTCAGACAATTAACGCCATAACGCCGGCCATGGTTCCACGCAACGGTGCTCGCGAATCTGTGAGCGCCCGAGACCGATCAGACCGTCGACATTTGCCGCTGGACCGGCGATAGATCGAAACCTCTTCGCGCTACTCTTCCCCCTGAGAGATTTCCGGTTTTGCCCCTTTTCCTTCTCACCTGCCTGACAATGATCGCGTTTGCCGCCAACTCGGTGCTGGGGCGGATGGCGACCGGACCGGACGAGATGCCGTTGATCGATCCGGCGAGTTACTCGGCGGTGCGACTGATAAGCGGCGCCGTCATGCTGGCGCTCCTGGTCGCCGTGACAGGCAGCGGCGCAGGCCGTTCGCCGCGTCTGCAATCCGGTTCATGGTCTTCGGCTTTCGCGCTGTTTGCCTACGCGGTGGCATTTTCCTACGCCTATGTGGCGCTCGATACCGGCATTGGCGCCCTGATCCTGTTTGCCTCGGTTCAGGCAACGATGATCGGCTGGAGCCTGAAGGAAGGCGACCGTCCCTCACCGCTTGAATGGCTGGGGCTGATCGTCGCCTTCGGGGCATTCATCTGGCTGGTTTCGCCGGGGCTTTCGGCGCCTGATCCGATGGCCGCGGCCATGATGGCGGTGTCGGGCATTGCCTGGGGTGCCTATTCTCTGCGCGGCCGCGGGCTGCCGGATCCGCTGAAGGCGACGGCCGACAATTTCATGCGTTCGGCGGCCTTTGTCATCCCGCTCGGCGGTGTGGTGATGATTGCCCAGCCGGTGCATGCCAGTTTCAACGGCCTCATGCTGGCGATTGCTTCCGGCGCTGTGACCTCGGGGCTCGGCTATGCGCTGTGGTACCGGGTGTTGAGAAAGATCGGGGCAACGCAGGGCGCCATCGTGCAACTGACCGTGCCGGTGATCGCCGCAGTCGGCGGCACCCTGTTTCTGGCCGAAGGCTGGACGCTCCGGCTTGCGGTTTCCTCGCTGCTGATCCTCGGTGGCGTGGCATTGGCGACCATCGCCAAGCAGCGCCGGGTCTGAGTTCAGGTGCGTTTCTGCCGCTTGCGCAGCTTGTAGGTCAGCGCCAGCGCAATGCAGTGTTCAAGCGCCTCGCGGTCGGGCGCAACGCCTCCGGGCAGCACGATGGCGCGGTTGCCTTCGTAAGTCAGGGTATCGGGATAAAGGTCGCGGAACTCATCAACCAGGTTGGTGTGGCAGATGAACATCAGCGCCAGATCGCCGTCCGGACGCGGTGCGATCCGGACGGAACTGCCGACATTGCGTTTTGCCGGGGTAAAACTCTGCTCGCCCCATTTGAGGCTTTCTTCCAGCGGCCCGATCTCCGGCCTTGCCGCGGCAACATGATGGATCAGGGTCTTGAGCTCATCAGCGGTCATGCAGGACGCACCAGGGCCGTGCGCAGCGCCTCGACTTCCTGTCGGTGGCAGCAGCCCTCGAGATGGTCATTGACCAGCCCCATGGCCTGCATGAAGGCATAGACCGTTGTCGGGCCGACAAAGCTCCAGCCGCGCTTCTTCAGATCCTTGGAGATGCGGGTGGACACGGCGGTTGTCGGATTTGCCCGCAGGGTTGCATAGTCCACTGTTTCCGGGCGCTCATCCGGGCCGGGCTCGTGGGCCCAGAAATAGGCGGCCAGCGAGCCGAATTCGTCGACCATTTCGATGGCGCGATTGGCGTTGTTGATGGTCGAAACAATCTTGCCGCGGTGGCGGATAATGCCCTTGTCCTGAACGAGCCGTTCGATGTCGGCATCATCGAAGCGGGCAACCTTGCGGAAATCGAAACCGGCAAAGGCGGCGCGGAAATTCTCACGCTTGCGCAGGATGGTGAGCCAGGACAGGCCGGACTGAAATCCTTCCAGGCAGATCTTCTCAAACAGCCGTATGTCATCGGTCACCGGCCGGCCCCATTCGGCGTCATGGTAAGCCAGGTAGTCGGGGAGATTGCCCGGCCAGAAGCAGCGGGTGCGGCCGTCCTCGCCGGTGATCAGGCCGTTTTCATGCGCCATGGAGCCGCTCTTCGTCATGGTTAATCGGGAATCGCGGCCAATTAAGCGGTCGTTCACCGCGTTTGGCAAGGCAGCGATAACCCTAAGAAGAGCTTTCCACCCAAACGGGCATTTTATTGATGCGGATTCACCAATTGATTCCATCGCTGCCGCAAGCATGGATCATGGAAGACAGATCCATCGGCGTGAATTCGTCGATGGTGACCTGTCGCAATCAGACGAAAGGTATTTGGTGCGTCCGATGAAACAACTTGCTCTGCTTCTCATGTCCGGCGCGGCGTTGAGCCTTGCCGCATTTTCCGCCCCGGCCAGCGCCGGAGACCGGTATGGGCAACGGCCACCCGTGGTGCTTAGCCCGGATCTGACCGCCCCCTGGGTCCTGCAGCTCAGCGGCCAGGCCGCGCCGCGGGGCGGCATTGTCTACCGGTCCCAGCCGAGAGCCGTTCGCCGGGCCGTTACACAACCACGCATCCAGCGGGCACAGCCCCGCCGGGTGACCAATGTCGCGCTTGCAGCCCCGCTGGTGAAACCGAAGCCGGCGAGCCAGATCGATCAGCGGTTCCTGCCGCAGACGGTTTCCTACAATGGCAAGGAGAAGCCCGGCACCATCATCATCGATACAAGCGAGCGTTACCTCTATTACGTCATGAGCGACGGCAAGGCGCGGCGCTACGGCGTGGGCGTCGGCAAGGAAGGCCACGCCTGGAGCGGCACCGAGAAGATCACCCGCAAGGCGGAATGGCCGGACTGGCGTCCGCCGGCAGAGATGATCAAGCGGGTGCGCGAGAAGGAAGGCCGGATCCTGCCGGTGCACATGAAGGGCGGACCGGAAAACCCGCTCGGCGCACGGGCGCTTTATCTCGGCTCAACGCTGTACCGCATCCACGGCACCAACCAGCCCTGGACAATCGGCAAGGCCGTCTCGTCGGGTTGCATCCGGATGCGCAACCAGGATGTCACGGAACTCTACGAACTTGCCAAGGTCGGTGCCAAGGTCATCGTGATGTGATCACAGGGTGATATGCCACCTCAGGAACAGATCCGGTCAGGCCCAGTGCCGGGCCGGGTTTTTCCATTGGCGTGAAACGCCATGTCCCGTTTCACCCTCAGGGCGGTTGATCCAATAAAAAACGATGGTACCTTTGTAACCGAGGGCTAAAGTACGAACGAGGGGGTCCCATGACATTGCCACGCCTATTCACCCGATTTGCCGTCATTGCGGCCAGCGCGCTGGCGCTGCTTGTTGCGCCGGCGCTGCCGGACGCATCGGCCATGCCGCGAACGATCGCACCCGCTGCATCCGATGCAGCCTTGCCGGTCGTCCAGGTGGCGCAGTCGAAAAAGCCGAAACCGGAATTCATGCGCAAGAAGGTTCGGTTCAAGACCAACGAGAAACCCGGTACCATCATCATCGATACCAGCACGAAATATCTCTATTACGTCGAGGGTAAAAACCGCGCCATCCGCTATGGCGTCGGTGTCGGACGTGACGGATTTGGCTGGTCGGGCACCGTCAAGATCGGGCGCAAGGCCGAGTGGCCGGGCTGGCGCCCGCCTGCCACGATGATTGCCCGCGAACGCCGCAAGGGCCACAAGCTTCCAGCCTATATGAAGGGTGGACCCAACAACCCGCTCGGTGCGCGCGCGATGTATCTCTACAAGGGCGGCCGCGACACGATCTTCCGCATTCACGGCACCAACCAGCCATGGACCATCGGCCAGAACATGTCGTCAGGCTGCATCCGGATGATGAACGAGGATGTCAAACACCTCTATGAACGCGCCGCCATCGGCTCCAAGGTCATCGTCATCGGGCCGAACGGGAAAGGCTCCGAGAGACACTACACCGATCTCGGGATGGATTTCTTCGGCACGCTGTTCGGCGGTTGAGGCCGGCGGGTCCAACGCAGCCAACATCTGCAGAAACAAACCAGAAGGCAGCGTTTACGGACGCTGCCTTTTTGCTGCCAACAAGACAGGAAGTTACTCTGCCGCTTCCGGTTTCACGGCTCAAGTTGCGGGCAATGCCACCGGCCGGTCGCCACCATAGACCCAGTCGAGCAATTCCACCGTGTGGATGATCGGGATGTCGGTGCCGCCGGCGATCTGGGTCATGCAGCCGATATTGCCGGTGGCGATAAGATCCGGCTTCGTGCGCTCGATGTTCCTGATCTTGCGGTCGCGCAGGGTGCGGGCGATCTCGGGTTGCATGATGTTGTAGGTGCCCGCCGATCCGCAGCACAGATGACCTTCGGGCGGATCCTTGACCGTGAAACCGGCGGCCTTGAGCAATGCCTTTGGCTGCACGGTGATCTTCTGGCCGTGCTGCATCGAACAGGCGGAATGATAGGCCACGACCATGTCGGCGCCATTGACCGGCGCGGGCATCTCGATGCCGGCAAGATATTCGGTAATATCCTTGGCCAGTTCCGACACACGCGCAGCCTTGTCCGCATAGGCCGGGTCCTCACGCAGCATGTAACCATAATCCTTGATGGTGGTGCCGCAGCCCGAGGCGGTGATGATGATGGCATCCAGACCGCCATTGTCGATTGCCCGTGTCCAGGCATCGACATTGTTGCGCGCGGCCTCGAGCGCGTCATGCTCGCGGCCCATGTGATGCACCAGCGCACCACAGCAGCCCTCGCCTTCCGGTACGACCACTTCAACGCCGATCCGGTTCAGCAGCCGGATGGTCGCCTCGTTGATGCCGGGCTTGAGCACAGGCTGGGCGCAGCCGGTGAGAATGGCGACGCGGCCACGCTTTGCTCCGGTCCCTGAATGAGAGCCGGGTTTGGCGAAGTCTGACTGCGCCGGCACCGACTTCGGGGCGAGTTCCAGCATCGCCGCCATCGGTTTGAGGCCCGGCACTGCCCGGAACAAGGGCGCGAAGGGCCGGCCGATGCGGGCGGCATAGAGCGATGCACGGAAGCGTCCGGGATAGGGCAGCACCATCGCCAGCAGCCCGCGGGTGATGCGGTTCATCAACGGCCGCTTGTAGGTCTTCTCGATATGGGCGCGGGCATGATCGACCAGATGCATGTAGTTGACGCCCGAGGGACAGGTGGTCATGCAGGACAGGCACGACAGGCAGCGGTCGATATGGGTCACCACCTTTTCGTCGGCCGGACGGTCATTCTCCAGCATGTCCTTGATCAGGTAGATCCGGCCGCGCGGGCTGTCGAGCTCGTTGCCAAGCGTCACATAGGTTGGACAGGTGGCGGTACAGAAGCCGCAATGCACGCATTTCCTGAGAATCTTCTCGGATTCGGCGACACCGGAGTCCTTGAGCTGCTCGGCGGTGAAATTGGTCTGCATGTCGCGAATTCCTTGGAACTTTCAGAAAAATGTGCCGCCGGTTGAGACCAGCGGTTTCAGAGCAACCAGCTTTGGGGATTGTCGATCGGCTCGTTGCGGCCCAGTTTCTGCAGCCCGACAATAGTGCGGACGACGACCCAGAGAGCAACAAGCGGCATCAGCAGCATACCGATCAGGACGAACATCAGCACTGCGCTGATGACCGCACCAAGCAGGCCGAGCCAGAAGGTGCGGATCGCCCAGGTATAGTGGCTTTCAAGCCAGGCCTCGGACTTGCCGCGGTTGAGGTGGGCCAGAACGATGCCGACGATGCCCGAGATCCCGATGACGAAACTCACCAGGTACAGGATGTAGATGACCTGCAGATTGGTCTTGCCGGGTTCGAGCCAGCGGTCGGTCTGGCGGGGTTCAGGGGCTTGATCCGGATTGCTCATTGCCTGCTCCTTGTTCTGACGAATAAATGCTTTTCCCAAAAGGCCCGGGACCGGATCACATGGTGGCGGTCATGCGTCCCGGGTTGAGCACGCCTGCCGGGTCGAACTGGTCCTTGATCCGCCGCGCCAGGGCTTCCAGCGGCTTTGGCTGCGGTTCGAACACGGGAACGGAAATTCGGGTGGCGGCATCAGCCCGGACAAGGGTGGCATGGCCACCACCGAGCACCTTGATGTACTGGCGAACCAGATCAGCATCCGGATCGGCTTCCATGCGCAGCCAGACCAGCCCGCCCTGCCAGTCGTAAAATGCATCAACGCCGGTCTTGAGCCGCAACGCGGCAACCAGCTGATGCCCGGCGGAAGGCGCCACAGACACTTTCCAGACCGGCTTCATGGTCCCGTCGGCGAATGGCCTGACGTCGCGGATGTCGCGCCAGAGACCGTCCGAGACGTCACCTTCCAGCACACTTACCGTGCCACGCCTGCCCATTTCGGCTACCAGCCGCCCGGTGCGGACTTCGACAGAGGGCGTCAACCCCTCAAGCCGCAGAACGGTTGCAGGGCCACCCTTGAGACTGCCGCCGGCAAATTTGGAAATGACGCTTTCGGGCAGGTGCGCGGCTCCGGAAACCTCCACCGACATGGCAAGCGCCGCGGCCATGGCTTCGGCGGCTTGCGCATCATTGAGGCCGGAGACGACAACCGTGACGGCGGTTTCAGGCCGCGGCAGGACCTTGAAGATGACCTCGGACATAACCCCGAGCGTGCCCCAGGACCCGGCCATCAGCTTGACCAGATCGAGGCCGGTGACGTTCTTCATCACCCGGCCGCCGCTCTTGACGATTTCGCCGGAGCCATTGACGAAGCGGACGCCCAAGAGATTATCGCGCGCTGCACCGGCGGAAATCCGGCGCGGACCGGAGACGTTTCCGGCAAAGACGCCACCAATGGTCGGCTCGCCGGAGGCGCCCAAAAGCGGGCGATGATCCATCGGCTCGAAGGTCAGCATCTGATTGTTGGCAGCCAGTGCCGTCTCGATCTCGGCGAGCGGGGTGCCGGCACGCGCCGCCATCACCAGCTCAGAAGGATCGTAATTGGTGATCCCGCTCAGTTTTGCCACCGAAAGGACCGAAGCCGATTGTACCGGACGGCCAAGATCAAGCCTGGTGCCGCCACCCCTCACCTCGATGGGACGGCGGGCCTCGTTTGCCTCAAGCACAATCCGCGCGACCTCTTCCTCGGTCTGTGGATACTGGATGTCGGTCGTGCTCATGCTGCTGTCCTGTCATCGCCGGCCGCGCTCTGGTTACCCGGCTGGGAGCCGTTTCTGCCTTCAAGCGGAAACACTTTCGAGGGATTGAGGATCCATTTCGGATCAAAGGCGGCACGCACTCGCATCTGCTGGGCCAGATCGGCATCGGAATACTGATGCCGCATCAGGTCACGCTTTTCGATGCCGACGCCATGCTCTCCGGTCAGGCAGCCACCGGCATCGACGCAGAGCTTGAGGATGTCGTTTCCGGCCATCTCCGCCTTCAGGCTTTCCTCCGGATCGTTGGCATCGAACAGGATCAGCGGATGCATGTTGCCGTCGCCGGCATGAAACACGTTGGCGACACGCAGTCCGTAGCGGTCGATGATCTCGCTGGTTTTCTCCAGCACATGAGACAGTTGCCCCAGCGGCACGGTGCCATCCATGCAGATATAATCGGCGATGCGCCCGGTGGCGCCGAAGGCCGACTTCCGGCCCTTCCAGATCAGGGCTGCTTCGGTGGCAGACTGGCTTTCCCTGATCGTCTTGACGCCGTGCTTGCGGGCGATCTCGATGATGCGTGCGAGCATGGCATCCATCTCGGCATCCGAGCCCTCGACCTCAACGATCAGCAGCGCCTCGACATCCATCGGGTAGCCTGCCTGGGCGAAGGCCTCGCAGATCTCGATGGCCGGCTTGTCCATGAATTCGATGGCGACCGGGATGATGCCCGAGCCGATGATGTCGGTGACGCAGGCGCCCGCGGCAATCGAGCTGTCGAAGCCGAACAGCACCGGACGGGCGCCCTCGGGCTTGGCGATCAGCCTGACGGTCGCCTCGGTGACAATGCCCAGCTGCCCTTCGGATCCACAGATCAGGCCAAGCAGGTCATAGCCTGCCGCATCCAGCGCCTTTCCGCCGATCTCGACGACGGAGCCATCGAACATGACCATCTTGACGCCCAGCAGGTTGTTGGTGGTGACGCCATACTTGAGACAATGGGCTCCGCCAGAATTCATGCCGATATTGCCACCGATGGTGCAGGCAAGCTGAGAACTGGGGTCAGGCGCGTAGAAGAAGCCGTCGGCCTCGACCGCCTGGCTGATCGAGATGTTGGTCACGCCGGCCTGAACCACTGCCGCGCGGTTGGGGAAATCGACCTCAAGAATGCGGTTGAGCTTGGAAACTCCGATGACGATCGCATCTTCCTGCGGGATCGCGCCTCCGGAAAGCGACGTTCCTGCTCCACGCGGAATGACCGGAATGGCGTTGTCGTTGCAGTATTTGAGAACGGCCGCGACCTGGGCTGTGGTTTCGGGCAAGACGACCGCCAAGGGCATGCGCCGGTAGGAGACGAAGGCATCCGTATCGAACGGCACCAGCTCCCTTTCCTCGGTTATCAGGCAGCTTTCGGGCAGCAGGCCTGCAAGATCGGCAATGATCGAGGGACGACGGTCAATGACCGCGCGGTCAGGCTCCAGAAATGCAATCAACTCCGACATGGCATCCTCCCTCGCGTCTCGAAACAGTGAAAAAGCACCGCCATCAGACCTTAACTGGTATTTTTTGTTTACCACTTAATTTGACATTCGGCAATGCAGTTCACATCACATCCCGGAGCCCGTAAAACATGGAGGCGCGCGCCCCTGAAACCCGGTTGCACCGAAATGATCCACGACAACAGCGCTTGCGTACTGTTAAGTATGACGTTCTCAAAGGGGAGAAACCACCCAGCATGAACAATTTGGGAGACCTGGAGATTTTTGCCCGCGTGGTGTCTGCCGGATCGATGTCGGCGGCGGGGCGCGAACTCGGGCTGTCTCCTGCCGTGGTGTCAAAGCGGCTTCGCCGTCTCGAGGACCGGCTCGGGACCCGCCTGATGCAGCGCACGACCAGGCAGATTTCACTTACCGAAGCCGGACAGGGTTTTTACGAACGTGTGCTGGCCATCCTGGCAGGGATCGAAGAGGCCGAGGCTTTCGTCTCGCGCCGCTCGGCGCTGGCGCACGGCGTGCTGAAGGTCTCGGCTCCCACCTCCTTCGGACGCATGCACATTGCGCCGCATATCAACGCCTTCATGCAGGCAAATCCCGATCTCGGGGTCAATCTGATGCTGCGCGACGAGTTCGTGGATATTGTCGGAGATGGCTACGATCTGGCGATCCGGATCGCCGAACTGAGCGATTCAAGCCTTGTTGCGCGGAAACTTGCGCCTGTTCGCCGCATTCTGGTGGCGTCACCGGATTACATCAAGCGCCACGGCGTACCGGAGACGATCGAGGATCTCGAGAGCCATATCTGCCTTGCTCCGCACAACAATGATTCCTGGAAGCTCGAAGGCCCGCAGGGCCAGATGGTTCACCGCCCGCTCGGGCCGCTGCAAACCAATTCCAGCGAAGTGGTTCGCGAAGCCGTCATTGGCGGCGTCGGCATCGCCTTGCGGTCGACATGGGACATCGGTACGGAACTGGCCGATGGCCGGCTGGTCCAGGTGCTTCCTGCTTACGAAGGCTCGCGCAACGTCGCCATCCACGCGGTCTATGCCAGCCGCCGGTTTCTGCCTGCCAAGGTGCGGCTGTTTATCGACTACCTGGCCGACCTCTACAGCCCCACGCCCTACTGGGATGCCCGGGAAGGCGGAAAGTAACGCGGCAACTGTCCTCGCCAGCCGGATGCAGCTTCCTCCGGACCGGGTATGCGGCCTCGCGCCGGATTTACGGAAAGCACCAGGGGCCAAG
>Ga0209345_10006287_pt1 | contig 10802 bp, 8 predicted proteins | sample Cruoilmetagenom7_FD_187294 | JGI IMG/M metagenome (GOLD analysis project Ga0209345, IMG submission 187294) | Oil polluted marine microbial communities from Coal Oil Point, Santa Barbara, California, USA - Sample 7 (SPAdes) (version 2) | ecosystem: Environmental > Aquatic > Marine > Oil seeps ...
TTAATAAATACACCTGAACAAAGAGCTAAATTAGCAGCAAATGGCATTAACTCACTAGATAATTTTAAAATAGATGTGATTTATGAAAAGTATTTAGATATTTTTGAAAGCATTTTATAATTATGAACATAAAAAATATAATCCATTTTTGCTTTTTAGTTCCTTTTGTTTTAGTAACATTTAATGCACAATCTTTTGTTACTCTAATGCTATCATCAAGTTTAGCACAACTATTGGCTTATGGTAATTTAGCGCTTTTAATACTTGGCACTGCCTTAACCATTAATAAAAGAGGAGAGTTATCAAAAACAGTTAGAATATTAATTATATATTTTCTTATATATATTGCATTTGCCACACTTGCAAGCGCGATACATCATAACCCGGCAAATATTTTATTTAGTATTATTCCCCTAATATATGTTTTAACGTTCTATGTTTATTTGAGTACACCAGAAAACAGAAAGATATTTAAAATTGTTGCTTTATTTGCTTTGGTATTTTCTTCATTATTAGCAATACATCTTTACGATATAAATTTCGATATTGAGAAAGGCGGTATTGCAAAATATAAAGTAGATCGCGCACAGGGTGTATTTGGGGACGCTAACAATACTGCCGTTTCATCAATTATAGCTTTTATTTTTCTCTTTACATTGTATAAACCTAAAAAGTATTTTTTTAAAATTATCAAATCTCTTTTTTTAGGCTTTTTATTTTACGCCTTGTTTTTAACATTTTCTACAACTGGTTTTTTAGTTTTTATCATTTCTCTAATTATATTAAACTATAAGTTTTTTACTGGCATTAAGTTAATTTTAGCTTTACTGTTTTTACCAATCTTTTATATTACCCTTATTAATCTAAATACCATTACTGCAGATATGGATTTAAGAGGGCAGCAACGTGATAAAATAACAAACTTGGTAAATGTATTAACCTTTAATACAGATGAAGTTGATGATTCTGGTAGAAATGAATTGGTAATGAGACTACTCAAAGATCATGTATTTGAAAACCCAATTATTGGTAATGGTTTAGATTTTGGAATTTCAAAACGAGCTCATAATACAATAGTAGGTGTTTGGGCAGATGCCGGTATTTTTACTCTTTTGTTTTTCTTATTTATGCTATTTAAATATTTTGACAATTCTATTAAAAGCCCGCCAGAGATAAGATATTTTGCACTACCATTTCTTATGTGTATTAGTATATTCATGTTAAGCTTACAAAGTATAATAAACCAACCCTATATTATAACTTTATTGGTCTATTTAGGCTATGTTGTAGACAATAAAAAAGTAGACGAATTAATTATATAAATATGGCCTGAATTTCATCATATTTACTAATATTTCAGACCTTAAACATTCCTTCATCGTCAAAACAATTACTTCATAGAAATAGTTATAGTATTTCAGTCAAAACAATTAAATTTCCAATCAAACAATAACATTATGAATAATAAACATGAACCTTTTCTAGTGCATAGATACAAAAGTGTTGGATATGCCTTTAAAGGTATGTTTTTACTGTTAAAAACAGAATCAAGTATCCAGTTACAATTTAGCATAGGTGTTTTGTTATCTATTGTAGGTTTTTATCTAAATATTTCCCTAACAGAATGGATGATGCAGACTTTTGCTGTGGTATTAGTTATGAGTACTGAAGCGTTAAATACAGGAATTGAAAAAATTTGTGATTTTGTTCATGAAGATTTTGAAGTTCGCATAGGTTTTATCAAAGACATTGCCGCAGGTGCTGTTGCCATTGCTTCTGTTGGTGCCTTTATAATTACGTTACTTATTTATTTACCAAAATTTATCTAAAACCATGAAGTCCCAAATTAAAATCTTACTTATTTTATTATACTTTCTTAAAGATGTTAATATATATATAGAACGTCTTATATATTTTGGTTTGTCTATATCTGCAGCCATATATATTATCTTCTTTGTTTTGCTATTGTTTAGCGTTCTTGTTGTTGCTCATTTAAAAAACAACTATGTGAGAATTGGTTTAGGTATTCTCTTTTATACCTGTATAGTTACTTATGATTCTTACCAAAGAATTATGTTAGAACCTTTTGATTATAACGCATTTATAAATATGATAGATGCTGCAGGAGCTGCTAATGAAGCATTTCAGCAATTTAGCAAAGCATACATGCTATCTGCAGGTTATGGATTATTACTTCTAATAGGTATTATTTTAAAACCTAAAAAATGGATTATAAACAAACGCCGGTTTTATATAATTCCAGCATTTTCATTTTTGTTATTTACATATTTAATATTTTACAAAGGAGGTAGTGGTGCTTTAGGACTGCCTTCAGTTTACACTCCTCTATCCTACTCTTCATTAATGTTTTATGAATTATCGCAAGATGAATTTGGTATTAGAGAAGACGTTACTATAGAAAGGCAAGATATAGCTATACAACATGATATTATATACATAATGGACGAGAGTGTTGTTGCTAATTACTTAGATATAAACCACCCAAACGGTGTGCACTCATCACTAAATGACACCATTCCTAATGCTACCATTACAAATTATGGATACGCAGCTTCTGTTGCCAATTGTAGTACTGCATCAAACATAACTTTAAGATACGGTGGCACTAGAGAAAATTATAAAAAAATTATTTACTCCAAACCATCAATGTGGAGCTATGCAAAAAATGCTGGATTAAAAACCATATATATTGATGCTCAAAGAACCAATGGAGAATTACAGAATGGAATGACTGAACGTGAGTTAGAGGATATAGATCAATTTATCCAGTTCAATGATATTGATGTACTTAATAAAGATCAAGAAGCTGCAATGTTAATTGCAGATCTAATAAACAATGATACTCAGGAGTTTATTTATATCAATAAGGTTGGCTTACACTTTCCTATTCATGATAAATATCCTGATAAATTTTTGAAATACGAACCTGCCCTACCAAGAGGAACATGGGGAAATATTAGTGATACTGGTAGCCGAAAAGGTTTTAATGGTACTGACAAAGATTGGGCTGAATACAGAAATTCTTATAGAAACACATTAGAATGGAATGTTGGAGAATTCTTCTCAAAGCTTTTAAATAATGCCAATTTAAATAATGCTTTAATTATTTATACGTCAGACCATGGTCAAGATTTACACGAAAGAAAAAACCCTGGAAACAACACTCACTGTAGTGCCAACCCAACTATAGAAGAAGGCACAGTACCTTTAGTAATAATTGAAGGAGATGGTTTAACAACTTTAGATTGGGCTGAGTTCCACGCAATGAATAAAAACAAATCCAGTCACTATAACATTTTTCCAACCCTATTAAAGGTTATGAAATACGACCCAAAAACAGTTGCTGAAGTTTACGGTAACTCGCTAGATACAATTACTAATGACGACTTTACATTTAACAAATTTTGGAACGCTAGATTAGGCAATGAACCTAGATGGCAGAAAATAGATATTAACGAAATAGTTTCACCACCAACTAGCGATTTCTCTAAGAATTAAAGCCATAAAAACCAATTAAAAACATACCATAATTACCTGAATTTTATATGATTGCAAATAAGCTAATGCAGATTACAGCATTTAAAGGTCAATTCAAAGAATTATTTTGATATTTCAAATATTAAATAGCATATTTACGCCTCGAAATTATGTTAAAACATAATGACGACCCAAATTTAACCACTTATGCTATTTAATCCGTTAGAAGTTTTACTATTTCTCCCAATTGGCTTGGCGCTACTTTATCTTATTATCTATAAAATAAAAAATACCTCGAGACTAACACACTCCTTTAACAACAAGTATTTAATTAAGTTTAAAACACTTAATGTTATAAATCAACCTTGTTTAACCCCTCTTTATATATATTAGCAGTCTATTTTTATAGCCAAGTTATGGCTAAAACATAGTTTAAACTATTTTACTATTTAAAATAAAAATAAAATGAATCCGATTTTTAGCTTTAGAGAGCTTCAAAAAAAAGCAAAAAACACAACTGGTAATGTAACTGATATTAGAGTTGCAGTATTAGGTAATCATACTACAAGTTTTTTTGTAAAAGCTCTAGAAAATCAATTAAAAGTAGCTGGTTTTAACCCGTCAATGTTTGAGTCAGACTACGACCAAATAGATATAACACTAATTGATGGTGAATCAGAATTATATAAGTTTAATCCAGAAATAATTGTTGTTTTTGAATCTGTTATAAAACTAAAAGATAAATTCTATTCTATTAAAGACACAGAAAGCCAATCTGACTTTTACAAAACAGAAAAAGATATTATTCAAAATAGAGTTTCAAATATAAGAGCCAATGGATCCGATGCAAAAATAGTTTACTTCTCTTATGAACTTATAGATGATGAGCTATACGGAAATCTTTTTTCTAAAATACCACATAGCTTTTATAATAACTTATGGCAGCTAAACAACGAACTTATAACGTTTTCAAGAAACGAACCAGATTTTTATGTGTTTGATATTAATAAATACTTAAAAGGTACAGAAAACTATAGAGATTATACGGCTTTAATAAATTCAGATTTACACTATTCTATAGATACTTTTGCCAAAATTAGTCACTTCTTAGCGCAGTTTTTTAATGCCTTTAAAGGACATTTTAAAAAGTGTTTAATCCTTGATTTAGATAATACAACTTGGGGAGGAATTATTGGTGATGACGGTTTAGAAAACATCCAAGTCGGTTCATTAGGTATAGGTAAAGCATTTACCAAACTTCAAAAATGGGCTAAAGAACTAAAAGAAAGAGGTGTTATTCTAGCTATTTGCTCAAAAAACACAGAAGAAGTTGCAAAAGAGCCATTCGAAAAACATAATGAAATGGTTTTAAGGCTTGACGATATCTCAATATTTGTAGCTAATTGGAAAAACAAAGCGGATAATATTAGATACATACAAGAAGTTTTAAACATTGGTTTTGATTCTATGGTGTTCTTAGACGATAATCCAGCAGAAAGAGATATCGTAAGACAAAGCTTACCAGCTGTTACTGTTCCAGAATTGCCAAAAGACCCAGCATATTACATGCCATATATTGAGAGTTTAAATCTTTTTGAAACCGTTTCTTATTCTGAAAACGATAAAGACAGAACATCACAATATCAGCAAGAAGCGAAACGCAAAAAATTAATTTCATCAGTTACTAATATGGATGATTACCTAAAATCTTTAGAGATGAAAGGTAATATTAGCCCTTTTAACAGTGATGACGTTTCAAGAGTTGCACAATTAACACAAAGGTCTAATCAGTTTAATCTTAGAACTCAACGCTACACAGAAAAAGATATCACAGAATTTATGAATTCTGAAAATCATCTTACATATACTGTAAAGTTAAAAGATAAATTTGGTGATTATGGATTAATTTCTGTTATCATTCTAGAAAAGAAAAACGATAATACCTACTTTGTAGATACTTGGATTATGAGTTGCAGAGTACTTAAACGTGATGTTGAACATTTTGCTTTAAATAAAATAGTTGAAGACGTTAAAAACAAGGGTATTAACATTATAACTGGCGAATATTTACCAACTCCAAAAAATAAGTTAGTTGCTGACTTATTAACCAAATTAACATTTAAAAACAACGATAAAGAAGATTCATATCTTTTAGACCTAACAAATTATAAATCATTAAAAAATTATATAGAAAATGAGTAATTATATAGCTGAATTCGAAACTCTATTTAGAGACGTACTAGAAAATGACGATATTGTTTTAACTAATGAAACTACGGCACACGATATAGATGAGTGGGATTCTATTAACCATATTTATCTAGTAGTAGAAATTGAAAAACACTTTGAAATTAAATTTAGTAGTTCGGAAATTTTACAATGGCAAAATGTTGGAGAAATGATTGATTCTGTCAAAGCCAAAAAAGACAACTAAGATGTTATTTAATTCTTTTGAATTTTTTATTTTTCTACCAATAGTTTTTGTTTTATACTGGTTTGTATTAAACAAAAACTTAAGCATACAAAATATATTATTACTAGTAGCAAGTTATGTGTTTTACGGATGGTGGGACATTCGGTTTCTTTCACTAATAATGCTCAGTACAATTCTAGATTATTATGTAGGTATTAGAATACACGGCACTGAAGAACCAAAGAAAAGAAAACATTGGCTATGGTTGTCAATGGGTTTTAACCTTGGACTACTTTGTTTTTTCAAATATTTTAATTTCTTTATAGATTCATGGATTACGGCCTTTAATTCTATTGGCATAGAAATGGATCCTTTTGCTTTAAACATTATATTACCAGTAGGTATATCTTTCTACACTTTCCAAACTATGTCTTATTCTTTAGACATAAACAAAAGAAGACTAGAACCAACAAAAGACTTTGTCGCTTTTGCAACATTTGTTGCATTTTTTCCACAATTAGTCGCAGGTCCTATAGAAAGAGCCTCTAACCTATTACCTCAATTTTTAAAACGTAGAAAATTTGATTATAATCTTGCCGCAGATGGTCTAAGGCAAATGCTTTGGGGATTATTCAAAAAAATTATAATTGCAGATAATTGCGCACCGTATGTTAATGACATCTTTGCTAATTATGAAACGCAATCTAGTGGCACATTAATATTAGGTGTTATCGTTTTTGCTTTTCAAATTTATGCAGATTTTAGCGGTTATACAGATATAGCAATTGGTACGGCTAGGCTATTTGGTTTCGATTTTAAACGCAACTTTAATTTTCCTTATTTCTCAAGAAACATTTCAGAATTTTGGAAAAAATGGCATATCTCGCTATCTAGTTGGTTAAATGATTATTTATTCACACCATTGGCTATTGAATTTAGAAACTATAAAAAGCATGGTATTTTTGCCGCACTATTCCTCACCTTCTTAATATCCGGACTCTGGCATGGGGCTGGTTGGACTTTTATAATCTGGGGAGGTTTACACGGTCTATATTATATACCAGTAATATATTCTAAAAAGCGATTCACAAGTATTTCAACAAATAAAAAGACCTCAAAAAAAGAAGAGTATTCATTAAGTGACCTTCCAAAAATTATCTTAACATTTTTGATGGTTTGTCTTACCTACATCTTTTTTAGAGCAGCCTCGGTAGCAGACGCCTTTGGTTATATAAAAATAATCTTTACAGAAATACCACTATGGCCATCTGGAGTGCCTTATAAAAGTTTATTTTTTATTGTTATAGTAATGGTAACAGAGTGGTTTCAAAGAGGAAAAGAACATGGACTTCAGTTTAATGAAGATTCAAAAGTTCCAGCTTATTTACGCTGGACTATATACATACTATTGTTGTTAATAATACTCATATTTAGTGGTCAACAGCAAGAATTTATATATTTTCAATTTTAATAAAAAATGAAAAAGTTTTTAAAAAAATTAGGTCTTTTATTACTCATATTTATAGCTATAAATGTTGTTACTAATTATGTTTATGAAGCATCTGCTAATGAAGCCATTGAGAATAAAACACATAAAAACTATTTAAAATGGACAGATATTCATCAAAACAAAAATAGTTACGACCTAGTCGTTATGGGAGCTAGTAGAGCATATTATGCTTTTAGTCCTACAATAATAGACTCCTCTTTAAATATGAACTCCTATAATATGGGAACTTCTGCTCAAGATATTGTAGAGTCTTATTATTCTTTAAAAGAGATTTTCGAGTATCAAAGCCCTAAATATGTTGTGTTAGATTTGTTTTTCCCATTATCAGATAATGTTCACGATTACTCACAAATATTTTCTAATGCTTCGTTTTTTAATTCCACAAAAACCAAGTTTGAACTTATAACCGAAGGTTATGGAGGTAGCGGAATTGCTAATTATTTGATGCCTGTACTCAAATACAATAATTACATAAAACAAGATTTATTAGGCTTGTTTAAAGAAAAGGAAGCTATAAAAAGTGAAACAAATTGGATTAAAGGGCATCTTCATGACACTGTAACAGTTACCGATAAACAAATAGCAAAATTTGAACCTACACATAATTTTGAAAATACTGCTTTTGACAAAAAACGTTTTGAAAAATATTTTAATAAAATAAAAGCGCTAGTAGAAGCAAATAATGCAAAAATAATTTGTGTTAGAGTACCCTATCCGCCATCACGATTATTATTAAGTGAAACTGATGATGAAAATGAATACTACAGTAACTTTATGAGTAAAGTCAACGTGCCTTATTTTGATTTAAATAGCTATAAAAGTGACAAATACATTTATATAGATCAAGATTTTGCCGATTATCATCATCCAAATTATAGAGGTGCTGAAAAAGCTAGTAAGCAACTTGTAGAAGCGATTAAACAAATTAAACAACAAAAATAAAACCACCTGTACTTAACAGTTTAACCTACAACACCATATAGTCCATTTTTTCTGTTCTTACAGTTTATTAAATGTAAAGGCATTAAAAAAAATATTGATAGCAATTGCTAGTTACGTGAGTTATGACTGGTAAAATTGGAGATTCCGCTCTTTAATTTTATTTAGTTCTTTAACAAATATTATTACCACCCTTATTATAAAGGTGTAAAAAAGCAATTACAAAACTCACAGAAACTATAAAAAAAACATAATGAAAGAGACATCCAAAATAAAAATAATGTTTATTCTTCCTTCACTAAGTGCTGGTGGTGCAGAACGCGTTATTTCATTTGTCTCTCAAAATATAGATAAAGAAAAATTTCAACCCCTTTTAGTTATTGCTGGTTTCAAAAAAGATGCAGCTTATGATGTAAGTAATGTAGAAGTTACTTACCTTAATAAACCTAGAATTTTAACTGCATTACCTTCAATAATAGGTAGTATTAAAAACCGTAAACCGCAAATAGTAGTAAGCTCTATTTCACATGTTAACACAGCAATGTCCATGCTCTCTCCATTTTTCAAAAAAACGAAATTTATAGGTAGAGAAGCTACAGTATTAAGTAAACGCGGCAATGAAAAGAAAATAAGACAATGGTCTCCTTTTAGATTATTACCAAATGGCTTTAAAAACCTAGATGCTTTAATTTGCCAATCTCAAGATATGGCAGAGGATATGATTACCAATTTCAATATTCCTAAAAAGAACATTTACGTAATTAACAATCCTATTTCTAATTTACCAGAGGTAAAACAAACACAACCTACTACTAAAATTAAAAAGTTTATTACTGTAGGACGATTAACCGAAGTAAAAGGTCATCTGAGACTTTTAAATATCCTTTCTAAATTAGATCAACCATTTAGTTATACTATTATTGGTAAAGGCAATCTAAAAGATGAAATTTTCGAAAAAGCAAAAGCTTTAGGGATTTATGATAATATTGAGCACGTCCCTTTTACAAACAAAGTCAATGATTATATCGCAGAGCACGACTTATTTTTACAAGGTTCTTATGTCGAAGGATTTCCCAATGCCTTATTAGAAAGTTGTGTCGTTGGCACACCTGTAATCGCATTTAAAGCTCCTGGAGGAACAAAAGAAATTGTAGAAAATGGTATCAATGGTTTTTTAGTCGAAAACGAAGAAGAATATCTTCAAAAACTAAAAGACTCTAAAACATGGAATCCTAAAGATGTTAGAGCATCTGTTTATAAAAAATTCAATAAAGATGTAATTCTTCAACAGTACGAAGACTTATTTGAAAATATTGTAAAAAACTAAACGCTTAAATGAAACTTGGTATTTTAATATATTCATTATCCGGAGGTGGCGCAGAACGCGTCGTCTCATACCTTGTGTCTTATTGTATAAAAAACAATATAGATGTTCATTTAATTTTAATGAACCCTACTATAAAGTACGATATTCCAAAAAATACTAAGATTCATTATATTGAAAAATCCAATCCTAGCGAAAGCGGTATAAAAAAAGCTTTAAAAATACCTGTTCTAGCATATAAATATGCCAAACTCGTAAAACAACTCAAACTTACTCATAGTTTAAGCTTTTTAACCAGACCATCTTTTATTAATGTTATTGCCAGTAAGCTAACAACATATAAGTTTAAAGTAATAACAAATGAGAGAGCCTTCCCTAGCCTACAATATAGCTACAAAGGATTTCAATCGTCTTTTAACAAAACCTTAATTAAGGCACTATACAAGAAATCAGATTTAGTAATCTCTAATTCTTATGGAAATGCGGGTGACTTGGTTGATAATTTTGAAGTCCCTTCAGAAAAAATGAAGGTCATTCACAATCCCATTGACCTAAGTAAAATTGAAAATATAGAACCAAATTTATCATTCTTTGATTCTGAAAAATTCAATATTATTACACTTGGCCGTTTAGATATTGGAAAGAATCACGAAATGTTGATAAGAGCCATTCATCAACTTCAAAATCCTTTATTGCGATTATACATTTTTGGTGTTGGCGATTTACATGAAGAATTTGAACAACTTATTGAAGCACTAGAATTAAAAGAGCAAGTTTACTTAATGGGCTTTAGTCCAAACCCTTATCAATATCTTAAATCTGCAGATTTATTTATATTTGGCTCAAATCACGAAGGGTTTCCAAATGTATTATTAGAAGCTATGGCATGCAGTTTACCAATATTAAGTACCAATTGCCAATCTGGCCCAAGTGAAATCATGGAATTAGAAACGGTAAAAGAAGACGTAATGATTACCGATTATGGTATTTTAGTACCAATTAAGAATACAGACCTAATGGCTAAAGGCATTAGCTATTTTATAGATCATAAAACTTACACTGAAACGTGTAAAACAAATAGTAAAAGTCGGATTAAAGACTTTGAAAAAGATACCATT
>Ga0209345_10006288_pt1 | contig 10801 bp, 12 predicted proteins | sample Cruoilmetagenom7_FD_187294 | JGI IMG/M metagenome (GOLD analysis project Ga0209345, IMG submission 187294) | Oil polluted marine microbial communities from Coal Oil Point, Santa Barbara, California, USA - Sample 7 (SPAdes) (version 2) | ecosystem: Environmental > Aquatic > Marine > Oil seeps ...
TCCGATCTAAAAGGAGCAGAGCTTCTCTCGGCTCTCTGACATCTACGGCTTTCGGGTCATCACCGCCTCTGAAGAAGACTGCTACCGCACGCTCGGGACTATCCACCGCCGCTGGCGGGCGGTGCCGGGGCGGTTCAAGGATTACATCAGCCAGCCCAAGACCAACGGCTACCGCTCGATCCACACCACCGTGTCGGGGCGCGATGGCAAGCGGGTCGAGGTGCAAATCCGCACGCGGCAGATGCATGATGTGGCCGAAACCGGCGTCGCGGCGCATTGGTCCTACCGTGACGGCGTGCGCAGCCGGAACCCCTTTGCCGTTGATCCCGCCAAATGGATCAGCCAACTGACCGAGCAGTTCGACGCCGAGACCGACCACGAGGATTTCCTCGAAGCGGTGAAGCTCGAGATGTACGCCGACCAAGTGTTCTGCTTCACGCCCAAGGGTGATGTGGTGAAACTGCCGCGCGGAGCCACGCCGATTGATTTCGCCTACGCCATCCACACGCGGATCGGCAACGCCTGTGTGGGGGCCAAGATCGACGGCATGCGGGTGCCGCTTTGGACTCGGATCAAGAACGGCCAGTCGATTGAGATCACCACCGCGCAGGGCCAGACCCCGCAGGCCACCTGGCTCGACATCGCCACCACAGGCAAGGCTAAGTCGGCCATCCGCCGCTCCCTGCGCGAGGTCGACCGTGAGCGCTTTGTTAAACTGGGTCGCGAATTGGCGCGCTCGGCCTTCAGCCAAGTGGGCAAGAACGCCACCGATAAAGTGCTGCGCACCGTCGCCAAGAACATGCGCCTCAATGGGCCGGATGAGGTGTTGGCGCGGCTGGGCAGTTCGGAGCTGACGGGCCGGGAAGTGGTCGAATCCGTCTATCCCGACCTCGCCCCACAAAAGGGTGAGCAGATTGACGTGCGCCGCGCGGTGGTGGGGTTGGAGCCGGGCCAGAGCTTTGACCGCGCCCCGTGCTGCGCGCCGCTGCCGGGCGAACGGATCGTCGGCATCACCTTTAGAGGCAAAGGCGTGACCGTCCATGCGATCGACTGCGACAGATTGTCCGAATATGAGGACCAGCCAGACCGCTGGCTGGACCTGCGGTGGCACGATGGCAGCCACCCGGCGGTCTATTCCAGCGGGCTGGACATTACCATTGGCAATGGCGCTGGCGTGCTGGGGCGGATTTGCACCTTGATTGGCGAGGCTTCGGCCAATATCTCAAACCTTGAGTTCGTAGAGCGCAAACCTGACTTTTACCGTTTGCTGGTCTATGTGGACCTCAGGGACGTGAGCCACTTGCATTCACTTATGTCCACGCTCGAAGCCGAAAGCGAAGTTGCTGATGTCAGCCGACACCGCAACATGAGCGCCGGAAAGAGTGCCGAACAGCCCGCCTGAGCCGGGCAAACGAAACGCCGAGACTGGACCTGAGACTTGATTTTCAAACGCCGCGATCCGAAACCGACCCTGCGCGCGCTGGCCGAGTTTCTGTGGCCGCGTGGTGGTTGGACGCGGGCGTTTCACTATGTCAAACACCGGATGCGGCGGTTGCCTGACAGCCCCGAACGCATTGCACGGGGCATTTGGGCTGGGGTTTTCACCACATTTACGCCTTTCTACGGGATGCACTTTATTGTGGCGGCTCTGATCGCGCGGATGATGCGTGCCAATATGCTTGCCGCGCTTATGGCGACCTTTTTCGGCAATCCGCTGACCTATGTGCCCATCGGCATCGCGGCCTTGCAGACGGGGCATTGGCTGTTGGGTGCGCCTGTTGCGGCGACCGAACATCGGTCATTTGGAGGGAAGTTCGTCGATGCCGGGCGCGACTTGCAAGAGAACTTTGTCGCGATTTTTACCGACGCGACGGTGGATTGGTCCGGGCTAACGGTGTTTTTCCATCAGGTGTTCTACCCCTATTTGATCGGGGGCATTCTGCCGGGAATGATCTGCGCCTCTGTTGCCTATTACCTGTCAGTCCCGCTGTTGCGCGCCTATCAAAAACGTCGCCGTGGGATGATCAAAGCCAAGTTCGAGGCGCTAAAGCATAAGGCTGCGCAAAAGGCCGAGGCCAAACGCCACGCGGATTAATCCCGCTTTCCCCGGCGTTGCCTCGGGTTCGGCCTGCTTGCCCGTCAGTCAGATTGATGCCCGCTTCATTGCTTCGATAATTTTGCGAAAATTAACCGTATCCCTATGGGGTTGGTCAAAGTTCCGACTTATGGTCAGGCCAAGTGATGCGAAAGGAAGACCATGGCGGACCAACCAAAGCTAAGATTGGGCGTGAATATCGACCATGTGGCGACCGTGCGCAACGCGCGGGGCGGGGCTTATCCAGACCCCCTGCGCGCCGCCAAGATCGCCGAGAAAGCCGGAGCGGACGGTATCACCGCGCATCTGCGCGAAGACCGGCGCCATATCTCGGATGCAGATATAGAAGGGCTGATGGAAGTGCTGTCGGTGCCGCTGAATTTTGAAATGGCCGCCACTGACGAGATGCAGGCCATCGCCCTGCGCCACAAGCCCCACGCCGTTTGTATCGTTCCCGAAAAGCGCGAGGAGCGCACCACCGAAGGCGGGCTTGAAGTCGCGCGTGAGGAGAACAGGCTGGCCCATTTCATCGCGCCCCTGCGCGAGGCGGGCAGCCGCGTGTCGATCTTTATTGCCGCCGAACCTGCGCAGATCGAAGCCGCCAACCGGATCGGGGCCGAGGTGATTGAGTTGCACACGGGAGCCTATTGCGATGCCTTTGCCGAGGGCCGCTGGGAAGAAGCGGATGTCGAACTTGAAAAGCTGCGCGAGATGTCGACTTTCGCGGCCTCACTGGGGCTGGAGGTTCATGCGGGCCACGGGCTGACTTATGATACGGTCACGCCGGTCGCCGCCTTCCCGGAGGTGCGTGAACTGAACATCGGCCATTTTCTGATTGGCGAAGCGATTTTCCTTGGGCTGGAGCCTGCAATCGCCGAGATGCGCCGTCTCATGGATGAAGCGCGGGAGGGCTGACCGGAACGCGGCGGAAAATCTCTCATCTCCAATCGGGTGTGGACCCAAAGCTGCTTTGCCGCGTTGGGACAGCAGACTGGTAACACAGCCAAGGAGGCTACAATGAGCAATCACATCGATACGCTGAAAAAACTGCACACCCGCCTGATCGACAGCCGCGACGGCTATCGCGAGTCCCGCAAAGAAGTTTCGGACAAGGCCAGCTTTCTGGGCTTTTTTGACAAGCGCATTGCAGAGCGTGAGAAGTTCCACACTGAACTGCATCGCCAGCTTGGTGCTGAAGGTGTCGACGTATCCGAAGAAGGTTCCGTCGCTGCTTCTGCCCACCGTGGCTGGCTGAAACTGCGCGACGCCCTGACCGGCGATGATGAAGCCGTCTATGACGAGATCATTAACGGCGAATCCGCGCTGATCGAAAACTACGACGACGCGATCAAAGCGACCGCTGGCCACACCGGTTATGCATTCCTGACGGAGCAGCGCGCCTCCGTACAGCGCGCGATTGATGAGGCAAAGGCCGAGAAGGCCCGTCACGCAATCGCCTAAACGAGTTGACCACCGAGACAGAATGCCGTCCCACATTGGGGCGGCATTTTGCGTTCTGGGCCAGCAAATGCTTGCCATTGGTTCTTTTCCTCGCCTGCCTCGCGTGATCTATTGTCTTGACCAAATGCACTCCACTCCTGCGCGTAAAAGACTGGCATTCAATGATCCTTGGCATCGGCACTGATCTGGCAAACATCGACCGTATCCAAGGGACGCTTGACCGTTTCGGTGACCGCTTTCGTAATCGGGTATTCACCGAAGTCGAGCAGCGCAAGGCAGAGCGGCGGCGCGATGTGGCAGGCACCTATGCCAAACGCTGGGCCGCAAAAGAGGCCTGTTCCAAAGCCCTCGGCACCGGGCTGCGTATGGGCATCGCATGGCGTGACATGGCCGTTAGCAACCTGCGCACCGGCCAGCCGGTGATGGAGGTCACGGGCTGGGCGGCAGAGCGGCTCGCCGCAATGACCCCGCCGGGGCACGAGGCGATCATCCACGTTACTCTGACGGACGATCACCCCTGGGCGCAGGCATTTGTGGTGATTGAAGCCCGCTCTGTCGGATAAAAACGGTGTTTATGCGCATTTCCGGGCCCGCAGCCGCGCAGCGGTGCCGCTTCTCTTGACTTGGCTCGAATGGCCCCGCATGTAACCCCAAAACCGATAAGTCAGGAGCGCCGCATGGCCGCCAAGGAAAAAACCGGCAACGCCTTTGTCGAAACCATCAAGACAATCTTTTGGGCACTGCTGATCGCCGGTGTCTTCCGCACCCTGTTCTTTCAGCCTTTCTGGATCCCCTCTGGCTCTATGAAGGAGACTTTGTTGATCGGTGATTTCCTCTTCGTGAATAAGATGGCTTACGGCTATTCCTATGCGTCCTGCCCCAGTTTGATGCTGCCCGGCGTGGGGATCGAAGTCGATGCTAAGGATGTTTGCGGCGTCTTTGATGGCGACAATGAGCGCCTGTTCGGCAATGAGCCTGAGCGTGGCGATGTGGTTGTTTTCCGTCACCCGGTTTCGGGCCGTGACTATATCAAGCGTCTGATCGGTCTGCCGGGCGACAAGGTGCAGATCCGCAATGGCGTGGTCAGCCTGAACGGCACCCCCGTTGAGCTTAAGGACGATGGCGTTTTTGAAGAGGTTATGGCGCCGCAAGGCCCACAACGCCTCCGTCCGCGCTGCGAGAACGGACCCGTGGGCCAAGGTGGTGTGTGTAAAAAGAGCCGTCAAATCGAAACGCTACCCAATGGTGTCTCGCACCCGATCCTGAACATCGGCAACCAGCAGTCCGATAACACTGGCGTTTATACCGTACCTGCTGGCCATTACTTCTTCATGGGCGACAACCGCGACAACTCTGCCGACAGCCGTTTGGCGCAAAAGGCGGGGGGCGTGGGCTTCGTGCCGTTCGAGAACCTCATTGGCCGTGCGGACCGCATCATGTTCAGCTCGGCGGGCCGTTCGATGTTGTTCTTCTGGACATGGCGCGGCGATCGTTTCTTTGAAGCTGTCAGATGAAGCTAAGCGGCGATCTCAAGGCCTTTGAAGCCCGTATCGGCCACCAGTTCGCCAAGCCGGAACTGCTGGGCCGAGCAGTGACCCATGCGTCGATGTCCTCGGCCAACCGCGACGACAACCAGCGGTTGGAGTTTCTGGGCGACCGGGTCTTGGGGCTGGTGATGGCCGAGGCGCTGTTGGCGCTGGATCCGGGGGCGACCGAAGGGCAGCTTGCGCCGCGCTTCAACGCGTTGGTGCGCAAGGAAACCTGCGCCGATGTGGCGCGTGAGATTGATCTGGGCAAGGTGCTCAAGCTGGGCCGCTCCGAGATGATCTCGGGCGGGCGGCGCAAGCAGGCGCTTTTGGGCGATGCAATCGAAGCGGTGATCGCGGCGGTCTATCTTGACAGTGGGTTTGACGCGGCCAAGGATTTGGTCCTGCGGCTTTGGGGCAATCGGCTCAAGACCGTCAAGGAAGACGCCCGCGACGCCAAGACCGCCTTGCAAGAATGGGCGCAGGCCCGCGGGTTCAATCCGCCGCGTTACGACCAGACGGGCCGCAGTGGGCCGGATCACGCGCCGGTCTTTACCATCACAGCGCGGCTCGACAATGGTGCCGAAGCCGCTGCCACAGCGCCCTCAAAACGCGCCGCCGAACAGGCCGCCGCCACCACACTGCTGCGGCAATTGGAGAGTAACTCATGACCACCCGTGCCGGATTCGTCGCCCTGATCGGAGAGCCCAACGCGGGCAAATCCACGCTGCTGAACCGCATGGTGGGGGCCAAGGTCTCTATCGTGACGCACAAAGTGCAAACCACCCGCGCCCGCATTCGCGGCGTGGCGATGGAGGGCGACGCGCAGCTGGTTTTTGTCGACACGCCCGGTCTGTTCCAGCCGCGCCGCCGTTTGGACCGCGCCATGGTCGCCGCCGCTTGGGGCGGGGCCGCTGATGCCGATGTGGTGGTCCTGCTCATTGAGGCGCACCGCGGCATGACCGAAGGCGTCGAGCGCATCCTCGAAGAGCTTGGCAACATCGCCAAAGGCCGCAAAGTGGCGCTGGCGATCAACAAGATCGACCGGGTCGAAGCCCCCGTGCTGCTGGGCCTCACCGAGAAGATGAACGCGGCCTTTGATTTCACCGAGACCTTCATGATCTCTGCCGAGCGGGGCCATGGCATCGACACCCTGCGCGCATGGCTGGCCGGTGAAGTGCCGGAAGGCCCATGGCTCTACCCCGAAGACCAGATCGCGGATCTGCCGATGCGCAACATCGCCGCCGAGATCACCCGCGAAAAGCTGACCCTGCGCCTGCATCAGGAATTGCCCTACCAGTTGACGGTCGAGACCGAAAACTGGGAAGAGCGTCCCGACGGCTCCGCCCGGATCGACCAATTGGTCTATGTCGTCCGCGACGGCCACAAGGGCATCGTGCTGGGCAACAAGGGCGAGACGATCAAGGCCGTGGGCAAGGCCGCGCGCGAGGAACTCGAAGAGTTTCTGGGCCGCAAGGTGCATCTCTTCTTGCAGGTCAAAGTCCGCGCCAACTGGCTGGAAGAGGCGGAGCGCTATTCCGAGATGGGCTTGGATTTCAAAGATGGCAATACCTGAACCTAAAGGCCAAACATGCCCCGCCTGACCGCGCGTTTTTGGGTCGATGCTTATCTCACCCGCTTGCGCTTGCAGGACATCCCCGCTTTCGTCGTGGCGCACGGCGATGACACCGGCGGTGCGGTGCTGGTGAAGCTGGCCACGCTGGATGGCCGTGCGGTGCTGTTTCAACGCTCTTTTGATCTGATGACCGGGGATCGGAAGTGGATTGAATTGGCCGCGGGCGACGAGCCTGAGGTTGATGCTACCGTCACCCGTCAGCGCAGTTTTGATCCGGACCTCTGGGTGATCGAGGTCGAGGACCGCCAAGGCCGTCACCTGCTGGACGAACCGGGGTTCAGCTGATGGAATGGCGCGATCAGGGCATCTTGCTGAGCGCGCGGCGACATGGCGAAACCTCGGCGATCATCGAAGTCTTTACCCCCGAACAAGGCCGCCACGCAGGCGTCGTGCGCGGCGGCACCAGCCGCAAGATCGCCCCCAGCCTGCAACCCGGCGCGCAGCTTGATCTGGCATGGCGCGCGCGGCTGGAAGACCACATTGGCGCCTTTACCGTCGAGCCGCTGCGCAGCCGGGCTGCTGTTGCGATGCAGGACCGTCTGGCGCTGGCGGGGCTGAATGCGGTGACCGCGCTCTTGGCCTTCTGCCTGCCCGAACGCGAGCCGCATCCGGCGCTTTACCAGCGCACTGAGGCGCTCTTGGACATGCTAGGGCAGGGGGACGTCTGGCCGCTGGCCTATCTGAAATGGGAACTCCGTCTGCTGGAGGAAATGGGCTATGCGCTCGACCTCGACAGTTGCGCGGTGACGGGGGCGACCGAGGGGCTGATCTATGTCTCGCCCAAAACGGGCCGGGCGGTGTCGGCCAAGGGCGCGGGCGAATGGGCGGACCGGCTTTTGCCGCTGCCTCCGGTGCTGCGCGGTGGAGCGGGCAGTGATGCAGAGGTCGCCCAAGGGCTGGTGACAACGGGACATTTCCTCAGTGCTCATCTGGCCCGCGATCTGGGGGTCAAACCCCTGCCAGAGGCCCGTGCGCGTTTTGTCGACGCCTTCAGCCGACGGCTTTGAGCAGCAGCACGCTGCTCATAAGCCTGACGCTAGCGCCGCGTGCTACCCGGACCGTTTAGCCCAGAAGACGCCGCGCAATCACCTGCGCCTGAATTTCCGCCGCGCCCTCAAAGATGTTCAGGATACGCGCATCGCAAAGCACCCGGCTGATCTTATACTCCAGCGCAAAACCGTTGCCGCCGTGGATCTGCAAGCCATTGTCAGCCGCCGCCCAAGCCACACGCGCCCCCAACAGTTTCGCCATGCCCGCCTCGACATCGCAACGCCGCCCGGCGTCCTTCTCGAACGCGCTGTAGTAGGTCAGCTGCCGCGCCACCATCAGTTCGACCGCCATCATCGCCAGCTTGCCCGAGACGCGGGGGAAGTCGATCAGCGACTTGCCGAACTGCTTGCGGTCTTGCGCATATTGCATCGAGATATCCAGTGCCGATTGCGCCACGCCAATGGCGCGGGCGGCGGTCTGGATGCGGGCGGACTCAAAGGTCTCCATCAGCTGCTTGAAACCACGGCCCTCTTCGCCGCCGAGCAGGTTCTCGTCCTTTACCTCAAAACCGTCGAAACCAAGCTCGTATTCTTTCATCCCGCGGTAGCCAAGCACCTCGATCTCACCGCCGGTCATGCCGGGGGTGGGGAAGGGGTTGGCATCGTCGCCCGGGGTCTTTTCCGCCAGAAACATCGACAGGCCGCGGTGGTCCGTTGTCTCGGGGTCGGTGCGCGCCAGCAGGGTCATCACATGGGTCCGCGCCGCGTGGGTGATCCATGTCTTGTTGCCGGTCACTTTGTAGTCGTCCCCGTCCTTCACCGCGCGGGTGCGCAGGCTGCCGAGGTCCGACCCGGTGTTCGGCTCAGTGAAAACCGCCGTCGGCAGGGTCTCCGCGCTGGCGATGCGGGGAAGCCATTTTTCTTTTTGCGCGTAGGTGCCACCACAGAGGATCAGCTCCGCTGCGATCTCGGACCGGGTGCCGAGCGAGCCGACACCGATATAGCCGCGAGACAGTTCTTCGCTGACCACGCACATCGACGCCTTGGTCAGACCCAGCCCGCCGTATTCCTCGGGTATGGTCAGGCCAAAGACGCCCATCTCGGCTAGTTCTTCGATCACCTCCATCGGGATCAGCTCGTCCTTGAGGTGCCAGTCATGGGCGTAGGGTTCGACCTTCTCCACCGCGTAGCGGCGGAACTGATCGCGGATCATTTCGAGCTCTTCGTCGAGGCCGCTGACGCCGAAGGTAACGTCGGCGCTGCGCTCCTGCATGAGCTCCACCAGACGGCTCCGCGCCGCTTGCGTGTTGCCGCTGCGGGTGAGGGTCGTGATCGAGGTGTCGTCGAGCGCCGCTTCATCTTCGGCGCTCAGGTCGAGATCTTGCAGGCGCAGCATTTCGCCTTGGTTCATCTGGATGCCGCCACGAATCTGGCAGAGGTATTCGCCAAAGGCGATCTGGTGCAGCAATTGCTCGACCTCACCAAAGCGGCCGTCGCTTTGCAGCCGCTCGGCCCAAAGTTGCATCTGCCGCAGCGCTTGCACATAGGTCGCGAGCCACGCCAGCCCATGGGCGGCGGTCTGATTGGCTTCGATCAGCTTGGCCGATACGCGGTCGCCCTCGCTCACCTGCGCGCGCACGGCGGCGGTGGCGGTGTCGAGCAACCGGCCCAGCGGCGCGATCGCCGCGCCGGTCAGCCCGGTCAGATCGTCGAGAATTATGCTGTGCATCGTCATGTCCTGACCGTCATGTGCCATGGGCTGTCCTTTCTTGCTTGGGGCAGACATAGCGCCTTCGCAGTTGCAGCACAACAAAGATACGTTTTGCCGCAGCGTTTTGTTTTTATGTTGCGCGGTGAATTTTGCCCGTGCGGCGGCGGACCAGCCTGCTATGTAGCGGCATGGACAGTATTTTCCCCTTTCTCACCCCGCTCGAATTTTACGCTGCATTGGCAATTGGACTCTGCGGAGGATTCGTAAAAGGCGTTGTAGGCTTTGCTCTGCCACTGGTTTTGATCTCGGGCCTCACGACCTTCATGGCGCCGGAATTGGCCTTGGCCGGGCTGATCTTGCCGACGGTCTTGGCCAATGCGTTCCAAGCGCTGCGTCAGGGCCCGCGCGCGGCGATGGGGTCGATGCGCCTGTTCTGGGTGTTTCTGCTCTGCGGCGGCATTACCCTCGTGCTGTCGGCGCAGATGGTGCGGGTGATTCCCGAGCCTGCGATGCTGCTGGCGATTGGCGTGCCGATCGTGGGTTTCGCGCTGTTGCAGTTGTCGAAGTATAAATTCCATCTGGCGCAGCGCTCCCTGCGGGTAGAGGCGCTTGTAGGCGGTTTCGCGGGGGCCGTGGGAGGCGTTTCCGGCGTTTGGGGGCCGCCGACGGTGGCCTATCTTACGGCGCTAGGAACGGCGAAGCATGACCAGATGCGCATTCAGGGTGTGATCTATGGCTTGGGTGCGGTGGCGTTGCTTGGGGCGCATGTGGGGTCTGGGGTGCTGAACGCGCAGACTTGGCCGTTTTCGGCACTGCTGCTGGCGCCAGTGATGCTTGGGGTTTGGTTGGGCGGCAAGGTGATGGACCGGGTCGATCCGGTGCTGTTTCGCAAGATGACGCTGGTGGTGCTGATGGTGGCTGGGCTGAACTTGATCCGGCGGGCGGTGTTCTAAAGGGCCACCTCAGCCCGGAAGCAAGCCGCAGGCGCCGGGCCATCGCCTGCCCGCCCGGACGGGTAGGCGATTTGGTGAGGCTGGGTGCGACGTGGCTAAGTCCCGTCACGGCTGAACCATAAAGTGGCATGAACGAAACTTCGGATCGCCGACCAGCAGGCAGGCGATGGCCCTCGGGTTTAGATCGCAAGGGGGTCGCTCGCGATAACTAGACAGCATCGTTTCGGTTGTGTGGGGTGTCGCGCTGCGCTCTCATCGCTTCTCCGAAGCGACTGCCGCGCGTCACACCTTACTGCGTAAGGTGTTTGGTGGAGCCTAGCGGGATCGAACCGCTGACCTCCTGCATGCCATGCAGGCGCTCTCCCAGCTGAGCTAAGGCCCCATCGTGGATCGTATCGTGTGATCCGGGTCGTTATGCGCCGCTAACTAG
>Ga0209345_10006289_pt1 | contig 10800 bp, 11 predicted proteins | sample Cruoilmetagenom7_FD_187294 | JGI IMG/M metagenome (GOLD analysis project Ga0209345, IMG submission 187294) | Oil polluted marine microbial communities from Coal Oil Point, Santa Barbara, California, USA - Sample 7 (SPAdes) (version 2) | ecosystem: Environmental > Aquatic > Marine > Oil seeps ...
TAAATCATAGATTGCTTCACACCTGGCCATATTCATTGGCATTTACTAACCAGCGTTTAATTAATAAATCCGTATGATCAGGAAACTGCCTTTCAATTAATATTGCCGCTTCGCGAGCAGTTTCAATGAGCTTTTTATGTTGTACGAGGTCCGCAATTTTAAAGCTGATATCACCTGTTTGCCTTGTTCCCAGAACCTCTCCGGGCCCTCTAAGCTCAAGATCCTTTTCAGCTATTTCAAAACCATCATTGGTTTGGCGCATTATGGCCAGACGTTTTTTGCTGGTTTTAGATAAAGGAAATCCATACAATAGAACACAAAAACTTTCTATAGCGCCGCGCCCTACTCGCCCTCTAAGTTGATGCAATTGTGCAAGGCCTAATCTTTCAGGATTTTCAATTATCATCAAGCTGGCATTTGGAACATTCACGCCGACTTCAATAACTGTGGTGGCAACTAATAAATCGATTTCACCTTCTTTGAAAAGAGACATAATGGAAGCTTTTTCATCAGGTTTCATTCGCCCATGAATCAGCGTAATATTTATGCCAGGCAATTGGTGTTTCAAGGCTTCGGCGGTTTTTTCTGCCGCCTGGCATTGAAGTACATCTGATTCTTCAATTAAGGTACAAACCCAATACACTTGCTTTTTGTCTTTGCACGCTGCTAACACCCGGCTAATTACAGTACTTCGTTTATCAGAAGGAAGAACCAGGGTTCGAACTGGTGTGCGCCCTGGTGGAAGTTCATCAATTATGGAATTATCCAGGTCGCCATACGCTGTCATGGATAATGTTCTCGGGATGGGGGTTGCCGTCATGATTAACTGGTGACATGAGCCGGATGAATTATAGGAAGCTTTTTGTTTTAATGCCAGGCGTTGATGAACACCAAACCTATGTTGTTCATCAATAATAATTAAAGCAAGATTGTTAAAAGAAACATCGACCTGGAATAATGCATGGGTACCAATAATCATTTGAAATTCACCATTAGCAATTCCAGCTATCGCTTCTCTTTTTACTTTGGCTTTTAAAGACCCAGATATAAATACCGTTTTTATTCCCAAAGGATCAAGCATTTGTTTAAGATTGATATAGTGCTGTTCTGCAAGTATCTCTGTAGGTACCATTAATGCAGTTTGAAAACCATTGCCAATAGCCTGGAGAGCGGCAAAAGTGGCAATTATGGTTTTTCCTGAACCCACATCGCCTTGCAGCATCCGCAACATGGGGCGATTTAAGCTAAGATCGTGTTGAATTTCCTGCAATACTTTTTGTTGTGCATTGGTAAGATTAAAGGGGAGTCCTTCAATAAAAGCATGTAATAATTCATTGGGCTTTGATAGTGTAGGGGAAATTTGCTTTTGTAATCGCTGCCGCAATTTTAGCAAACTTAAGCTATGAGCAATTAATTCTTCAAAAACAAGACGAGTTTGGCTTGGGTGATATTTTTGCTCCATGGATAGTAATGAAATATTGGTTGGTGGATGATGAATGAAAAATATGGCAGATTTTAATGATGGTAATTGGTGTTGTTCAGTAATAATGGCGGGAAGTAGTTCTATCTGATCCCTGGTTTGGTCAAGTAAGCCCAGGGCTTGCTCAACCAAGTCGCGAATTTTATGTTGAGAGACACCTTCGGTAACCGGGTAAACAGGCGTTAAGGTTTTTTCTAAAGGAACCGGTGAATCGTATAATAATTGATATTCAGGGTGATAGATTTCAAGCCCACTGCTGCCAGGCCTCGCTTCTCCATAGCAGCGTAATCTGGCGCCTTCTGATAGCTTATTCTTTTGAGCTGCACTGAAATAATAAAACCGTAAACTGATTGTTCCGCTGTGATCACGAATGCGAACCAGCAAGCTGCGGCGTTTGCCAAATGTAATGGCACTTTCAGCAACCTCTCCTTCAAATACAGCAGTATCATAGGGTCGAATAGACGCTATTGGCGTTATTTTAGTGCGATCTTCATAACGCTTAGGTAAATGAAATAGTAAATCCTGGACAGTGTGTATATTAAGTTTAATGAGTTTTTTTTGGAAAGCACCACCAACGCCCCTGAGAACGGAAATGGGTTGTTCAATGGGTATAATGTTTTTAACACTTGAAGGCGTGATTGTATTTTTATCCATGGTTCCTGGTGAATGATTTAAATTCCTACAAGTGCAGATGACAGATTGGAAATATTAATAAATGTCTGGTTAAGGTTTCAAAACCAACAAAAAATTAGAGGTGCCCTACAGTAAAACAAAGCTACAACGAAAAATAAACAACCAATATTAAAAATATTCCGAAATCGCAGCATATTGAAAATTAATATTAAAGTATAGATGATTAGACTAAATTGTTAGAGCTACCCTTTTAGTAATAATTCTGAGGTATTCATATATTCAATATAATCCTAAAAACCGCAGTTGATCGGCCCAAACTGGCAGTTAACACTACTATGATAAGTTATTTTAAAAAGTGAGATTCCACACGTAGGGTGAGTCCGCCTCCTCACTCGACTACAGTTATCAGGTTTGCTGGATTATATGGGCCAGGTAAATATCAAATGTTGCGTGAAATAGTACAGGGAAAAATCCAGATTACAAAAACAGAAGAATATACTAATCGCATTCATCGCAGCGATGCTGCCCGAATGATTCATTTCTTAATTGAGCAAGATAAAAAAAGTGCCCTGTTGCTGAAACCTATATTGGTGTTGATGATAAACCTTGCTCTAAAAATGAAATAAGGCCTGGATATTTCAGCAATTGTCAAAAAGATTCGGGGACAAATCTGTTAAGCATTTGCAAATCATTGAATGTAAACAGGCAAAAATTAATAAGAATAAACGCTGTTCTAACAATAAAATAAAAGCAGCCGGTTTTGATTTTAAATACAGGGACTATGAGTCTGGGTATTTAAATATTTTTGAGGAGATTAACGATATTGAAAATATTAGCAAATAGCCGCTCTATTAATTAATTACAAGTATAGCATCCATTTCTACTTCAGCATCTTTTGGTAATGAGGCTACACCAATAGCTGCACGAGCTGGGTAAGGTTGGTCAAAATATTGCGCCATAACCTGGTTAACTATAGAAAAATGAATAAGGTCGGTTAGAAATACATTTAGTTTGACTACATCCTTTAAACTTCCACCGGATGCATTGGCAACTGCTTGCAGGTTTTGAAAGACACGATGGATCTGTTTTTCCATATTGCCATCAATTAATGTCATGGTTTCGGGGTCAAGTGGAATTTGCCCGGAAAGATACACAGTATTACCTGATTTAATAGCCTGGGAGTAGGTGCCAATAGCGGCTGGCGCCTGATCAGTTTGTATGGTCTGTTTTTTATCGTTGGGCATAAATAGCACTCCAGGTTGCTTTTTTAAGCTAAGGCATCAGGAATTAATTCGGGTGATGCGATAAATGGGTTTCAGGTTGCGCAGTCGTTTGATAACTCTGGCCAAATGTACTCTATCCTTGATGCCAATAAAAACTTTTAAAGCAGAAATATGCAAGTCTTTTTCTTCCATGTGTATAGATTCAATATTGGCATCTGATTCCGTAATAACGGTTGCCATTTTTGCCAGAGTGCCACGCTTATTTTGCATTTCTATTCTGAGTTCTACAATAAATTCGCCTTCAACATGATCAGACCACTCTACGGTTAGAAGTTTATCCGGTTTTTCGTTGGCGCCAGTAATGTTGTTACAGGTATCCTGATGTATGACTATGCCTCTTCCGGAACTAAGGTGGCCAACAATGTTATCGCCAGGAATGGGGCGACAACATTTTCCATAGTTAATAACCATGCCTTCCGTGCCCCTAATGGCCAGGGGTGAGTGTAAACGTTCCGGTATGATTTCATCATCACCGATTGGCATTAGATGCCTGGCAACAAATTGGGGCATGCGGTTACCCATGCCAATGTCAGCAAGAAAATCATCAAGGGTATTGAATTTGGCGTCTTTAAGAACGCTATCGATCGTTTCCAGCGGAATTTTATCCAAAGAGGTGCTCAATGAAGCTAAAGCCTTATCAAGCAAACGCTTTCCTAAATCTATTGATTCAGTGTTTCGTTGCGCTTTCAATATGTGGCGAATGTTACTTCTTGCTTTACTGGTTATAACAAAACTTAACCAGGCTGGATTAGGGCAGGCTCCCGGAGCCGTAATAATTTGAACAGTTTGGCCACTTTTTAAGGGTGTACTCAGTGGTGCCAGACGATTATCAATTTTCGCAGCAACACACTCATTGCCAACATCAGAATGTACAGCATAAGCAAAATCCACTGGAGTAGCACCACTGGGGATTACCAGAATTTTACCTTTTGGAGTAAAAATATAAACTTCATCAGGAAACAAATCTACTTTGACGTGTTCAATAAATTCGAGGGAGTTTCCTGCTCTTTGTTGTAAATCCAGAAGGCTCTTTAGCCATTCTCTTGCCCTGGTTTGAGCGGAAGTATTAAAGCCTTCCGATTTGTATAACCAATGGGCCGCAATGCCGTTATTAGCCATGGCCTCCATGGCTTCTGTTCTTATCTGGATTTCTATGGGAACACCACTCATGCCTATCAAGGTGGTATGCAATGACTGATAGCCATTCGTTTTGGGGATAGCAATGTAGTCTTTGAAGCGTCCAGGTACGGGCTTATAAAGATTGTGAATGATGCCTAGCGCACGATAGCAGCCATCAACAGAAGGCACCACAATTCGAAAACCGAAAACGTCCATAATTTCATTAAAAGATTTCCGGCTTTCACGCATTTTTTGATAAATGCTGTATAAATGCTTCTCTCTACCAAAAATCCTGGCTTCTAGTTCTTCCTGCTCCATGCGTACGTGAATACTCTCTTCTATCATTTGAACAATTTCAGTGCGATTACCCCTGACATTTTTAAGGGCTTTTTTAATTAAATCTGATCGCATTGGATATAACGCATTGAATCCTAAATCCTCAAATTCAACTCGCATGTCGTTCATTCCCAGGCGATTAGCGATGGGGCTGTAAATTTCCAGGGTTTCTGTGGCTATGCGGCGGCGTTTTTTTGGCTGAAGAACATCAAGAGTCCGCATGTTGTGGAGTCGATCCGCAAGTTTAACCAGGATGACACGAATGTCCTGGGTCATAGCCAGTACCATTTTGCGAAAATTTTCCGCTTGAGCAATGGCCTGGGATTCAAATTTGATTTGTGAAATCTTACTAACACCATCCACCAGTTCTGCAACGGTTTCGCCAAATTGCAGGGATACTACTTCCTTGGCAACAGGGGTGTCTTCAATAACATCATGGAGCATGGCAGCCATAAGGCTTTGATGATCCATATGCATATCGGCAAGAATGTAGGAAACTGCAAGGGGGTGGGTTATATAAGGCTCGCCACTACGCCTGTATTGGCCTTCGTGGGCATCCTTGGCAAAAAAATAAGCACTGCGTACCAGGTCAATTTGATTAGAGTCCAGGTAAGTATCAAGATAGCCTGTCAGGTTATCGATGCTTTGCAATGCCAACCTCCATAATGGTCAAGAAATTCCAGTAGATTTAACAGTTGAAAAAATACGCGCAGGAATTGTTCGGGAGTCGGACTAACGAGCCAGAGGGCTGGGAGAGACTATTAGATTTCTTCCAAAAGTGATGATTCATCGGTTTGTTTAGGTTCATCTGAAAGAATACTAACACCTATAAATTTTTCAGCTATTTCGCGTAATGCAACCACAGTGGGTTTATCGTTCTCCCATTCTACAAAAGGATCTTTGCCACCGACAGCCAGCTGGCGAGCACGTTTGCTGGCAATTAACACCAGCTCAAATCGGTTATCAACATTTTCAAGACAATCTTCTACAGTGACACGCGCCATACTTTAAAACCTCATTTAGACCCGAATTTCAGACCCAATCTAGCAATGAATGGTAAATAAACAACTTCCGGAACCCTTCATTATACGCAAATAAAGCCCAGTAGGCGAGCACTTAATCAGCTGTTGGCCAACTGTTTAAGCCAAACTAATTTGTCCGTATCGGCCATGGTGAGACTTCACCGTATCCTGCCCCCTGGATAACATTTATTTTCTGATCTTCTGGCTGAAAGAAAAAAATTTCTCGTGCAGGCGGCTTAACTTAATAGCTCCTTTAGCAAGGACGTTTTTTCCTGGCTTTGTCTTTTCTGATGCAGGCGTCCAGAAAAGACAATAGCCTGCAGATCTTTCAGGGCCTGATGGAAGTCATCGTTAATAACAATATAGTCATATTCAACATGGTGAGCCATGTCGTCTGTAGCCTGGGCCATGCGTTTTGTTATCACCTCATCGTTGTCCAGGGCACGGTTTTGTAGACGTTCCAGCAGGGTTTTTTTTGATGGAGGCAAAATAAAAATGCTGGTCAAATGTATATTTTTAGCTAATAACTTTCGTACTTGTTGAGCTCCCTGCCAATCGATTTCGAGAATAACATCCTGGTTGTTTTTCAATTTTTCTTTTACCCAGGATTCGGATGTGCCATACGCATTGCCAAACACTTCAGCATGTTCCAGAAAATCAGATTGCCCAACCATTTGTTGAAAACTATCCTGTGAGACAAAATAATAATCCTGGCCTTCTTTTTCACCGCTTCTTTTAGGGCGAGTGGTATAGGATATTGAAACAAGAATATCTTTGACCGAGTCCAATAAAGCCTCTATAAGACTGGTTTTGCCAGCTCCGGATGGTGCGGAAATAATAAAAAGTGTACCGCTCATTAAATTTGCCCAGGTTTATTATTCAATGTTTTGTATTTGTTCGCGCATTTGTTCTATAAGCACTTTTAGTTCAATAGCAGATTGTGTGCACTGACTATTAATAGATTTTGAAGCAAGGGTATTTGCTTCCCTATTTAGTTCCTGCATTAAAAAATCCAGCCGTCTTCCGGCTGGTTTATCTTCCTCCACTGTGCGTTTTACTTCGGTAATATGGGTCTCGATCCGATCCAGCTCTTCGTTCACATCGGTTTTTTGAGTTAGATAAACCAGTTCCTGTTCGAGGCGGTCTATATCTGGCTCTAGATTTAAAGATTCAATTCGGGCAAGGATTTTGCTTCGTTGAGTGCTTATTATATCAGGTAACCAGCCACGAAATTTTGAGACTTCAATTTTAATGGCGTCCAGCCGTTGCAGAATCAATTTTGCAAGCTCTTTCCCTTCCCTTTTTCGAGCCTGGCAAAAATCTTCAAGGGTAAGATCAAATTGTGAAAGCAGGGAATCTCGCAAGTTGTCATCAGCCTGGATTTTTGCATCCAGTATGCCGGGCCAGTTGAGAATATCAATCGGGTTGATCTTGCCCAGGCTATTGCTGAGAGTAGCTAAATGATCAGTTGTTTTAATTAGTTGCCTGGCAAGCGATTCGTTAAGATTCAGGTCAGATTCAGTGGCATGGCTTCGATCAAGATTTAAGGAACACTCAACCTTCCCTCTGATAATGCTTTTTTTAAGTTTTTCCCTTAGTAATGGCTCAAGATATCGTAAGGTTTCAGGAAGCTTGAACTGGGCATCAAGGTAACGATGATTTACTGATCTCAATTCCCAAATTAAGGTAGCCTGCTCCAACAAGATTTGTGAGCGGGTAAAAGCAGTCATACTGTTTGTCATATGGAATAAGTGACCAAAAGGTAAGTAGAAAAAAGCTTTGATGGAAACACATTATATTGAAACAGGTTCATCTTCAATCGGCAATGAGGAATATTGAATTACAGGATTAATTTTACTATTAATCATTATGGCTTTTTTTATACTTATTAAGATGGCATAAGGCTATAATGTTACAAAAATTATGCGGAGAGCTTGCACGCTTTCAGCACCAAATTCATGGCATTTATTCCTTCCCTTGGACAACAGGTTCCTGAAGTATGAAAAGACCCAGCGACAGAACAAATGATCAATTGCGCGAGATTAATATTACTCGTAACTACACCAGGCATGCCGAAGGTTCGGTACTGATAGAATTTGGTGATACAAAAGTGCTTTGTACGGCCAGTGTTGAAAACAGTGTGCCCCGGTTTCTTAAAGGTGAGGGTAAGGGGTGGATAACCGCAGAATATGGCATGCTTCCAAGATCAACAGGAAGCAGGATGAACAGGGAAGCCGCACGAGGGAAACAATCCGGCCGCACTATGGAAATTCAGCGTTTAATTGGCAGGTCACTCCGGGCTGCTGTGAATTTGAAAAAATTAGGTGAAAACACAATAACCATAGATTGCGATGTGATTCAGGCGGATGGCGGTACGCGTACCGCCTCTATTACTGGTGCCTGTGTTGCTTTGGTTGATGCTTTTTCATTTATGGAAAGGGAAAAAATGATAAAGAACAATCCCTTAGTTGGTCTTGTGGCATCGGTCTCGGTGGGTATATACGAAGGTGTGCCGGTACTGGATCTGGATTATATTGAAGACTCAAACGCTGAAACCGATATGAACGTAGTGATGACCCAGTCAGGAGGATTTGTAGAAATTCAGGGTACTGCTGAAGTTCAAACTTTTAGTAGGGTTGAGTCTTCAGCATTACTGGATTTGGCAGAAAAAGGTATTGGTGATTTGGTAGCACTACAACAGCAGGCTCTTGGTCTGGGATAAATTTGGGATCATAATGGAACAATATCAGCAAGCATTCCTGGAATTTGCGATAGAACGTAAGATATTGAAATTTGGAGTATTTAAGCTGAAGTCAGGGCGTGTCAGCCCTTATTTTTTTAATGCAGGTTTGTTTAATACGGGCGCTGCTTTAGCGAAATTAGGCCGCTTTTATGCTGCTGCTCTTATTCAGTCCGGGGTGCCTTTTGACATGGTTTTTGGGCCTGCTTATAAAGGTATCCCTATAGCGGCGGCAACAACCATAGCCCTTTATGAAGAATATGGTCAGGATGTTCCTTATGCTTTTAATCGAAAGGAGGCTAAAGACCATGGAGAAGGAGGAAAATTGGTTGGTGCAGAGCTAAAAGGCCGCACACTTATCATCGATGATGTCATTACGGCAGGAACAGCTATCCGTGAAACAATGGCACTATTGAAAAATTATGATACTCAACCTTCAGGCGTATTAGTTGCCCTGGATCGTCAGGAAAAAGGCACAGGAGAGTTAACCGCAATACAGGAGGTTGAACAGGAGTACGGTATTCCTGTGATAAGTATAGTAAATCTTGATTTGTTAATAGGCTTTCTTGAGCTAAATAATAAAAAGAACACAGAATGGCAGCACGCTTTGTGTAAAATTAAAGAGTACCGGGAGCTTTACGGTGTTGCAGTGTAACAGGCTAATAATTTTAAAATTTGGATACGTTTGTCAGGATAATGAGAATAAGTTATTCCAATTTGTTTAAACGCGCCAGGGAGGTAATTTTAGGCTGTTGCCTGATATTTCCGCTATCTTCTTACGCAGGTTCTGAAAAACAGATATATCGATATAAAAATGAAAAGGGCGAGATCGTTTTTAATAGCCATATACCTAAAAAATTTGCACCAAAAGGCTATGAGATTATTAATGCCTTTGGTGATCTAATAGAGGAAATCCCACCGGCTTTAACAGAAGAAGAGAAGGCACGGCTGGCGGACATAGATAGCACATTAAATAAGCAAAAAAAACAAAAACAACGTCAAGCTGAAGCTGATAAACAATTACTCAATAAATTTTCTGATCCTGAAGATGCTGAAAGAGCCAGGGACAGACAATTGGAAACTATTGATATTTATATCGGCATCACTCTTGGCAACATAAAACGCCTGGAAGCCGAGATGGTTATTGAAAATGAAAAAGCCGCAAACATGGAACGAAATGGCAAGGATGTCAGCAAGGAATCACTTGAACGGATGAGCCGCATCGAATATCAAATTGATAAAGCCGCACTCTTTAATAAAGAAAAAGAGCAGGAAAAAAATGTTATAAGGCAGGCTTTTGATAAGGATATTCAGCGGCTTAGACAACTGAGGCCGGATCGGAGTAAGGCTGAGAAGTAAGCCATAGATTTTGGTTTAGTAACTGCCAATGTTGTTGCCATCCTACTGTAGGCGTTTGCTTGAAACCACTGCGAACAAACTGGCTTATCTTCCCCTCCATGTAAGCAGAAATTAAATTTGCCGTTAAAGAAGATGTAATGGACGGTCTTAGCCCTTCACGAATTTCAGCCTCTCGTATAATTTGTTTCATTTGTATTTCAAGGCGATCAAATATCTGGCTGCTGCGAGTACGCAGACGGTCAGTTTCCCCTGTTAAAGCATCACCGTTAAGGATTCGACTTATGCCAGGGTTTTTTTCAGAAAAACTTAACACCAGAACAATAATTTTCTCTATTTGTGCATTGGCAATGGGTGTGTCTGAAATAATAATATTTATTCTACTGAAAATTGATTCTTCTATATAATCCAGAAGGCCCTCAAACATCTTTGCTTTGCTGGGGAAATGTCGATAAAGAGCCGCTTCGGAAACACCCACTTCTTTGGCAAGGTTAGCAGTGGTGATTCTGGAGCCTGGGCAAACTTCAAGCATATGGGCAAGCGCCTGAAGTATTTGCTGTTTGCGAGATTGTCCGGTTTTTCTTGCTGGCATTAAAGAAACCTTTTAAGTGACAAGTGATTTAAGCAGACAACTAAACCTAGAAACCGCAGTTGGCCGGCCCAAACTGGAAGTTTATACTGCTATAGTAAGTTATTTTAAAAATAGAGTCTTCACCTGTTGGGTGAGTCCGCCTCCTCACTCGATAGCACGCTTATTGAGCCCGCTAATTTCGCAAAAAAAGCTCGAAATAGCCGGCTAGAGCCTGCCCCGCGAAGCGTATTGGGTATTAT
>Ga0209345_10006291_pt1 | contig 10795 bp, 8 predicted proteins | sample Cruoilmetagenom7_FD_187294 | JGI IMG/M metagenome (GOLD analysis project Ga0209345, IMG submission 187294) | Oil polluted marine microbial communities from Coal Oil Point, Santa Barbara, California, USA - Sample 7 (SPAdes) (version 2) | ecosystem: Environmental > Aquatic > Marine > Oil seeps ...
TTACCAGGTGTTGTATCAGTATTGAAGGAAAATAAGATAGCAGGGGCCCCTGTTATAAACAAAGATGGAGAAGTAGTAGGCGTTATAAGCGAGATGGACGTTTTGAAGGTCTTTGAAGATTTCCAATGGTATACACCATTATTCAAGGCAATGGATATCCTGCACCTGCACGAAGAGAAGTTGCATGATGTGGAGCAGGACATAAATAGAGCAAGTGAGATGAAAGTTAAGGACATCATGTCAAAAAGGCCCAAGACGTTAAAACCGGATGATTACATAGATGACGCAGCAATGATCATGCAATCTACGGGATTCAATAGACTACCAGTGGTTGATGAAGCGGGAAAGATTAAAGGAATAGTTACAAGGTCAGACATTCTGGCTTCACTTTATGATATTTGAAAGGGGGACTACTGCAAATGCCAACAAAGACCAAGGTTAAAGAATTGATGACGACCGATGTTATATATTTCAAGCCCGGTGACAAGATCAAAACTGTGACAGATACCCTCGGAACTAAGAAGATAAGTGGGGCACCAGTCATCGATGAGGGGGAAAAAGTGGTGGGAGTTATCAGCGAATCAGACATAATGAATCTGACTGCATCGATACCTCTTCCCGATATCAATCTGGATCCTTTCGATCCTCTCGCTTTCTTTAATACATTCTCCCACTTAAGAAAAGTTAGTCACATGTGGGAAGATATTGGGAATCAGTGTGAAACGCTCTTGAACGGAACTGTCGAAGATGTGATGTCGAGGAAGACAGTGACAGTCACACCTGATGATTACATCTCTGATGTTGCCCGCTTAATGCATAAAAATGATTTCAACAGGTTGCCTGTAGTAGATAAAAATGGAAAGTTAGTGGGGTTAATTGCAAGAGGGGATGTGATCGGTGCACTGGTTAGTAAGAAGTAATGGTCTTGCAGGAGAATGGAAGATACCCTCAGAGCGTCTCTGAAATATAATCAAATATTTCCCTGAATATTATTGATAAGATCTCCCATATCGAGGATCCACTCTGCCTCATCGAAGTTATCATCGGTGGAATAGTAGTCGTAGCAAAGCCCCACCATAGGGGCAGCGATATCACAATTAGCATCAGGATAAAAACCGTAATCGCAATTATGGTCTGTTTTAAATTCACCTGATAACCCCCTCACATTCGATTATGTTGCCTTCGAAAGATTGTCGTCTCCATTACCATTCCCATTGTTTGCACTCAACCGTAAACCTGTAACGCTCGATAGGTTCTTCTCCTGCATAACAACACCAATTGTCCTATCCGCTGCTTCAATCATTGGTTCCCTCAATGACACTACTATGAACTGAGCATCCCCTGCTAGCTTCTTTATCATCTTTGCGACCCGATCCACATTTGAACCATCAAGGAACATGTCCACCTCATCCAGTGCATAGAACGGGGCAGGCCTATAACGCTGTATTGCGAAGAGGAATGAGAGTGCAGTCAAGCTCTTCTCTCCACCTGACATGGCCTCAAGACGAATCAGATTCTTCCCTGCAGGACGCGCCCTTATGGACATCCCTCCTGAAAATGGATCTTCCGAGTTTTCAAGTAATAACTCACCATATCCGCCGGATAATTCTTCAAAAGTACCCTTGAAGTTTACATTGATGGCATCGAATGATTCCATGAACACATCTCTCTTCATCTCGGCGTACTTCTCCATTCGCTCAAGTATATCCTTTCTTTCGGTAGCTAAAACATCCCTGCGAGATTTTACCATCTCCTGCCTCTGCAAGACGGCGTCATACTCCGCTATTGCCCGCATGTTGACTGGCTCTAGACTACTCATCTTGTTCTCTATGATAAGGACCCGTTTCTGTATAACTTCATAATTAGGGATATCATTAGGATCAATATCAAATTCTCCGATCTCTTCTCTCATCTCATTAATACCGACTACTAAATGCTCACTATTATCCTCCAGAATAGATATTGTCTCATCCATCCTGTCAAAGCTCCTTAGAGTATCCTCTTTCTTGCGTTCAAGTCCAGATATAGCGGCTATCTGGTCGTCTCTTACTTTACGCAGGTCGTTCAACTCAACACTGAACTCTCTTTCGATCTCTCTTTTTATCTCAAGCTCTTCATTGAGTTTGGATATGTTCACTCTGTTGCTACTCATCTTGTCATTCAGAGCTTTCTTCTTTTCCTCCAGCTCACTCAACCTATCACCAAGATCTCGTATCTCCTTGTCGAGGTACTCCTTCTTAAGAACCAACTCACCCATCGTAGCATCGACACCTCTCACCATTTCATCGATCTTCTGGACTTCGGAAAGTACAACCTCGGCCTCTTCATTCATCTTCCTGGCCTCTGAATCAGTAAATAACTGTTCAAGAGTTACTATCTCACCTTCGATCCCGGATATTGTCGAATTTTTCTCTGAAGTTTTGTAATTCAAACGGTTGATCTCAGCTGAGAGATTCTCCCCCTCAGTACCTATTTCTGTGAGTCTTGTGCTTCTCAGAGTTATCTCGTCGTTCAACCGGTTTATCCTATCATCGATGGAGTTCAATTCAAGTTCCCTCTTGTTCGACTCTCCACGGAGCTCAAGCGCATCATTATTGAGTGTATTTATGTGTTCTTCAATCTTTGAGAGATCCTGAGTGTATATTCCAAGATCATGCTCGTATTCGGCAATCTGAGCTTTAAGGTGGCTGACATCCTCCTCTGTCGGTAAAAATCTTGATTTTGCGGACCCTCCGGTCATCGCACCGCTCTTCTCGATGAGCTCGCCTTCGGTAGTCACCAGCCTGTACTGCCTCATGAGTCTTCTCGCAGCATTCATACCGTCTACGACCACAGTGTCCCTGAAGACATACCAGAATGCAGGATAAAATTTGCTATCGAAGTTGACAAGGTTTATGGCATAATCGACGACTCCTTCCGCATTTATTTCGTCTAGTGCCCTTCCATTCATCTTATTCAGTGGCAGAAATGTCGCCCTTCCCGCACCCCTCTCTTTGAGGTAATTTATTGCGTTTGCCGCAACCTGATCATTCTCGACAACAAGAGATTGCATCCTGTTACCAGCTGCGACCTCCAGGGCGAGATTGTAATTTCCATCGACTTTGCAAAGATCGGCAACCGTGCCATGAACACCATCGAGCATCCCTTCCATCGTCGCCTGAATTACTAGGCTTACCGGGTGGTTGTATCTGTTCTTCTGGCTCGATCTCACAATGACCTCTTTCTTGGCATACTCCTTCTCTGCAAATTTGAGATGTTCTCTTATGGCTGTAATTTCAGCGCGAATCTTTGCCCTCCCAACCTCCAGATCGGTGAGATCCTGTGAGATATTCTTGATATTTTTTGTCAACTTGGTCAGATGCCCCTCTATGTCGCCCTTACTTGCGACCAAATCTGCCCTGATGTCGATATCATGTTTGAGCCTCTCATTCACCTGCACTTCCTCAAGCGATCTCCTCTCAAATGCATCAGTGAGCCTATCCACATCTCTTAAAAACTCATTTTTATTGTTCTTCTGAACTTCAAGCCCCAATTTTAACTTGGAAAGATTCGCAGAGATCTCCTTGTATTCCGTGTCAACTTCCGAAATATTGCTGTTGATCCCACCGAGTTTTGCTCTCTTTTTGTCGAGTTCGCTGATCAACACTTCCTTGGCATCCATCTCACGCATAATATCGCCGGTTATCTTCCTCCTCCTTTTGTAACCACCAAACACGTGTGCGAGGGATCTCTTTTGCTGCAATTTTGCATCAAGGAGTTCATTTTGTGCAAGCTCAACGATGCCCTCACACCGTGAGACACTACTGAGTATATTCTCGATCTCCCTCTTGATCTTGATCGCTTCATCTTCACCCTTCTCGGAGATCTCGTCGTTCAGCTCTTTTAACCTCACTTCGCTCTCAGAAATTTTAACCTTTACATCGAAGAGATCCTTTGCCATAACGTCTTTTGATGATTGTTTCTCCCCGATATCTCTCTTGATCTTTTCAAGCTCCCTCTCGGCACTCATGAGCTTCGATATAATCAGGAGGCTTTCGTGCTTCTTCTTCTCATTTCTAAGTTCATTATACTTGAGTGCTTGATCCTTCTCGTACCTCAGCTCTTCCATACGAGCTTCCACTTCAGAGAGAATGATGTCGATCATACCGATCCTATCTTTCACGATATCGAGCTGTTTAACGGCTTTTTCAATCTTACTATCAAATTCAGCGACACCAGCTATCTCTTCGATGATCTTTCTCCTATCAAAAGGCCCCATCTTCAATATTTGAGTCACATCCCCTTGCATTATCACGTTGTAACCCTCGGGAGATATCCCAGATTTACCGAGCTCCCTATGAACATCACTCAAATTGCATGGTTTACCATTTAAATAGAAATATGAGTAGTATCCGTTCTCAGTTCGCTTTAACCGCCGAGTGACGATCACGTCGTCTTCATCTAAGTTAATTTTCCTGTCACGGTTATCAAATTTGAGAGATACCTCTGAAATGTTCAAATTGTCTCCGTTTGAGCTGTTTATGAGGTCGGTAAGCCTCTCGGCCCTCATTGTCCGTGAGCTTGATAACCCGAGTGTGAATATGATCGCATCTATTATGTTGCTCTTCCCACTACCATTAGGTCCGGAAATAGTTGTAAAATCCTCAAAAAAAGGAATTCTTGCTCTATTAAACGACTTAAAATTCTTTATCTCGATCTCTTTGATGTGCACTGATCCAACCCCTCTTAAACTAAGCTCAAAGGGTATTGAACATCATCCACTATTAATCTTTACACATGTGCTGTGATGAACGATCCAAAAATTTATCTAGCAGACATACGAATAGAAGGTAACCGGGGTTGAATTATGATATCAAGGGCCCGTGGTCTAGTTGGTTATGACATCGCCTTCACACGGCGGGGATCATGCGTTCGAATCGCGTCGGGCCCACTGAAAGTTTTTTTCCGGTGTGACACAGTCCCGTAGGGTAGAGGTCAATCCTAGTGGGCTTTGGACCCGCTGACGGCGGTTCGAATCCGCCCGGGACTACTCTTTAATCATACAAGTAGCCCCTTAATGAATAGATCCAACCCTTCAAAGAGGACGTCTTCATCTTTAAGTATCTTACAACTTCTGAGTGCAGTGGATAGGTTCTTGCCCAAACTACATGAATCGAGTTCCCCACGCAGCAGTTCAATAATGTTTGTATATTCACGTGGCACCCTTGCAACGTAATTCCCACCCTCAATGAAGATCGGACTCGGCGCATGTTTCGCTTTGAAGCTCCCACCACGATCTCTGAACGTCACAGGAGGTCCGGTAATCTTTTTGATATTCGGAAGTTTTCCTACTTCCATCTCAAAGAGAATTAGTGCCCTACCATCACCCGCCCAGACGCCGCTACCAAGCGCTTTGAAATCGTGCCGCTTCATGAGTCTCAAAATTGCCTTCTCTGCTTTGTAAAGTTGAGGGAATAAAACATCATCTATCATATCTGGTATCTCAGCATCAATAGCTATCAGTTCCGTACCCCTCTCTTTTAAAAGATCCCTTAACGCTTCCTTTGATATCGGTGAAACCGGTATGGGGAAAAAGTAGGTTACGCTTGGAACATCTAAGAAGGAGCGTGAAATGTCTATGAATTTACTGAAACTTTCAAGCGAGACCGCTGCAGCCACGTTTCTAGTGGGGTCCACAGGATCGATGACCAAAAATGGGTCTTTTGAATCGTGTGTTCCTGTTCCCTCGACATTTATGATCTGGCCGGACTTCCAGTCGGAAGCGCCCAATAAAACGCCCTGGAATGATCCATACTTCAGAACTAGTAGTTCACAAAGATATCCTGAGAAACCCTGGACCTTGAGCTCTGCACCATAGATACCCAGACCACCCATGAACTGCTTCAAAAGTAGAACTTCGTCTTCCAGCCCATTGATGCGGCATTTCATGTAATCGTTATGGAATGGAGTTCGATCGACAGCAGACTTAATTTTTGAGGCATCATCAACGTTGAAACAGGGGACCAGATCGACATCATACCCTTCAAAATTTGCACGGATATAAGGATGTTCGGCGTACCGCTCTTCAAAAACAGAGGCACTATTCTTCGCAATCGATAGCCCGACTTCTTCAAGTTCTTCGCGGGACATATCGGGCGGGAGCATAATGAAGATATCAATATCATTCTCACCCGACCTCCATGTACCTCGCGCTGCAGATCCCACGAGCTTTCCGAAAGCATCCACTTTCAATTCAGAGGACGCCTTGTTCACAGATTCAATTATGCTCGCGACTACCCCGTCCAGCTCATCTATCGTCTCCTTTGTAGGCTTTATCTTCAATAAAACCTCGGATGTTACTGATTTTATCTGATCTTCATCCATCTCTTCACCACAACTCAAATGACCCAAAACCTTGGCATATGTATGATCGGTACAACTGAATAGTATTAAAACGGCCCTATTATTTAAGAGGATTTATACGTCACAATAATTATAAGCTAGGAGTGTATGAAATGACAGAGACAGAAAGTTATCTGCGAAGCCTGTTGGTGACTGCACCTTTGCAGGACCCAATCATGCGATCTGCGATAAGAAAACTCGATCTTAAAAAGGGAAGTCACGGGCTTGACATTGGATGTGGAATAGGCCTTCAAGTCATGATGCTTGCAGAGGCAGTGGGAGTTGAAGGACATGTAACCGGTCTGGATATATCTCATGAGTTTCTGGTCTATGCTAAAGAGATTTCAAAAAACGAGGGGCTCTCTGATCGGAGCACATTTCTAAAAGGGGAGATGAGGGACCTCCCATTCGGTGATGATACCTTAGATTGGGCGTGGAGTGTTAACTGTGTGGGTTATGGTCCTGAGGAGCCCATACCTCTTGTAAGGGAACTCAAAAGGGTGGTGAGGCCAGGTGGTATCGTTGCTATTCTTGCCTGGTCTTCCGAAGAGATTCTTCCGGGATACCCCCTGTTAGAGGCCAGACTAAAGGCAACAACAGGGGGAATTGCCCCTTTTGCAGTTATAAACAAGCCGGAAAAGCATTTTCACAGGGCACTTTCCTGGTTCAATAAGTTGGGTCTTGAAGATACAAAAGCTCAAGTCTTTTCGGGTAGCGCTTTTGCACCACTTGGTGACGAGATGCATGAAGCCCTTGCGGCTCTGATCGTAATGAGATGGCCGAACGCAAAATCCGAACTTGAACCGGGGTATCAGAAAGAATTTCAGCGTTTGTGTGCGCCGGATTCACCGGATTTTATTTTGAACCTTCCTGATTATTACGCATTCTTCACATATTCCATGTTCTGGGGTAAGGTCCCCTGATTAACAGTTTGTAATTACACCGGGTGAGATCAGAATGATATATGACTGATTACACCAAACTGCCGAGGGGAAAGGGAGAAAGATGCATAGATTTTTTCTGATTGCAGTTGGAGGGGGCATTGGTGCCTTATCACGATATGCCATCTCAGGTGCGACATACAGGCAGCTAGGTGGTGCTTTTCCCTGGGGAACGCTCAGTGTTAATCTCATTGGTGCTTTTGTTATCGGTCTTCTATGGGGATTCTCTGAAAATGGGGATATCTCATCTGATCTTCGGTCGTTCCTTTTCATCGGTATCCTGGGTTCTTTCACAACATTCTCAACCTATAGTCTTGAGACTCTGAACCTCTTCCGAGATGGTGAAACCGGCCTCGCATTACTGAATATTCTTATGGGTAATCTTCTTGGCATAGCACTTGCATTGGTCGGTTTTATCACTTCCAGATACCTGATCAAGCTTATAGGCGGGAGATGAGATGAAGCAAGGTTTAATTAACCAAAAGAAAGTAAGAGTTATAAAATATAGGCATCTAAATAAGGTTGAAAAATAGCTAAGACAAAACCATGTGAGGTACATGAAATGATAAAGATTGCGACTCTTGGACCTGCAAACACATTCTCTGAACTTGCTGCAAAAAAGTATGGTGAAGATAGCAAGTCGGAGTTTGAAGTGAAGCTTTACCCAACGATAGGAAAAGCCTTTGGCGCTGTTGGAAAGAGTTGCTCCTGTGCAGTTTTACCGATAGAGAATATGGCAGAAGGATATGTAAGTATCGTCCTTGATCTTCTGGTCCATAGTGATCTTTTTATAGTCTATGAGCTTCTGCTAGCCATCCAGTTCTCACTTGTCGCCAACTGTAGTACTCTTGACCAGGTGGAGAAAGTCTACGCCCAATTCGTATCTCAGGGTCAATGCGGCTCTTTTCTTGATAGTATGAGAGATATAGATGTTATCACTACCCACAGTAATGGGACGTCGCTTGCGCAGATGCAACAGGGATTAGATAGAGAAGCAGCAATTGTATCTGCTTTCGCTGTTAAAGCGGGTGATTTTCCACTTTTGACACCAAACATCTCGGATCATCCCAACAACCGGACCAGGTTCATTGCAGTCGCACCCAACCATTCATTGTACGATCCTTCACTTAAATATAAAACCACACTACTTGTAGTTGAGAGTGTCGATAGGCCAGGAGTTCTGAGTGATATCCTCTTTGCATTTTCCAAAAGAGACATCAACCTGGTCTCCATAATGTCTCGCCCAACAAAAGAGATGCTTGGAAGATATCATTTTTTCATAGATGTGGAAGGGTATTTTGAAGAACCCCGCATCAAGGATGCAATCCTTGAGATTGAGAAGGAGAACACTATACGGATGCTTGGATCTTACCCAAAAGCGCACCCTGTATTTGAAATGACAGATGTTAAAGGGACTGAAGATGGTAGCAGGTGTTGACCCTATGGATCTGGGGGCACTTAAAAAGAGACCGTTCATTTTCGACCGGCGTAATCCATCTGTATTCATAGCTTCAGGAAATGGTGCATACGAGAACACTAGAAAGGTCCTTGCACATATAGACCTTGCACCTGTAAAAGGTAAGCGTGTCCTCTTAAAGCCAAATGCTGGGCGAGTTGCTGCCCCTGAATCAGGTATTACCACGAACCCCCAAGTAGTAGCCGCGGCGATTGATGTATTTAATGATGCAGGAGCAACAGTCGCCGTAGGTGAAAGTCCGATAACAGGATTCAAGGCCATGGATGCATTCGAAGCAACCGGTATCGCATCTGTAGCCCGTGATCGAAACTGCCCTTTGATTGACATGGATGCCAGAGACCCTATCCATTGGGCCATCAAAGACGGCATAGCAATACAGTCGATTGAGGTTTGTTCCGAGGTGGCCGAGTATGATGTCATCGTCTCCATACCTGTCATGAAGACCCACATTCACACGGTCGTCACGCTCTCTGTGAAAAATATGAAGGGCTGTCTGTGGCGTCGTACGAAGGTGGATCTTCACATGCTGCCCAAGATTGAGGGGGTTGACGAAAGGCCACTTAACATAGCAATAGCCGACCTCTCATCTGTTCTTCGCCCACATCTATCGATAATCGATGGCACCTTCGGAATGGAGGGGTTGGGCCCGAGCGCAGGGAATGTCAAGAAGCTTGATCTTGTAGTTGCAGGATTAGATCCCTTTGCAGCGGATGCTGTTTCTTGTTCACTGATGGGCTTTGATGTAAATGATGTACCACACCTTCGCATGGGTGCAAATCGTGGATGTGGTGTAATCGATATAGCGAAGATGCATGTGTCACCTAGCTCATGGTACGAACTAGTCTCTCCTTTTGAACCTCCGCCGGAGAATCTTTCAATACAGTTTCCTGGGGTCACAGTACTCGATGAGATGTCCTGCAGTGCCTGCCAGTATTCACTTTTGATGTTTTTAAAAAGGTTCGGTGATTCCATATTTGAGCATTTTCCAGACCAAGAGACAGTAAACATTGCAATAGGAAAGGGTCACGAGTCAGTTCCCGCAGGTACGCTGTGTATAGGTAACTGTACTGTTGAGCATAAGGCGGAGGGTGTCTATGTGCCCGGATGCCCACCTGTGGCAAGTCAAATCCTGAAGAAGATCACTGAAGAGGAGAACCGAAAGAACTCGCATGTATCAGATGGGTGATTGATAAAGCAGATCCCACCAGGTTTTACTCTCATGATTTTGAGCCGGACAAGATGTAAAACGGCAGTGCAAAGGACGCACCTGACCCATCGTGCACCTTTTATTTTCAGGAATTCTGAAAACACAGTTCCTACCGCCGATGAGTTTGAGTCCACCTGTGATGCTACTCGGTTTGGAAGATACGTACTCAACAAAGAAAGTGTCACCACCTATCTTTAGATGATACATGATTCGATCGATATCATCAAGCGTAACCGGAGTCTCAACTTCACGATTGTCGAAGGGCATCACATAGGTTGCAGTCGAATGTTTTAATACTGGGCCATCCTGCAAAATCATGTAATAAAAAGACCCTCTTTGAACCGGGATTATCAATTCTCTTCTTCAACTCTTGGAGGGCACTTGAGTAGTCAACCTCATTCCAACTCACCCCATTTCTCTGAAGATAAACTTTCGTCAGCTCGATGGTAAATGCCACAAAAAATACGTGTGCCTTTTTATGCACGTGTATATCCAGCAGTCATTTTCTTCAAACCGAGTTGTGCTGCTTCGCTCAACTTTCTTCTGTTTTTTTAACCATGGCCCACAACTCATCACATTCGAATGGAGTAAGCTCAAGTTCTTGAATCAGATACTCATTCATCTCTTCTGCATGCTCGGCCATATCTTCAAGCAATCTGCCTATTGTGTCTCTATGGTGGCCGGTGATCCGTTCTATGCTTCGTATCCCGTTCTTTTCGACCAGGTGTTTGCATATGTTGATTATTTCACTTTCTGGCAGTTGTTTTCTATAGAGTGGTGTGCCTTTGG
>Ga0209345_10006292_pt1 | contig 10795 bp, 6 predicted proteins | sample Cruoilmetagenom7_FD_187294 | JGI IMG/M metagenome (GOLD analysis project Ga0209345, IMG submission 187294) | Oil polluted marine microbial communities from Coal Oil Point, Santa Barbara, California, USA - Sample 7 (SPAdes) (version 2) | ecosystem: Environmental > Aquatic > Marine > Oil seeps ...
AAAGGTAAAAATAACATGGAGTTATTTGATGTTATGTTAAAAGAAGTTGAAATCGCTAAAGATAAAACTTTAATATTTGTTAATTTTGTAGATTTTGATAGCCACTTTGGTCACCGTAGAAATATTGTAGGATACGCCAATGCCATTGAAGAATTTGACAAGCGGATTCCTGAACTTGAAGCACTAATGAATCAAGATGATATTGCTTTGATTACTGCTGATCATGGTTGTGATCCCACTTTTCCAGGTTCAGATCATACCCGTGAACATGTACCTGTGGTATTTTTTGGAAAAAACATTGAAGCCCTAAACATTGGGCAAAGAAATTCATTGGCAGATATGGGGCAAACGATAGCTAGTTATTTTGGAATACAAAAACTAGCGCACGGTGAAAAAATCAACTTTCCCAATAAGCCGGAATAAATAGAATAAAAATAGTAAAAATTTCTAAACGTCCAAATATCATTACAAGTGATAAAACCCACTTACTGCCGTCGGCTAGGCTTGAATAGTTAGCACTGGCTTCTCCAAGAGCAGGACCAAGATTGGCTAATGCAGACAAAGAGGTTGTTGCCGAAGTGGTGACATCTTCACCAAGAGTCATCAAAATTAATGTAAATACTGCCAATAGAAACATAAATTGTAAAATAAATGCAGAGACAGAATCCAATACTCGGTAATTAACTGTTTTACCATCAAGTTTGATAATGAATTTACCATGTGGGTGAATCAGGCGATATAACTCTCTCATGCTTAGTTTATATAACAGAATAAGACGTATAAGTTTAATGCCGCCAGAAGTAGAACCTGCACAAGCGCCAATGGTACCTAACATCATTAAAAATAAAGGTAACATCCAAGGTAAAGTACTGATATTTGCTGTGGAAAAACCTGTGTTAGTTACCATGGCAACGACTTGAAACGATGAATATCGAAGTGATTCGAAAAATGATGGATAGGTGCCGTTGATAACAAGAACAATGGCAGTTAAAACAAAAGCGGCGAATATTATTCCGATATATAATTTTATTTCTGTATCATTTAAGTAAACTTTCATCGATGCAGAACGCCAAGCAATAAAGTGTGAAGCAAAATTAAAGCCAGCTATCACCATAAAAACGATACATATAGTTTCAATTAAAGAATTATCAAAGTAAGCAATGGATGCATCGTGTGTTGACATACCGCCAGTAGCTAAAGTTGAGAAAGCATGACAAACAGCATCAAATAAATTCATGCCAGCCATGTAGTAAGCTAGTGCACAAACTGAAGTGATGCCTAAATATAGATACCATAATGTTTTGGCTGTTTCTGTAATTCTGGGTGTTAATTTTTGATCTTTCATAGGCCCAGGCGTTTCGGCTTTAAACATCTGCATGCCGCCAATACGTAACATCGGTAAGATGGCGATTGCCAAGACAATGATCCCCATGCCACCTAACCATTGGAGCAACTGCCGATAAAAGAGAATTGCATGTGGCAAATCATCAAGGTGATTAATAATGGTAGCGCCTGTTGTCGTTAATGCTGAAATCGCCTCAAATACCGCATCAACTAATGATAGTTCTAAGGATTGAGAAAAATAAAGTGGAATGGCACTTGTACCACCAATAACGAACCAAGAAAGTCCAACAACAATAAAACCACTACGAATGTTTAAATCGGATTTAGCTTCTCTGAAAATAAAAAGTAGCAGTGATCCTAAGATGAATAAAAAAACAAAACCATTGATGAAAGGCTGAATATCACCATCTTGGTATATCATCCCGATAAAGACTGGAGGAATCATGATTAAACTAGAAATTATCAATAATAGTCCAACAATCCTCAATACTACTCTGCGCATCTTGGAAGTTGGCGATAAGCTCGATTGCTGATTATCTGAATAATTCATTAACGTATTATATAACCGTTGCCATAAAACTAAAAATCAATTGAGTTAAATTGTATTAATAACCAGTCTAAGTTATTGTGTTGGTTTTATTAAAGTAATGGCTCGTGTCAAATAAAATCCATAACAATCAGATTTTCACAGGCTACATTTTTGCGATAATTGCTACAGCGATTTGGTCAGGTAACTTTATTGTGGCTCGCGGATTAAGTGGAAACATTCCTCCAGTGAGTTTAGCTTTTTTGCGGTGGGTTGTTGCTATTGTAGTTTTTCTACCATTTGCAATTAAGCCAGTCATTAGAGAATGGTTAGTAATTCGGCAGAATTTAGGATATATGTCGTTAGTTTCATTATTGGGAATCACTGCTTTTAATACATTGATTTATGTTGCAGGAAAAACAACTTCGGCCATTAACTTATCCTTAATTTCCTTAACAATTCCAATTTTCATAGTAATTCTCAGTCGTGTATTATTTCATGAATATATTACTAAAAACAAAGTCATTGGTATTGTATTGGTTATTATCGGTGTGTTGGTTTTAATCAGTAAAGGCCAAATATCGGTATTACTAACTATCAACTTGGCGATTGGTTATTTGTGGATGTTATTAGCTGCTTTTGTGTTTTCATTTTATAGTATTTTATTGAAAAGAAAGCCTAAGGAGCTCAGTATTTGGTCGTTTCAATTGAGTACATTTGTTATTGGTTTGGTTTTTCTTCTGCCTTTTTATCTTTGGGAAACAGTTATAACTGTGCCATTTGAAATAAATAATACAATAATTTTTGCGGTTCTTTATATTGGTATTTTTGCTTCGCTGACTGCATTTGTTCTTTGGAATAAAGCTGTAGATGTAATTGGAGCTACAAAAACGGGTATGGTTTATTACAGTTTGCCTTTGTTTAGTGGGTTCTTGGCATACGTATTTTTAGATGAAAAAATTGGTATGGTTCACCTGTCAAGTGCTGGTTTCATAATGAGCGGCATAATTATCGCCAATTATAAGTTTAGAAGTTCATCTTAAGATTTACCATTTATCCCTTAAAGCTCTTAATGATACAAAAACTTCTTTTTCGTTTCGGGCTGGTTTTGGAAGATTTTTAATAATTTCAACATTCGTTAATCTAAAAAAGGTATTGATTTCACGCTCATCACCCATGGTAGTGGTTAGGGGGTTAGTGTAAATATTTGACTCATCATATTTGCTTAACCATTGTTTTGCAGTGCTATTAGAAGGTTCTCGACTAAGGGTGAAGTTTAAATTGTTTTTGAGGTATTCATGCCCAGGTAAAATAATGATGTCATCGGCTAGTGAAACAAATTTTTCTTGAATGGTGGTGTACATGTCAGATACATCACCACCATGGCAGTTGCCTACACCCGCATTGAATAAAATATCACCCGTAAATACATGTGTGGGTTTGCCATGATAATAAACAATAAAACATAAGTGAGCCTGGCAATGCCCGGGGGTATCTAACACCTCTATGATGGTATCCTTTTCTAGTTCTATTTTCTCGTTGGATGTTAGCATACGTGATAACCCAGGAATCTTTCCTTTGCCATTGCTATGCGCCCATACTTCGCATTGATGTTGATTAACCAGTGCTTCATTACCTTGAACATGGTCCCAATGTTCATGAGTGTTGATAATACCTATTAATGATAGCTTGTTATTAAGTAAAAAATCATTGACCAATTCATCGCTCCAAGGATCGATGACATAAGCGGTTTCATTATTCAATTCTAAAATGTAAGTAAAGTTTCTTAGATTGCTATCTGTATAAATTTGGTGAATTTTCATTTTTCTATTGTGTCTGATAAATTTATGTTTACCCTGAGAAAATATATATCAGGGCAAACATAATCTATTGCTAAATAATAAATATATTAATCGATAAATCAGAAAGTAATACGTATACCCGTTGAAATACTGCGTGCTGGTCTTGGTGCAATATCTTTTATAAACGAAGCATGTTCTCGAATTTCTTCATCGAGTAAGTTGTTAATTTTAAAGAAAACCAAACTTTCGCTATATTTGTTAGTTCTAACCCAGTTAGCACCGAAACTGGCATCATTGTAACTGTTTGTTGGTAGTTCAAATTCAGAAATATCATCTTGTTTAGCTACATGTACAAAATCAAAGTTCATAGCAAAATTGCCACGTAACCACCCAATATCTAAACCAAAACGATTGGCTGGAATTCTGGGGATATTTTCACCATTGTTTAACACTGCTCTAGTGCTATCTGTAAACACCCTGTAGTTCCATGTATTGTTAAAAGTATCATTAAATTGGTAGCCTAAATCTGCCTCAAAACCCTTGAATGTGGCATTTTTTTGTTGATAATAAAAAACAGGAGTTTCATCTACTTGTTCCCCTGAACTTTCTAAAAATATATAGTCATCTATTCGGTTATGAAAAATAGCCAAGTTGATACTTAATTTATCATGTCGATAACGTAATCCGATATCGAAATTATTGGCTGTTTCTTGTTTAAGTTGAGGGTTGCCTATTTCAATAGTTGTTGTTGCAAGATGAGGAATTAACTCATCTGCTCCTGATTGATTGGAGAATAGTTCTTCTGCAGTTGGAAGCCTTTGAGCTGAGCTGTAGTTAATAGGTAGAGTCCATTTTTCAGTAAGGTCAATTGTTGCACCTAACGATAAACTAAATGCTGTTTCGTTAAGTGTTGAAAATTGTTGAGTAACAATCTTTTGATTATCATATCTCAAACCAAATTCTGCATGCCAATTATCAAAGTCTTTTTCTTCAATCATAAAAACACTCATAATTTTTGTTTTAGAAGGCAATATAAAGGCTTCTTCTCCAGCGGCAGCAAAATCACGATTAGACGATTGAAAACCCCAAACACCAGAAAATCCACCTAAATGATTGTGTGTTAATTCTACTCTGATTTCATTAGCATCATTGTTGAAAATTGTACCAATTTCATCTCCTTCTAACTCTATGTGTTGATAATCTGTATCAGAATAGTGAGCCTTTAACATCTTAAAAAAACCTCCATTATTAAACTCATGTAAGCCTTTAATATTAAATACTGATTTATCCATATCTATACGAACAATCTCTTCCTCTTCTTCGTGATCACCATCATGTTCATCACCTTCATGGTCTTCTTCATCATGTTCTTCATCATGTTCTTCATCATGATGTTCATGACCAGGAATACCATAGTTTCTGTCAAATCCTGAATACGAAATACCCCAATAACCGTTGTCATTCAATAATGAGAACCCTAAATTATAACCATTTGATTCCACTGAAGTATTTTCTAATATTCCGAATGCCTCTTCCTCCTCTTCATCACTGTCTTCATCATCGTGTCCTTCAGATTCATGTAAAACTTCAGATTCGGCATGCCCTGGTATTTTATAATCAGATATGTCAGAGTTGAAATAACTAAAATGTGTCATTAAATTATCCGAAAGACCTGCCTCAAAACTGAGAACTGTTGCTCTTTCTTCTAGTGTTGAATCAGAAAATCTTATCTCAAGACCTCCTTGGATACCATCAATAGCCTGGTTTGGTATAGTGTTATCAAGAACGTTGACTACACCACCAACAGCACCACCGCCGTATAATAAAGTGGCGGGGCCTTTTAGGACTTCAATTTGTTTTGCTAATAAAGATTCGGAACTCACCCAATGATCAGGGCTCACATTTGATGCATCTTGAAGCGAAACATTGTTGTTGAGGACGCTTACTCTGGGTCCTTGTTGTCCGCGAATAACAATTTGACCAGCACCTGCACCAAAACTACCTGAGTTGACACCAGTAACTTTATTTAAGGTTTGCTCAATGCTGGTTGACCGATTCATGATGAGTTCTTCTTCGCTAAGTACAGCGGTTGGTGTCGTCATTTTTAATGAATTGTGTTCCAAAGGGTTGGCTGTAACTACAATTTCTTCATAATTAATTTTTGCAACATTAATCAATAATGGATTATTGTCTTTAAAATTAACTTTGATATTATAGTGAGCATTCTGAGGGCCTTTTATATCCAATAGATATTCACCAAACTCAATGTCTTCAAATGTAAAAAGTCCGTTGTCATCACTTATTGTAGTGAGGTTTAAGGCGGGGATAATTAATTTTGTTTGAATTAATTTTATATCATTTTTATAAACGCTACCAGTCAAGGTTTCGGCTTGAGATGTTAGAGATGCAGACAATACTATGGCTGCAAAATATATTTTATTTTTCATTATGGTTTTCCAAAAATAGTTAAATTATTAATAGATATCACGCATAATTAGTTTAAATAATTCACACTAATTATTTGATATTTTTATTTTTTATTATAGAGGTTAAACTATTGTTGGAGGGGCGCGAGCAGAGTATTGATGGAAGCTTTCATCTATATAGTTGAAGCTTAATGTCGATTGAATAAGGGGTGTTTCAAGTTTTGTATATACAAATGATAATACAGGAAAACTATCAACTTGATCAGGTGTGTTGACGCATTGTACACAGGCAATATCATTGTAATCTGTGACATGTTGAACCTGGTGATGTACAGAAACTAATTGCGAAAAAATAACAATAGATAAAATGCTCAACAAAAACATTTTGTGACTATTTTTTCTAATCGAATTTAATTTCCTTTGCAACATTTCTAGAATATAGGGTTCTTGAGTTGTTTTGTCAATGCCACAAACATGAAAAAGGCACATTGCTGCACCTTTTTCATTTGCGCTTTGAAATTAAAAGCTAAGGTTCATAGCTTTCAGTTCTTTCTGAAATAGCATCAACGATTGCTGGGTTGAGAATTAAAGGGAAGTAATCATTGGTTAACCATGAGAACAGTTCGTTTACATATAAAACGCCATCAGTAATAACGCCACTTTGGCCACCAGGAATAATTTGCTCTGCAGAAGGTCCAGTATCTGTCATTGTAGAAACAAATCTTCTTGCTGCACCATGGCTAAACATAAAGCCATCAAGTGTATTAGCCCTTACATTATGGGTCGATGCATCTAACACTTGATAACCACCAGATCGAGGAATACCTTGTAAGTCATCAACAGTTCTAAAGCCAAATAAACCATTTGGAATAGATAAGCTTGCTCCTAATGGATGTGAAAATTCTATGCGGTGTAATTTGCCCCAACGATAATCCATAATATCAGTTGAATTATTAAACGCTGGTGCAAACTCATCACTGGCTAATAAATCTAGTGCTTGTTTTAAACTGGCAAGAATAATAAAGTCTCTGGCATCTTCAGGCGTAGGTGCTTGCGGATTAGTAAAGAAATTGATACCTGATCCACCGATACCTTTATTCTCAGGGAAGCTATCTAAAAGATTCTTAAACCCATTAAATGCATATTTACTACCAGGAAGTTGTGGGCCAAGAGCTTCTTGACCAATAGCCGCATCAACGCCATTCATTGTGGCATCAATGGTATTTCTGATTGCCATTGAGCGCCAAGTTGAATAAATACTGGCAGAAACAGAATTATTAATCTCTGTATCACTAGGTTCAGATGGAACAAAAGGGTTTTCAAACGGATCATAACCTTCTGCAACACCTGTTGGTGTTGAATAGTCCCAAACTAAGAATTTTTCTAATGTTGCTAATGCGCGAGGGTCAGCTAAAAATTGTGCAATTCCTGGCCATGCACCATCAGCGGCAGCATTGTTAAAGGCAGCTACGATATGTGGCATGATTAATTCAGCATCCATCATTTGGTTATTGGCTTGCCATGCTTTTGAATCATTAGTATCTACTTTTCCACCATCTGCTAGTGCTGCTTTCATTAAACGATCAATTCGACCCATTCTATAAGTAGAATACCCGCCTTGTGAAAGGTAATATAGTCCACCTTCAGGACGAATTTGATTTAATACGTTGTTATCAGCAGACAAGCCTATTGGATCATTATTTGCGTTAGCAAACCACCCTTGTGCTGGGTTTTCCCAATGTGGCATTTCTGCTTCAGAGATAATTTCATGTGGTTCTGTTTGATTGACTTGAGGATTGGAAACAGGCATCCACTCATTCTTATGTGCGCCTGTTCCATCACGGATAAACATTGGCGGAACACCATCTGGAGTCATCATGGTTTGTAAATCTTCACGCACAGGCACTTCTGCGCCTGTATAATAAGCGATATTTCCATGAATATCTGCAACACCAAAGTTTTGCGAACCGACATCAAAATTAGTCAGGGCTTGTCTGAATTCAAAAATATTTTTCGCTCTTGTCATATCTAGAAAAGCTTGTGCTTCTTGAGTTGCGCTAAATCCAGTATATTGCATAGAAATAGCACGATTGTTCTCAGTATCCACTGATAAAATTGGACCATCATTTCTTCTTTGGATAATGTAAGTAATACCACCTGCATCATAACCTACATTTTGATTTTCTGTATTGTCCATAATCCCGTCACCAATTTGATTGGCATAGTAAACTTGGAAGATATAGTGAATGGGTTCTTCGACACCTTCAAAAACAGTAAAAGCAGGTAAGCCAAATAAGTTGGTTTTGATATCTTCGAAAAAGAAATCAGTTTCATCAACTGGATGTACAGTGCTGCCCCAACATAATTCAGTATTACAGCCTTGAGCAATCACTGGAGCACCAGGAAAGCCAACACCTGCAGTGTTATATGTGGCAGCACCAGTTTCATCTTCAACAACCAAGTGAATTGGATAAAATACAGATGGATAATCTAATCCTAAATGTGGATCATTGGCAACTATAGGAAAGCCACTTGTGGTGTGTTCTCCAGATATAGCCCATGTGTTTGATCCTTTGTCTTTAGAGCCATCGTTCATTAACTTATTTAAATCAGGTTGAGACTTCCACGTATCTGTAATACTCTTAGCCATTGATATGTCCGATGGTGAGTATTGAGTAAATTGGCTGTAATCAGTTTTTGTTGATTTAGCGTTTTCGGAATCATCTAAAACAACTCCACCAATTGACTCTAAAAATCCTGGTATAGTGACACGGTCATCAGGAGGGCCTGCTCGATATAAATCTTCTAAAAATAATGCAGTGCCATCAAATCCAGCGGCTGCACCTACTTGTTGAAATGTACCAATGGCAACTGTCCAGTCAATTTCTTGCAAGTCATTTGAAAGTTGGAAAGAAATAAGCTTTGCAACTGCTAGCGAATCAAGCGCAGTCCATCGTGGAATTGTTGTTAATTCAAGTCCAGCATATTCAATAGGTAAATCATTGTTTTTTAACCATGAATTTACTCCATTGGCATAAGACCTTAAAATGGATTTAGATTCTTCTGAGGCCTTGGTATATGATTTTAAAGCTGAGCGGTTAAATCCTAATGTACGCAGTTCTATGTCTGTACTTAAGCCAGCTGGTCCTACTAATTCAGAAACTTGCCCATTGGCCAGTCGTCTGGTGTAGTCCATTTGGAATAAACGGTCTTTAGCGTGCAAATATCCATTCATAAATGCAGCATCTTGAATCGATCCAGCTTTAACTGTAGGAATGCTAGTTGCAGGATACAACACTTCTGCAGGATTCATTAGCCCAGAAGCTTGAGTTGCTTCATTTGCATTTGCATTGAGTGATAATCCCAAAGCGCTTAACAATAAGCCTTGTTTTAGGCTTTGCTTGAGATTGATTAGTTTGTTTTCTTTCATGGTTTGTCCCCTGTTCATAAAATAAATAATTTTAATTTTTTCAAATCCATAAAATTATATCACATTTAACTAAGTCAATAAGGTACAATTTTGAGTTAATTTATAAGAGGGTATGATTTTTGTCAAATAATTCGCATGAAAGTAAGCAGTGGTTATGGTTGTTAATCATTGGATTGTCGTTAGTTGCAATGGGTACATTTGTGATCCATTCACATGGCTGGTTAAAAGGAATCATTCTTGGTGTTGGAGGGTTAATTGTTGTATTTGCATCATCAGAAATGATGATTCATGCTGTAGATGGATTTGCAAAACGCAAAAGAATGAACTCCTTTGTGGCAGGAACCATGGCAGGTTTGTCTAGTAATATACCAGAACTTGTTATGTTGGCATTTGTATTAATGGCTTCTCCAACTATTGGCTTTATTGTCACTGTATTGACATTACATGTTGGTGCGGCAGCATTCGGCTTATATTGTGGAACCTTGCCTAGAGATATAAAAGGTGATGCACATTTGCCGACACCATTGGTTAATTTAAGTACTGATTTATATGCAGCAGCAGCCGGTGTATTTTTTAGTTTAGGTATGATAATGTTGTTGATGAAATCATTTTCTCAAGCTGCAGTTGAAACAGCCTCGTTGAGTATCACAGATTTATATACGTTTGGTGCCATATTGTTATTGGTACAAATTGTTGCTGTGACGCGATTGGTTAAACGGTTTTCTGGGGACGATAGTAATGTGGAAGATTCTCAAGGCCATTTAATGCCAGTTATGTCGATTGTTGCTTTTAGCTTTGGTGGTTTAGTTGTCTCAGTAATAGGTGGTCACGCTGTTGGTGAATTTGCAGGTATTTTAGTTGAAAAACTTAAAGAGGCAGGTTATTCCGAAATGTTCGGTGCGGTCATCTTAAGTGTCTTCGCATCGGCTGGTGCTTTTGTGATGATTGGTACTGCTCATGTGCAAAAGAAATACAATATTGCTATGGCCAATGCATCAGGGGCTATTACACAAGTGCCATTTTTAGTGTTGCCAATTGCCATGATTATGTTAGCAGCCTTTACACAGATGGGTGTGATTCCTGTGTTTGGTGGTCACGACGGTGTGATTCCGATAAATATACATACAACCAGTGTCATTTTGTTGGGCTTTCCTTCCATGCTAGTATTGTGGAAAGCAGTTCAGGACGATGGAAAAGTTAATTGGGTAGAGACAACCAGTATGATTGCTATCTTTATGATTGTAATTTATATGCTAGTTGAGCACGG
>Ga0209345_10006293_pt1 | contig 10791 bp, 5 predicted proteins | sample Cruoilmetagenom7_FD_187294 | JGI IMG/M metagenome (GOLD analysis project Ga0209345, IMG submission 187294) | Oil polluted marine microbial communities from Coal Oil Point, Santa Barbara, California, USA - Sample 7 (SPAdes) (version 2) | ecosystem: Environmental > Aquatic > Marine > Oil seeps ...
GGTAACAGCTTGGCCACAACGGCCTGACGTCGCTCATCGGAGTAACGAGGCATACAGATCTCCAAACGCCCCTGGGTGAATAAGAGAGTTTAACAAAGGACGCGACAACTATCCTGACAGAGGGGGGAACACCCAAGCTTGGACCATGCGAGAAGCTTATCAGCGTTGGATGAAGCACTTCGCATCCAGCCCTACTCGAACAGGCCGCCTCCCCACTGAGCGCACTATCAAGCAACGCGAACGCCGCTGGGCCCTCCATCTTGAAAAAGAGTTGGCTGCCATGCGCGTGCAGGATGTCACACGAGCCAAGCTGATTGAGGTGTTGAGTGATGCTGCGACGAAAGCCAGGGAGGAGGCCGGCAGTGCCTGATCATGCTGAAAGGTATTTTTGCGTATGCCGAGGACCTGGAACAGATTGAGGAAAGTCCAGCAGCAAGCATTACGCCAGCCAAAATCAAGGCACGTCCGTCCCCGCCCAAAGATCGTCACCTCTCGCTTGAAGAGCTCACAGAGTTGCTACAAGTTTTGAATTACCCGAATGGGCGTACCGGCCTGACTGTCAGAAACGTCATGCACATGCTCATCGCGACCGGTGCAAGACGCAGCGATGTTTTTCAGATGCACTGGTCAGAGGTGGATCTGGAGTCAGGGGTATGGACTTTACCTGCTGACCGGACGAAGACACGGCAGCAACGTCGTGTCTCTCTGTCATCCTTCAGCTTGGGTATCCTTAAGCAGCAGCAACAGTTGAGCCGTTCATTGAGTCACCGGATGTACCCGGACAGGCCATCGGCCTGGATGCTCCTACACAACCCCTGAATCGATTGCAGGGCAGAAAACAAAAAGAGCGAGATGCTTCGGGTCCATTGGGGGAAATGAATCTATTTTCGATTCATGAACTGCGAAGGGCTGCGACAACTGTCTGGACAGAGCACTTGGGTGCCGACAAGTTTTTGGCTGATGTCATGATTGGTCATGCTGAGCCCAAATTGATAGCGACTTATATAACAGAGCGGACCGTTGGTCACTGCAAGTGTGTATTTGGGAATGGTGGGGTGAATTACTAATCTCGCTGAGTACCGAGCAGAAGGTAGGCTTAACCCCTTCTGATAACGTTGTGTATGTGTAGTCTGGTAATTATAAGATTGTAAATCTAATGTTGTGGCACGAAAATTTAACTCTGAAGTGCGATATCTGCCTATATAGTCTGAAGATAGATTCCTGGGACAGAACCTCAGGCATGATAAACTACTCTGCATGCCATGGCCGTTTTCCGATAAGGACTGGTTGTAACCCTTCTCTTTAAATCAGAGGTTACTCAGTAAATTGAATCAAATTTTGGACGGATTTTACTTTCATTTTTTTCACAAGGTTATGGCGGTGGACTTTTATCAGGCAGGTATTTAGCAGCCAATTTTTTTCGATGAGGTAGGCTCTAGACGCCAATACAAAGGCATTGCCCAACTAAATCAATCACAGCGTAAGGGGCAGGTGTTTCTTGCCGGTCAAGATACTCGAAAGGTTTGAAAAATGAAGCGGGGACACTTGTCACCCGCTTACATTACTTGATGGAACGAATCGTCTTTCGGAAATAGAAAAAAGACTGGTGGTTTCGTAATTACTGGTTCTTTAGGGCACATTCTATACCCGTCTTCAACAAGAAATCGAGCTCGTCAGGACGAATATCGTTATTTGTCTGAGCATATACTATTCTTCGGAGTTGCTCCTGATCACTAAAATGCTTAGTAACGCGATCATATGCACAATTACACATGGATTTTGAACCACCACCCGTGATGCAATCAGATAAAAACTTACCTTTAAGCTCATCTGAGCCAGAACAAGCTGGAAGAAAGGCAGTGCTCATGGCAAGCAGGCCAACACCGATAAATTTCTTCATATCAGCTCAGCACCCAGCCAATACCCACGAACACACCGATAAATAGGCCAATTACTTGCGGTCCTATCGACCAGAAAACTTTTATCCAAATTAAGCTACCCATGCCGCCGCGAGTGAATACCGCATTCGGCTGAGCAAACTTTCTCAAAGCATCACCAATTAGAGCACCGGCAAGCCCAAGTACTGAGGCAACGATGACGCAGAACGTCTTTAGCCAGAAACCTGCACCAAGGATTTGAGGTGAAGTGTTTACGACGATAGCAAAAATTGAAAAGACAACGGATGCTACTCCCCATATAACTACGGATGGAGCAACTGCTGCAGATTTTCCGCTGTTAGAAGTAGTTTGTTGTGATAAGAGAGCATCATCTTCTTCCATGTCATATCCCTACGTTAATCAACTCTTTGAGTTGAGTATCAACCTTTAGGGTCCTCCAGGTCAACCTCTATATAGCTAACTATCCAATTTTTGATTGGAGGGGTAATGAGTTCATTCGGTAATCCCCCCCATTTTTTTACCAATTTCATGGTGTTTCAGTAAGTCCCATAATGTGTTGTAAAAGTATTGTAATACAATGAGTTATCGTTGTTTTTTGTCTCATGGCGTCCCAGCAGATTTCACTCTATACTAGGTAAAACCTTGGTGCGCACCTTGGTGCACTTTTGGCCTTTTTTGAGGCGAAAGTAAGGGCAGGTCAGTGAAAAAAGCGATCACCACCTCGAAGGAAATTGCAGGACTGCGTCTTGATGAAGGACGTAATGTTCAGCGTGTCCGTGTCCACACTCCGATGGTACACGGACTGTTTATCGAGGTGCGTAAAGGTAGAAATCAGAAAGTGTGGTTGTATCGCTTTTCCATCGCTAACAAGTCTGCAGACTATCGGATGGGTGAGTACCCTGCGATCAGCCTGAAGAAAGCCCGAGAGCTCCATGCTGATGCCGTACAGCTTGTGAAGAAAGGAATCGATCCCCGTACATACCGCGCAGCAGAAGTCGCTAAGAACACCCAAGCCTGGACCATGCGAGAAGCTTATCAGCGCTGGATGAAGCATTTCGCATCCAGCCCTACTCGAACAGGTCGTCTGCCCACTGAGCGCACTATCAAACAACGCGAACGCCGATGGGTTCTCCATCTTGAGAAGAAGCTGGCTGCCATGCGCGTGCAGGATGTCACACGAGCCAAGCTGATTGAGGTGTTGAGTGATGCTGCAACTAAAGCCAGGGAGGAGGCTCGGCAGTGCCTGATCATGCTGAAAGGGATTTTTGCCTATGCCGAGGACTTGGAGCAGATTGAAGAAAGCCCTGCAGCCAGCATTACGCCAGCCAAAATCAAGGCACGCCCGTCTCCACCCAAAGACCGTCACCTCTCGCTTGAAGAGCTCACAGAGCTGCTACAAGTCTTGAATGACTCGACAAGCCGTACCAGCCTTACTGTTAGGAACGTAATGCGTATGCTTATCTCGACCGGTGCAAGGCGCAGCGAAGTTTCTCAGATGCAGTGGTCAGAGGTGAATTTGGATTCAGGGGTCTGGACTTTACCGGCTGACAGGACAAAGACTCGCCAACAACGACGGGTTTCCTTGTCATCTTTCAGCTTGGGCATCCTGAAGCAGCAGCAACACTTGAGTCGTTCAGCATTCGTGTTTGAGTCACCGGATGTACCCGGTCAGGCCATCGGCATGGATGCTCCTACACAATCCCTGAATCGATTGCAGGGCAGAAAACAAAAAGAGCGTGATACTTCAGCCCCATTGGGGGGAATGAATCTATTCTCGATTCATGATCTGCGACGGACAGCGACAACTGCCTGGACGGAGCACTTGGGCACCGACAAGCTTTTGGCTGATGTCATGATTGGCCATGCAGAACCTAAACTGATTGCAACCTACAATAGAGCAGACCGTTGGCCACTGCAGGTGCGTATTTGGGAGCGCTGGGGTGAATTGTTGATGTCACTAACCTCTACAACGGAAAGCAGTTTGGAACCGCCAGGCTCTGATAACGTAGTCTACGTGAAATTTGGTAAATCCTGACACACCCTCTATTAAATGCCCAGATGATGCTTCAGGACATCCCGATAACGTCGCCCCACCGGCAACGGCTCGGGCAGGCCCTTCAGGTACAGCGCCCAGTGTCCGCCCGAGCGACTCAGGCGATCGATTTCACGCAGGTTCACCAATACCCCGCGATGTACTCGGCAGAATAACTCACGAGGCAGACTGGCCTCCCAGTACTTGAGGCTGCGGAGCTCCACGGCCTCATGGCCATCGCGGAACCTCAAATAAGAATAGTCTCCGGAGACGCGGACGACGATAAGATCCTCCAGCATTTTTGCTTCATGGGCTAAGAACCTGCGCAGAACTGCTCGCGGCTCTGTGGGTTTGCAGGGCGGGAAATCCATCGAGTCCTCAGCAGCCTGTGCCCGATTTCCATAAAAAGCAATGGTGAGAACCTGCGTGACAGCGCTCAGCAACTCGATATCCGCAGGTGTCCAGGCGCGCTGCTCATGCACGCAATCGAAACCGACCTGTAGTACTAGCCTGCCCTCCCATAGCCCCGGAGCGGCCAGCAGGCTCCGAATACCCTGTCGCTCCCATTCATTGCGCAGCGCACTAGCCGAACGAGGCATTTCCCGTAGATCGTTGATGACGCAGGGGCGCCCTTGCTGCAAATCCTGGTGGAGCCAGTGGCCTAAACTGACTGGTATGCCCTGCAGATCGTGGACAAACTGCGGCACGCCGGGGCGCACCCATTCTTGGACATTCCAGAAATGTGTGAAGGCATCGTTATAGCGGATGATCCAGGCCCGATCCACACAACAAGCTCGACCCAAACGCTCTAGGATCTGATCTACGGCCTGCCGGCGAGGCTTGCTCAGCAGCGCTTCAGTGACCGCGGCCCAGTCAGAATGATGAAAGGTAGAGGGCATGCGCACACCCAAATTATGTTGTTTATCGAGCCGGAATTGTCGTTCATCGAATTAAGATTGTCGACCGGTATCTCTCAATGTGTAATTCAGAAGGACTAAACAGTCGTTTTATCATTTTAATAATGTGAAAAGTTATCTATTGGATGATGACAGGGGCGCTGGCTGTAATTTTGTTGTGCTGACACGCAGCATCCAAACCTGCCGCCGGGACGCCAGACAGGGTTAACGCATTAAAGGACTTGCGCCATGAATGAACGCTCCAGGCACTTTCCCACTCGTCAAAAAAACCGGGAGGGCCGGCGGTTTGGCAGGCTTGATCTTCCTTCGGTCAAGCATCCCCTAGCGTCTGCTATTGTGGCGGCGCTTGGCATGGTGCCCGGGGTAAAGGCAGCGGCCAATACCATTGAAATCAGTGGCCGCACGGACACGACTGTGGATGTAAGTGGATCCTTTACGGACATTCGCACAAACACTATCCGGGGCAACAGTGGCTTCAACAGCTTTAACCACTTCCAGGTTGCAGCCGGCAATACCGTCAACCTCCACCTCCCCGCAGAAACGCGCAACCTGATTAACCTCGTTCATGACACCCAGGCGGTGATCAACGGCACGCTTAATGGTTTGATGGATGGGAAGATTGGTGGTCACATTGTGTTTGCCGATCCCCACGGAATTGTTGTTGGTGGTCAGGGCGTTCTGAATGTTGGCAGTGTGATGTTTGCCACGCCCACCAGTGACTTCATGGACGAGCTGATCAGCGCGGATGGAGTGATTGGTGACGAGGCGGTCAGCGACCTGTTGGGTGGTAACGCGCCACAGTCTGCAACAGGCATTATATCCATCGAAGGTACCATCAACAGCGCGTCTACTATTGCCATTTACGGCACCGATGTTGCGGTGGACGGTTCCCTGCGCGCGGCCACGGATGAGGCCCGGGAAGCGTTGTTTGAAGCCACCGTCAATACCGAGGGGCTTCAGGTTGGCACCGATATCGATGTCAGTTCAGGCAGTATTGCCATTCTTGGCAGCGGCGATGTCACTGTAAACGGTCTTGTGGATGCGTCTGCAGCTGAAAACCGGAGCCGGGGTGGCCAGGTTGCTATCGCCGCTGCAGGTAATGTGACCGTTGTCAGCACCGGGGCCGTGCGCGCCGATGGCGCGTCGACCGGCGGTGATGGTGGGTTCGTTGAGGTTGCCACCGGCGCGAATCTGAACCTCGATGGCACGCTGTCGGCCTCTGGCCAGGGTGGTGCAGGCAACGGCGGTAAGATTGATCTCTTCTCCTCACAGGATATCGCGGTGAGCGCCAATGCATCGGTGAGTGCTGCGGGCGCAGACAGCGGCGGCGATGGTGGCGCCATTACGTTAGACGCCATGGGTACCAATACCGTTGACGGTGGTGCGTTGTTGGATGCTTCTGCCGGCTCAATTGGCAGTGGGGGCCGCCTGGAAACCTCTGGCAATAATCTCACCCTGTCAGGCCTGAATGCCGATCTGTCTGGCGGAACCGGAGGGGAGGACGGCGAATTCGTGGTGGGCAACGCCAACGTCACCATGGAATCCACCGCCTACTACACCAACGGCGGCGACGTACTGATCAATGCCGGTGATCAGGTAACGATCGAAGCCGGCGCGACCATCAACACCCGCCGTATCGATAACTCCAAAGAGGCCGTGGGTATCAATCCGGCCAGTTCCCTGGCGGAGAATCCCGCCGGCCTGGCGGATGCCTCGGTCGCAGACCTGTACACCACGGCCTCCGAGGGCGATTCGGGCAACGTGACTTTGCAGGCCCCACATATCACGGTCAAGGACGGCGCGAAGATCCTGACCTTCGCCACGGACGGCTTTAATGCGGGTGACATCAACTTGGTGTCTGGCGATAACTTCACCTGCAACATCTGTGAATCTCAGAATCCCGGTGAGTACTTCACCAGCGTGGGCAACGTAACCAACACCGTGCGGTTTGCTCAAACCGCCGATGTGTCGATCAACGTTGAAAACGGCGCCCTGTTGGACGCTCGCTATGTGGAGCGCGTCGGTTACACCGGCGCTGCTGGTGAGGCAGGTAATATCAAACTCGAAGCCCGGGCTTCGGATGTGAAGTTTGCCGGAGTTTCCACAGCCAACGCCGACGTTAAAGTGAACGGTGCGCTGCGCGGCGCTGATATTGATGTGTCAGCCATTGCCATCGGTGAAGTGGATTTCGGCTGGTTGTCATCCCTGGACCCTGCGGACCCGACCAGCGCGCTGACAGTTGCCGAGGAAATAGCAGACATTGAGTCTGAAGACATTCAGGACAATGCCCTCGAGAGTTTTGATGACCCCTTGGACATTACCAACCTGTTGGCGCTGGGTTTCCCGATTACGACGGCGATCGTGAACAGCAATGCGGTGGTCGAGATTGGGGACGGTGCGCTGCTAGACGCAAGCGGCAATGTGAACGTGACGGCGGACGCACAACGCAAGGCGATCGGCGGTACCGGCGGCCTGGCGACCGCTTCGCTGCCTCCGTTCGGGGTTGGTGTCATTTACGGCGAAGTATCTGGCACCAGTGCCGCGCGCATCTCGGGCAACGCCGAGGTGAACGCGGCCGATCTTGCTGTGGTGGCCAAAAGCCGTAATACCCTTGAGTTAGCTTCCGAGGCGGAGATTGAGCGGGCAAGGCGGGGCAATGCCGGCAACACTGTGGGTGCGTTTTCCCTGGCCATTGGTGTCGCCGCCACCGACACCGAGGCAACGGTAGGCAAAGACGTGCAGCTGGCGGCAGAGAACGTGGAGGTTCGCGCCAGCAATCTCGACACGTTTATCACTGAAGCCAGCAGCTCGGCAGGCAGCACGGCGACGAATGCGCCGTCTCAGGGTGCGCTCACGCTGGCTATTTCCGCCTGGAACACTAATGCCCATGCTGCGTTTAATGCCAGCATGGCAGACGACGCCGGCCTGAACTCGCTGGATGTGGTTGCAGATAACCTGAGCGATGCCCGGGTCACCAAGGCCGAGGTCCAGAATGGTTTCAATGCCATCGACTACCTGGTCGGCAGTAAGCGCCAGCGGAGCCAGGGCATTAACGCCTTTGTGCAGGGCCAGGTCAGCAGAACTGGCCAGCCGGCCGATCTGAGAGTTGCCGCCGCCACCAGCCTGACATTCAGCCAGCAGAGTGCCCGCGCAGAGATTGGCGAGGGCGTGTCTTTGAACGCCGATGGCAATGTGTCGGTGCGTTCCCGGGTGGTCAACCAGGGTGTTCGCAGCATCGCTGACAGCCGTGCGAATTCGTTGTCCGAGAAAGACGGTGCCCAGTTCACCGGAAGCGTTGCGTTCACCTACGGCGATTATCTCCATTCCAGCCAGGCGATTATTGGTGACGGTGCGGATATCACCGCCCGTAACATCGGCGTAGGCGCACGAAGTGCCTTGCCTATAGATAACGACTACGATGAGATTCTGTCGACCTTTAACCCGGAAGACTGGGACGGCCCCCAGGACTTCTTCGCGGCGATCAATGAAATCGCGCAGCTTTACTTCGACCCGGATGTGGCGGCGCTCGAGAACTTTGGCCTGGCCGATAACCTGCTGACCAGCTACGCCAACGCCTACGCCAATAGCGTCGCACAGACCGGCGAAACCTCTACGGCGGCATACGGCAGCTTCAACGGCACTTTCGCCAGCCACGATACCAAAGCCTGGGTAGGCGAAGGCGCGAAGCTGACCACCACCGGTATCGATGAAGAGTGGTCCAGCGAATTCGCGGTGCCGTTTGACCCGCCCGAGGGCGAGGATGACCACGATCTGGACTTTGTCGACGACTGGAACTGGGCAGGTGGCGTGGATATTGACGCCCGCTCGTTCTCTGAAACGGCGGGTGTGACGGGTAACGTCTCGTTCCTGACCTGGATTACTGCCCGTAACTCACCCACTGGGAACTCGCTGGGTGGCTCGGTTGGCTGGACTGAATTTGATAGCAGCACCATCGCGGGTATTGGTGATGGTGCGCACATCACCACCACGGACCTGAACGTCAACGCCAATACCACCGAACTGATGTATGTGGTGGCGCCCTCGGCGGGTTCTGGTGAGAGCATTGCCGGTAACGGCATTGTCAGCTATGCCAATGTAAATGCCACCACCCGTGCCAGCATCCACCAGGGCGCGAGAGTTGAGGCCAGTGCGGTCAACCTAGGCGCAGATTACAACGTGAATCTTTGGACCATCGGCGGGGCCGTGGCGATTGCCCCGCCCAGTACCGATGGCTCCGGCTCATCGACAAAAGCCGCCATCGGTGTTGCGTTCGCCTACAACGATGTTCACAGCGACACCCGAGCGTATATCGGTGACAACAGCAACGACCGGGCGCTGGATGAGGGCGAAGAAGCCGGCTCAACCCCGGCTGATGTGCCGGTTGCAGGCGGTGAAACTGCCGGCCTGGTGGTAGACGACCTGAACGTGGATGCCACCAGCCGGGGCACAGTGGGCGTTATCGCCGCCGCCGGCGCAGCCGCCGTCAATACACCGGCCAGCGGTACCCCATCACCCTCAACGCCGTCCCCTTCGCCCACCGCAAATCAGGCTCAGAATGGCAGCTTCACGGCGGCGCTTTCGGCGGCTGGTTCAGCGTTCGGAGCGGTCGCCGGCGGGCAGCCTGGCAGCAGCATCGCTGGGGCCGGGTCCGTCACCCTGAACATGGCACAGATGGACACCATTGCCGAGGTTCGGGATACCTCTCTGATCAGTGGGCAGGACAGCGCTGCCAGTAATGTCAGCGTTCGTGCGATTGGTGATGTGGATCAGATCAGCGCGGCGGGTGCGGCGGCTATTGCCATTGCCGGCGGTAGTGGCAGCGCGGCTGCTGTGGCTGCCTCTGCGGCGTTTAACGATATTGATAACGAAGTCCGGGCTGGTCTATACGGCGTCGACGGCCAAGTTAATCTTCTGGATATTCTCGCGGCGGGTTCGGGAGACATTTTGTCCATTGGCCTGGCGATGTCTGCGACGTCATCGTCCAGCTCCGGCGCCGGTGGCGCGGGTTCATTGTCGGTGGCTTCTATTTCATCCGATTTCGATGCGGAAGTGGAGGACAGTCATCTTGAGGGCCAGGGTGATGGCAGCAGCGTTAATATCACCGGATATGATCGTTCCCGCATCCTCACCGGCGGCGGCTCGTTGGCCCTGAACCTGGGTTCTGGATCCGGCGGCAGCGTCGGCCTGGCCACCACGTATGGCCGCATCGATAACGACGTCAGTGCCATGATTCGCGGCAGCAATCTCACCGGTTTTGATGAGGTGGGTGTCAGCGCTCTTGGCGCTGCTCGTATCCTTGGTGGCGCCTTCGGTGGCAGCGTGGCGACCGGCAGTTCCTTCGCAGGCGCGGGTTCGGTCTACATTCTGACCGTCGACAGCGATCTGCAGGCGGGCATTACCGGCCTGTATGGCACGCAAGACCATGACGGCGATGCGGAAACGCCGGACGTGCCGGATTATGACAACCTGCTGGCGGCGTCTGCAGTAGAGGCGGCTCGTGATGTCAGGGTCACCGCCCGCAGCGATGCAGGTACCACGGTGCCGGAAGATCTGTTCCGCATGGACACCACCGGCGCGGCGGATGACTTCAATGGCAGTGCGTTGCTGGGTGTTGGTGAAGAACAGCCGGATCTGGGGCTGGATGCCGAAGGTCTTGCCTCCGGCGAGGTAGTGCTCGGCTTTGCAGGCTCGTTCGGTGTCAGTGGCGGTAATGCAGCGGCCGGAGCTTCCATTGGCTTTACTGACCTGCGCGGCAGTTACGTGGCGGAAATCCGAGATGCCGATGTGACCGCCACCGACGGCGACGTGGACGTGTCGGCTCGCAATTCACGGCAGGCCATTGGTGTGGCGGCTGGTGCCAGCGTCTCTGGCGGCAACGGCGTGTCGGCCCTGGGCTCCGGCGCGATCACGTTGAGCAGCACGGAGGTAGCCGCCCGGGTGCTGG